>JAEEGL016746799.1_pt1 | contig 18769 bp, 11 predicted proteins | sample 9134231 | NCBI WGS metagenome assembly JAEEGL01 (sample SAMN16246548, study PRJNA631951) | gut metagenome | biome: gut microbiome; feature: rumen; material: fiber-attached | host: Bos | place: Iran: Karaj | collected 2018-10 | reverse complement strand
CCTGGCGGTGTATCCCTTTATCCAGAAGTACTTCGTCGCGGGCGTAATGCTCGGCTCGATCAAAGGCTGAGCACGGATATATATCCCATACCAAAGGTTTGAATACAAAGGGAAAGGAGGAAGAAACAATGGAGGAAGTCATTCAGTTCCTGCTGGAAAACAGGAGCGGCTACCTGGCCACCGTGGACGCGGAGGGCAAACCGCACGCGCGGGTGATCGGCCTGAACTATGTGGAGGACGGAAAGCTCTACTACGCCCTGTCCACCCAGAAGGGCATGTACACGCAGATCCAGGGCCAGCCCGACGTGGAGCTGGCGGTCAGCGCCCCGAATTTCGCCAAGGTGGTGCGGGTGCACGGAAAGGCGTACCTGGACGACCGGATGGAAATCAAGGAAAAGCTGTTCGCGAACTCCCCGGCGCTGAAGCACCTGTATCAGTCCCCGGACAATCCCATTTTCGCGGCCATGTATATCAAGCCCGAGTCCGCGAGAATCTGGAGTTTCACCGAAGACCGGACGATCGAACTGTAACAACGGAACCGTAATAAGGCAAAAAGGAGAATTTCATCATGAAACGCATTGTATCCGTTATTCTCACGATTGCCCTGCTGCTGGGCAGCGCGGCGATGGCTGAGCCGAACTTCGTGATCAAGAACGATTATACCCTGCCTGTTGTGGAGAACCCTGTCACCTATACGATGATGTCTGAAACGGCTTTCGAGTTTGAAGGCGCCGGCATGGAGACGCTGGCGGACGGCGCGGCCTACAAGGAATGGTTCAAGCGGACCAACGTGTCCCTGGACATCATTCCCACCGCGCAGAACGGTTTCAGCGAAGCGTACAACATGATGCTGGCTTCCGGTGACTATCCGGACATCGTCAATCTGTCCACCGGCACGACCCTGTACAAGGGCGGCCTGGACGCGGCCATCCGCGACGGCGTCTATCTCCGGCTGAATGAGCTGGCGGAGCAGTACATGCCCAACTTCTGGGCCCTGATCAACACGGATGACGAAACCCGCCGCCAGGCGTTTACCCCCGAAGGGAACCTGAAGGGCATCATGAACGTGTGGATCCCTGCCCAGCACAACTGGTTCGGACCGGTGCTGCGGAAGGACTGGCTGGACGACCTGGGCATGGACATGCCGGAAACCTATGACGACTGGCACGAGATGCTGACCCGTTTCAAGAATGAAAAGGGCGCCACCGCGCCGCTGCTGCTGCCCTCCGACGGCATGCTGTCCACCGGTATGGGCGCCAGCCACCTGGCCAACGGCTTCGGCACCTGCGACAGCTTCTTTGTGGATGACGACGGAAAGGTCCAGTGGGGCCCCGTCACCGAAGGCTACCGCAAGTATGTGGAAACCATGGCCCAGTGGTATCAGGAAGGCCTGATCGACAAGGACTTCTATACCCGCAACAACAACTTCATTCCGGATACCAGCCTGACGACCACCGGCGTGGCCGGCGCCTGGTTCGAGATGTACACGGAAATCGACAACCGCGGCCTGCAGTCCGGGGATCCCAACTATCACCTGGTACCCGTTCCGGACCCGGTGGAAAACAAGGGCGATAAGATCTCCATCTGGCGGACCAGCGGCTACATCAACGGCCCCGCATGGTATATCACCACTGCCTGCAAGGATCCGGTTCCGCTGCTGAAGGCCCTGGACTACCTGTTTACGGACGACGGTTACCATCTGTCCCAGTACGGCTTCGAAGGCGTGTCCTATGAAGTCGTGGACGGACGGACCCAGTTCAGCTCCACCATTTACGCCAATCCGGACATGACCCGGAACTCCGCACTGTATTACTACACCCTGAAGGGCGCTCCCACCATCTACGTATACCACAAGGAAAAGATCCAGCTGTCCGACGACGCGTTCAACGCGCCCGAAGTCTGGGACAGCAACTGCACTGAGGACACCCGCGTTTACACCTCCTTTGCCGAGATGAACACAGAGGAATCCGAAGCGTACTACGCGGTCTTTGACGACCTGGACACCTATGTGAAGGAGAACCTGGTGAAATTCATCAACGGCAGCCGTCCGCTGAGCGAATATGACGACTATCTGAAACAGTGCTATGATATGGGTGCTGAGAAACTGATCGCAATCAAACAACAGGCGCTTGACAGGTACATGAGCAAGTGACCAGAGCCAGGTACCTGAAGGGAAAGGGCGGGTACCGCGGGGTTTATCCCCCGCGGTACCCTGTTCCACCGAACGAAGCAAAGGGGGAAAAACGATGAAAATTGCTGTTATCGGAGCGGCGGGTAAAGCCGGAGGACTGATTGCAGCGGAAGCAAGGCTGCGCGGTTATGAGGTGACCGCCATTGTGCGCGGGGACGCACAGACCCGTCTGCAGGGGGATTACAGCGTATTGAATCGCGATCTCTTTGACCTGACGTCCGAGGACCTGAAAGCATTTGACGTGGTGGTGGACGCCTTCGGCACGCCCATGGGGAAACCCGGGGCTGCCTGGCTGCACGTCGCCGCCATGGATCACCTGATTGAAATCCTGGAGCCGCTGCCGGAAGTCCGCCTGATAGTGGTCGGCGGCGCGGCCAGCCTGTATACGGATGAAACCAAAGCATCCCTGGTCCTGGAGAATATACCGGAACCATACCGCGCGGTTCCCATCTCAATGATGGAAGCCTTCGCGAACCTGAAGAAAAGCAAGGTCAACTGGACCTACTTCAGCCCTGCCGAGCAGTTCGATTTTGCCGGAAAACGGACAGGGCACTATATCATTACCACCGACGTCCGGATCATGAATCCGGAAGGCAGGAACTATATTTCCTATGCTGACTACGCGGTGGCCCTGGTCGATGAGATCGGCCGGAAACAGTTTGAAGGCAAACGGTTTACCGCCGTTTCTGATACAAGCTACAACTATATTGAGCGCATGACTTTCGATATTACAGCCATGCTGCCCTTCAAGCGCAGGGGCGGGCACTTCGGCGTGTTCTCCGGGAAACCGGGCAACAGGCGGGCGCGGGGCGGGCTGAACTACGCCAGCGGCATGCTGTGCCTGAACAGCCTGCGGGGCAATATCGAGCCGGATGACGGCGTGGCGGAACTGCTTCAGATCGCGCCGGCCTGGCAGGGACGCACCGTTGAGTTCGCGGTCATCACTTCACCCACGGAACTGATCCTGCGCACAGCCTACGGGGAAATCCGCTGCTGTTTCGCCGAAAGCGACATGCTCTATATCAAAGGCGAACGGGGACTGTCCCTGCGGGTGCGCAAGGATTACGTCGCCCATGAGATGATGAAGCCCCGGGGTGACAAGGCCTGGGAGAGCATGAACAACTGGCGCGGCTGCTGCCTGCTGCTGAACCCGCTGGAAGGCTCCATCGACATGCATGCCCCCTGGGACCTGGAAAAGATGACGACGCCCGTGGTGGAGGGTTTCATTAACCCGGATGAGAACGGACGCTTCCTGCTGGCTGTGGATGAAAGCGAGTTCAGCCAGCGGGTCCGGGATGCCTATCCCACCTATGAGGAAGCCCTGGCGGATGCGAACGCGGACTGGGAAGCCTTCCTGGCAAACATTCCGCATTTTGACGCGGCACTGGAGGAGCGCCGTACTGAGGCGGCATATATCCTTTACTCCCATATTGTGAATCCTGCCGGACGGATCCGCCGCCCGATGATGTATATGTTCAGCAACTTCTGCGGTTCCCAGTGGCAATTGTCCCATCACGCGGTGGCCCTGCACCGGGACCTGAAAACAGCCATGGACTTCATGATGATTCCGCTGGACGAGGCCAGTCCCCAGGGCCAGCTTCCGGACTTCTATGATGATTCCTACGGCTGCTGGCAGTCCATCAAGCCGCCGGTCCAGGGCTGGGCGCTCAAGTGGATCATGAAATACCACGACCTGGCCGCGGAAATGGAACAGAAGGACCTGAGCTACCTGTATGAAGGCCTGGCTGCCTGGGGCAACTGGTTTATGAAATACCGGGATGACGACCACGACGGCATTCCCCAGTATGAACACGGGGATGACGCGGGCCTGGACGACAATTCCGTCTTCAAGTACGCGCCGATTATGGAGACGCCGGATCTCTGCGCCTATCTCGGCATGCTGTTCGAGGCCCTCGGGGATATCGCCGGAATGCTGAAACTGGACGACTCCGTCCGTGAAGAATGGTACGCCCGTTCCAGAGAGATTATCGACCGGATGGTCAAAACCTTCTGGAACGGTGAACGCTTCATCGCGCTGGTGAACGGAAGCCATGAGGAAGTGAAGACTGATTCCATCCTCTACTACATGCCCCTGGTGCTCGGCAAACGCCTGCCGCCGGAAATCATCCGGAAAATGGCGGCGGACCTGAGCGAGGAAGGGGACTGGCTGACAAACTACGGACTGGCCAGTGAAAAACTGAGCAGCGAGAACTTCCGCCTGGGCGGTTCCTGCTGCGGCGGCATCTGGGCACCCGTGAACCTGATGATCCTTTACGGCCTCTATGACGCCGGCGAGGAACAACTGGCAAAGAAAATCGCTTTGAGATACTGCACAGCCATCAAGGACGGCACCTTCTCCATGGTGATGGATCCGTTCTCCGGCTCCCGAGGCGCAGGTATGGACGGCAGCTGGCCTGCTACCGCCTACATCGCCCTGGCAGACCTGTGCTGCAATCATTAAGGAAGGAGTCGACTGAAGATGAAAGTTGCAGTGATCGGTGCAACAGGCAAAGCAGGTAAACTGATTGCGCGGGAAGCGAAGAAAAGAGGATATGAAGTGACGGCAGTCACGCGTCCCGCTTCGGTACACCGGCTGGAAGACAATTATCCCGTAATTGCCAAGGATATTTTTGAACTGACAACGGAGGATCTCCGCGGATTTGACGTTGTCGTCAACGCTTTCGGTACCAATTTCGGCAAACCCGGCAACGAGAACCAGCACGTGCTGGTCATGGAGCATATGATCCGGATCATGGAGCCGATTCCAGACGTCCGCCTGATGGTGGTCGGCGGCGCGGCCAGCCTGTTCACGGATGAGACGCGCACCCGCCGGCTGATCGACGACATGTCGCCGGAGTTCAGCGTCGTGCCGCGGAAAATGTTCGACGCTTACCTGAAGCTGGCAGCCAGCAAGGTGAACTATACCTTCATGAGCCCTGCGGAGTTCTTTGACGCGGGCAGCAAGGGGGTGGGCACTTATACGCTCGGTACGGACGTGGCGATTAAAAACGCCATGAACATGAGCTATATCACCTATGAGGACTACGCCCTGGCCGTGGTGGATGAGATGGAAAACCGCTCGTTTATCCGCGCGCGCTTCACGGCAGTGTCCGAATCCAGGTTCAAAAACGACGGCAAGAACTTCATTACCCTCGGGATGAACGCCTATACCCGGCAGGGCTGCTGGATGGGACTGTTCAACGGAGGAACCGGCAGCGGATACGGCGCGGCGAAACTCTACCTGGGTTCACGCCGGGACGGCGCCCTGCGCCGCATCGTGCCCAGCAGCAAACTGTTCGACATTTCCCCTGTTTTCGAGGGACACAAAGTCCCTTACTCCCTGCTGACAACTCCCACAGAGCTTCTGATCCGTACCCAGCAAGGCAATATCCGGGTCTGCTTCCCGGAGCAGAGCCTCATGCTGTTTAAGAGTGAAAACGGCCTGGGGATCCGGATCGACGCGAGCCTGACCTCCCATGAAACGATGAAGCCCCGGGGAAAACAGTCCTGGGAGGCGGTGTTCCTGCGCACGGCAAGCATTGTGTTCACTCCCTGGAAGGGCAAGGTGGATATGAAAGCCGAATGGGATTGGGAGAAACTCTCCACTCCCATCGTGAAGGGCGATTTCCTGCCGGATGAAAGCGGGGAATTACTCCTGTCCGTGGAGGATTTCGACCATGCGGGCGTGGAGCGGGAAAGCCTGTACAGCTATGAGGAAGGCCTTGCAAAGGTCCGGAACGACTGGGAGTCTTTCCTGGACAAACAGCCGCCTCTCAGTGCCCGTTACGCCGAGGAGCGGGAGAAGGCCGCCTGGATGACCTGGACCCACCTGATGAGCCCCAGCGGCCGGATCAGGCGGCCCTATATGTACATGGGAGCCACCTTCTGCGCTTCCGAGTGGCAGATGTGTGAGAATGCGGTTGTGCTGAAGAACAACCTGCCGGTTGCCATTGAGCTGATGCTCAATATGCTGGACTGGCAGGCCCCGTCCGGTCAGCTGGCGGACCTTTACGGCGATGGCCGGGCAGTACTCGGCCAGATCAAGCCGCCGGTTCAGGGATGGGCGCTGGATATCCTGATGCGGGAGTATGACTTTGCGAAGGAGGTTCCGCGGGAGAAGCTGGAGTGGATGTATGACGGCTATGCCCGCTGGGCAAACTGGTTCACGCTTTACCGGGATAACGATATGGACGGCATTCCGAACTATGAGCACGGAGACGAAACCGGCAACGACGGCACTGCCATCACCCGGGATCATCATATGGTGGAGCTGCCGGACCTGAGCGCTTTCCTGGCACTGCTGTATGAATATATCGGAAAGCTGGGACAGGTCCTTGGAAAGGACGAGGCGGAATGCAAGGCCTGGTTCAGAAGATCAAAGGACCTGATCAAAAAGATGATTGCCCACTTCTGGAACGGGGAACGATTCATCGGCCGTGTGGACGGCACACATGAGGTGATCGATACGGCGGCCATCATGTTCTACCGTCCGCTGGTGCTGGGTAAACGCCTGCCGCAGGAAATCATTGATAAAATGGCGGCGGACCTGGCGGAGGAAGGAAACTACCTGAGTCCCTACGGCCTGCTGAGCCAGAGCCTGACCAGCCGTGATTTCTCCATGAACGGATACGGCAACGGCGGGCCGAGCGCATCGGAAAACCTGCTGATTGCCACGGGACTGTATAACGCGGGTAAAACCGAACTGGCCAAGGAGATTGCCCGCCGCTTCTGCGACGGTATGAAGCTGGGAGGAAGTCCCTTCTTCGGCATCATGCCCGGATTTGCGGGAAGCTGGGGCGCGGCAGGGTTCCAGATTCTGGCCAACCTGGCCTGCAATATGTGAAAAAGCGGGCACCGGGGACAGTCCCCGGTGCCCGCTTTTTGGTGCCCCTTCCTCTTTTTGTACGGTTGTGATATGATAACTTATATTTCTACGGAAGACGTCCCGGAACCGGAAAACAGAAAAACGGACAGGAACTGTTCAGGGCTTTTTCTTTATACATGACGGGACGTCAGGACCGGTACAACTGAAGCCGGGGACAGGAGACAGGTATGAAGCTATTGTTGGTTGACGATGAATCGTTTGTACGCGAAAGGATTCGATTACAGATCAACTGGCAGGAGATCGGTATCGACCAGCTTGAAGTCTGCGACGACGGTGAGCGCGCGCTGAGCGTGATCCGTACGTTCAAGCCGGATATCCTGGTAACGGATATCCGCATGCCGGGACTGGACGGGATCAAGCTGGCGGAGGAATACCTTTATCACAACCCGGAGGCGAAAGTGATCTTCATCAGCGGGTACTCAGACGTGCCGTACCTGCGCAGCGCGATCCGCCTCAGGGCGGTCAGCTATGTGGAAAAACCGATTGATATAGAGGAACTGTCCGCGGACATCCGGACGGCCGTGGAGGAGATCAGCAACCGCTACCAGGTGAGCCTGGACCGGGAGGAACTCCGGGCCAAGAGCCTCTTCGCGCAGCAGACGTCCATCGCCAAAAGCCTGATCAGTGAGGAAAACCGTGCGGAAGCCGTACAGGCGCTGAAGGATTATTCCAGGGGGAAGGCTTTCTGCCTGTTCGCCTCCGGGGTTACCCAGTTCTTTACGTCGGAAACAGGAAGCTTCACTTCTTCGGAGGAGATGTTCGCTGCCCTGATGCCTGTCTTTGAAAACGCCGGGTTCGGCTTTTGCTTCTTCCAGGATGAAAACCGGCTGGTTTTCCACCTCCTCTGCTCGGATGAAACCCAGAAAAAAGCGCAGGTTCTCACTCCGCTCTTCGAGCAGGTTACGGACTATCTGGCGGAGCGGCAGATTGTCTGCTGCCATGTCATCGGCCGGTTTGTCCGGGACGCGGCGCAGCTGTATAAATCCTACCAGTCCGCGATCCAGTCGCTGCCCCGGTATTATTACCGGGAACCGGGCTGCCTCATCCTGGCCCAGGAGGAAAAGCCCCGGGGCCTGGACCTGAATGAGATTCCGCTTTCGGCTTATTCGCACGCGCTGCAGAAGGAAAACAGCGAGATGATCGTCTCCATGCTGGACAACCTGTCCGGGCAGCTGAAGATGAACGACGGGACGCTGCCGTCGGATGTGCTCCGGTTCTATTATTCGATCATCATGCGTATGTACCGGGAGGCCGAGAAGGAGAATATCCTGCTGTTCGATCCGCCCATGGACGAATACCGGATGCTGGACCGCCTGCGGAGCTGCCACTTCCTGGATGAGCTGCATGAGTATACCCTTGGCGTTATCCGGGATTACTATGAAAAAGTGAACAACCACTATACGGACAATCCGGTGGTGAACAAGATCATCGGGTATGTCCAGCAGAATTACGCGAATCCGGAACTGAGCATCGGGATGATTTCGGAGCACATGAATCTGTCTTCCTCCTACCTGGCCCATCTTTTCCGGAATGTGACCGGCTGCACCCTGGGAGACTACCTGACAAAGGTCCGGATTGACAAAGCCCAGGAGATCATGGAAAACGGGGAATACCGGGTGAAGGACGTTGCGCGGATGGTCGGCTACCGCAACGGCAACTACTTCTCCTATGCGTTCAAGAAACAGAAAGGCTTCGCGCCGAGCGGCCGGGCGGAGGATCCGAAATGAAGTCAGTGCTGCATAAAGGATTCAGGTGGCTTTTCAGCAAGGTCCGCGACAGCCGGCTTAAAACGAAGATGACCCTGCTGGTGCTGCTTTCCGTGTTTGTTCCGCTGCTGGTATCCACGGCGCTGTTCAACAGCTTCAGTGCGGAAAATATTTCAAGATCCCAGGAACAGAACGCGCAGAACGCCTATTCCCAGCTGCTGGATCTGTTCTCCACCCGGGTGGACGTGGTCCAGCAGGATATCTGCCTGCTGCTGCAGGACGCTAACGTCCGGGCACTGCTCCAGTCTCCCGTGGCGAACTGGGATTTCCAGAAGCTGCCCCACGACAAGGCGATGATGAACACCACCTTCGATTATGTGCTCAACGAGAAAATCTGGAACATGAGCATGAAGGTCTACGTCCCCCTGGAGCGGAACATCCTCACCGACAACCGGCGGATCTTCCCCGCACGGCAGGTGGAGAACATGGACTGGTATAAAAAGGTGGTCTCCGAGCCTTACAAGAAGGACTGGATCGTGAACGATTCGGAGGTTTCCTTCCTGACGGACAGCCCCTTCTCCTGCGTGGTGCGGGTCTGCGACCCGGCCAGCATCCTGTCCACCGTTTCCGTGATCCGCTTTGATTTTTCCGCAGCGAATATCCAGCAGACGCTGGAGCAGTCGCTGATCGGCGGGGAATGCGGGGCTTTCCTGATGACTCGCGACGGGGAACAGATTGTAGGGGCGAAGACGCTGCCTGAATCGCTGGTCCGGCAGATCAGTGAAACCCACGTGTCGAAGTTCGGCCAGTGGATGACGTTTGAAGACAGCGGCAACCACTATGTCGCGCGGGTGGAGACCGTTGCGAGCACGCCCTGGCGCCTGGCCTATGCCTACCGGGTGATGGACGTGGGCAAGCTGATTTTCAGCAACCGGCAGTGGCTAGTCATCATCGCCATCACGCTGCTGCTGGGCATGGCGGCGACTATCGGCGCACTGGCTTTTACGAAAAACATGACGGAGAAGGTAGCGATGGTTTCCGACGGGATGACGGCGCTGAAGGACGGAGAACTGAAGCCGCTGCCCCGGACCCGGCGCCAGGACGAAATCGGCATGCTGATCGAGAGCTACAACTACCTGTCGGATGAGCTGGTCATGCTGAAAAACGCGCAGAAGCTCGCGGCGGAAAGCCAGAAACACGCCGAGATGGTTGCACTCCAGGCCCAGATCAATCCGCATTTCCTGTACAACACCCTGGAGATGATCAATTACTATGCCATGGTGGGCGACGCGAAGCAGGTGGAACGTATTGTCATCCTGCTTTCCCGCTTCTACAAGCGGTGCCTGAACCACGGCAATGAATACGCCACGGTCCGGGATGAGCTGGAACTGACCCGGTTCTACTGCGAAATCCAGCAGATCCGGAATGAGGACAGGATTCAGTTTGTCTTTGACGTGCCGGAAGAGATGATGCAGAGCCTGGTGCCTCACCTGATCCTGCAGCCCCTGGTGGAGAACGCGATCCACCACGGGATCCTCAAAAAGCCGGACCGCAGCGGTACGGTCCGCGTGACCGGCAAGTATGACGGGGACGCGCTGTGTATCACGGTCCAGGACGACGGCGTCGGCATGACGCCGGAACGCCTGAAGCAGCTGTGGGAAGAGCTTGAGGACGTGAAGGCCAACGAGGAATCGGGCAGCCATTATGCCCTGCGCAATATCAACGCCCGGCTGGTCAGCCTGTACGGCCCCGGGGCAGGGCTGAGTTATGAGAGCGCAGAAGGCGAGGGAACAGCCATTACCATCAGGCTGCCGGTGAGGACGTAACAGAATAAAGAAAGACAATGGTGCCGGAGGTTTTGCCTCCGGCACTTTTTGTGTTGTTTTTTGTATCCAGAAATGTAAAATCTGGACATTTAATGACCAGATAGCAGGATTTCGATGATGATGACAGCTTTTTTGAGATTCGCCGGAAAAACAGATGGATATAATGCAGGTAAAGAGAGAAGCACATATGCAGCGAGAGCAGCGAAGGAGAGTGGTCCTGTGAGCGTCCATCCTGCCGTAGTCAATAATCGGCGTCTATCGGGAAGGAACCGGTTCTATAACAACCGGTACCTGTATCTGATGATCCTTCCCGCGGTTTTATATACCCTCCTTTTTTCCTACGTGCCGATGGGCGGCCTGGTGATCGCCTTCAAGAAATACAACTATGTGCAGGGAATCTTCGGGAGCCCCTGGGTCGGCCTGAAGAACTTCAAATTCCTGTTCAATTCCCACAAGCTGTGGTTCCTGACCCGGAATACGCTGCTGTATAACCTGGCGTTCATTGTGCTGGGCATTGTGATCCAGGTTACCTTCGCCATCATGATCAACGAGATCCGCGCTAAGTGGTTCAAGCGGGTCTTCCAGTCCTTCATCTTCCTGCCCTATTTCATCTCCTGGGTCGTTGTCGCGGCTATGGTGCAGGCGATCTTCGGCTATGAGTACGGCATGCTGAACCGGGTGCTGGAATGGATGGGCCTGGAGCGGATCAACCTGTATATCAGTGCGGATCCCTGGCCGGTGATGCTGGTCATGCTGCATCTCTGGAAGGGCACCGGCTACGGCTCCATCGTCTATATGGCGTCCATTGCCGGCATCAGCCCGGAACTGTATGAAGCGGCGTCGATTGACGGCGCCGGCTTCTGGAAGCGGATCCGGCATATCACGCTGCCGGGCCTGCGTCCGACGATGATGATCATGTTCCTGCTGGCCCTGGGTGCGGTGTTCCGCGGAGACTTCGGCCTGTTCTACCAGATGGTCGGAAACAACGCCCTCCTGCTTCCGAAGACGGATATCCTGGACCTGTACGTCTACCGCGCCCTGGCGTCCACCAGCGATATGGGCATGGCAAGCGCCGCGGGTTTCTATCAGTCGGTCCTGTGCTTTGTGACCATCATGACAGTCAACGGCATTATCAGGAAAGCAAATCCTGACTATGCGCTGTTCTGAGGAGGGAGCCGGTATGACAACAACAACGCTGAAAGAGCTGAAACGCGCCAAGCGGAAGATCACGGAAAAGGACCGGATTGCCTTCAATGTGATCGCGTACATCCTGGTCGCGATCATGGGCCTGATCTGCATGCTGCCGTTCCTGCTGGTGTTCATCACCTCCCTGACGACAGAATCCGCCCTGATGCATCACGGCTATTCCTTCTTTATCTCGGAGTTTTCCACCCAGGCTTACGACCTGGCCTTCCGGAATCCCCAGAAGATTCTCTGGGCCTACCGGAACACGACCTGCGCCACGCTGATCGGCACCACGCTGTCCGTGCTGCTTTCCACCATGACGGGCTATGTGCTCCAGCGCCCGGACTTCCGCCCGCGGAACAAGTTCTCCCTGTTCTTCTTCTTTACCACCCTGTTCAACGGCGGCCTGGTGCCCTGGTACATCCTGTGCACCCGGTACCTGGGCTTCAAGAACAACTTTATCGCGCTGATCCTGCCCCTGATGTTCTCCGTGTGGAACATGATCATCGCGAAGAACTACATGAAGGGCATCCCCTATGAGATTACCGAATCGGCCAAGATTGACGGCGCGAACGACCTGCTGATCTTCTTCCGGCTGATCCTTCCGCTTTCCCTGCCGCTGATTGCGACCCTGGGCCTGTTTGCCGCCCTGGCGTACTGGAACGACTGGTACAACTCCATGCTCTTCATTACCAAGGACGAGTACAAGAGCCTGCAGTATTTCCTCCAGGAGATGCTCAACAGTATGCAGGCGCTGAAGAACCTGGTGAACTCCGGCATGGACGTGAGCCAGCTTTCACGGAACCTGCCCCAGGAGACCCTGAAGATGGCTATGACCATGATCACCACCGGACCGATCATCCTGCTCTATCCCTTCGTGCAGCGCTTTTTCATCAAGGGCCTGGTGATCGGCGCGGTGAAGGGCTGACCCCGTACCCAAAGCGGCAACGCTTTGAAATAGAAAAATCTTTATTACAAGGAGGAACGGAATCTATGAAACGGCTTTTGGCAACGGTTCTGGCTCTGGCAATGCTGCTCACGCTGGGCACGGCTTTCGCGGACGGCATTACGGAAGAAAACGGAATCAAGACGGTGCTGAACCAGGTGAGCGGAAAGGTCATCCAGGTGGCAACCGCGGACGCGGACCTGAGCGCGCCGATCGCGCCCGAAGACAACCCCTGGGCTTCCTTTGACACCAGCGAACCTGTCAGCCTGGTCTTCTACGTGGTTGGCTCGGACGGCGAGGATCACCAGAAGGTGATCGACCTGGCTAACCAGCGGATGAAGCAGCTTATCAACACGACGATTGAAGTCTGCGTGATCCCGCTGTCTGACTTCCAGACCAAGTACCCCCTGGTGCTGGCCGGCGGCGCGGACTGCGACATCATCATGACCCATCCCTACATCGGACCCTTCGCCACCCAGGCGGACAACGGCGCCTTCATGGAGCTGACGGATGAATTCCTGAACACCTGGCTGCCGGAGACGATGAAGTCCCAGGCGCCCTCCAGCTGGAAGCAGGCGCTGCATAAGGGCAAGCTGTACCAGATCCCGCGGAACGAGTCTGACTACGACAACACCTACGGCGTGGTCGTGCGCAAGGACCTGCGCGAAAAGTACGGCATCCCGGAAATCAAGAATATCGACGACTATGAGAAGTACCTTTACGCGGTCGCGGAGAACGAGAAGGACAGCGGCATCTACGCGATGTACACCAACCCCTCCAGCCCGATGACCCTGACCTTCCTCACCGGACCGAATAACTGGATGACCGTCGGCAACTTCTACTGGGACGCTGACAACGGCACCCTGAATCCGGACGACCTGTTCATCGGTACCTTCACCGAAGAATACCGTGAATACTGCCACCGCATGGTGGACTGGGCAAAGCACGGCGTATGGCCCTCCAACGCCATCACCAACGTGACTCACATTAACGACCTGTTCAACGATGACAAGAGCGCCAGCGACATCTGCATGTACAAGAGCGCCAACGAGGACATCATCCGGCAGCGCGCCAAGGGTAACGACGCGGAATACTTCAACATCATGCCCGAGAACGCCAGCACCCGGATCTCCCCCTACAACTATGACGCCCTGGCAATCACCGCCTTCTGCAAGAATCCGGAACGCGCGGGCCTGGCCATCGACGTTATGAAGAACGACTCCATCATCACCAACCTGCTGCAGGGCGGTATTGAAGGCGTGCATTACATCCTCGGCGAAGACGGCAGCCGTTCCAACGGCCCGGATTCCGAGAAGTATCCCTGGAGCGGCTGGGCCTGGTGCCTGCGCACCCAGCTGAACCCCTCCGTGGGCGGCATCCTGCCAGAAGTGCTTGCGATCCGCGCGCAGTTTGACGCGAACAATATCACCATGGACCGGTTCCCGATCGACGGTTTCACCTTCGACACGGAAGGCATGGAAGATATCACCGCCACGATTAACTCCCTGAGCCTCGAGTGGTCCACCTCCTTTGACCTGGGCGTCTTCGGAGACAACACGGACGCGAAGCTGGACGAGTATATCTCCCTGCTGAAGGAAGCGGGCTATGAGCAGCTCCTGGAGGCCTGCAAGACCCAGCTGAAGGAATTCCTGGCACAGTAAAAAACACAAACGATTAAACTGATCCGGCAGAGCCTGTCGAAAGGCGGGCTCTGCCTTTTCCGGAAGGGAAGGAACGACGTTGAAGGACAGGCTGGAGATGATGGAGCGGGGGCCGGTAATGCAGAGCATCCTGCGCCTGGCGCTGCCGACCATGCTGGGCATGGTGGTGCAGATGGTTTACAACATGACCGACACCTACTTTATCGGCCAGATGGGGGATCCGGCACTGGTGGCGGGGATCTCGCTGGTTATGCCCCTGTTCTATATCATCCAGGGCATCGGCAATGTGTTCGCGGTCGGTTCGGCCAGCCTGATTTCAAGGCAGCTGGGGGCAAAGAAAAAGGAATCCGCCCGGGAGACCTGCGCCACCGCCTGCTATACCACCGTGATCCTCGGCGCCGTCATGACGCTGCTGCTCCTGCTCTTCCGGGAACCGCTGCTGAACCTGATCGGGGTCAGCCCGGCCACCCGGCAGCCGGCTTCGGATTATTTCGGGATCATCTCGGTGTTCGTCATTCCCATGGACCTGACGGTGACCCTCGGCGGCCAGCTGCGCAGCGAGGGCGCGACGAGCCAGGCCACGGCCGGTACGGCCCTGGGCCTGATCGTCAATATCATCCTGGACCCGATCCTGATCATTTACCTGCATATGGGAACAGCCGGCGCCGCCCTGGCTACGGTCTGCGGCTCGGTCTGTTCCGTTGCCTATTTCCTCTCCGTGTTTCTCCGGGGACGTTCGGTGCTCAGCCTTTCGCCGCGTTATTTCCGTCCGGGAAAGGACGTGTACTGGGAAACCCTGAAGATCGGCGGACCGGCAGCCCTGTCCCAGATTGTGATGAGCGGGACCTCCATCCTGAGCAACAACATCGCCGCGTCCTTCGGGGACGAAGTGGTGGCGGGCGTCGGGGTATACCTGCGGGTCGGTACCCTCTGCCTGATGCTGCTGATGGGCCTGACCACCGGCTATCAGCCCTTTGCCGGATACAATTACGGGGCGGGAAGCTACGCCCGGCTGAAGAAGGGCTTCCGGACCACAGCCCTGCTGGCGACAGCGGTCGCCTGTGTGTTCGACCTGCTGTTCCTGTTCTGCGGAGACCATATGATCCGCTTCTTTATCGACCATGAGCCGACGGTCCGGGTCGGGAGCATGATGCTGCGCGCACTGTGCATCGCGATGCCCTTCGTCGGCCTGCAGCTGACGCTGACCGTCACGTTCCAGGCGCTGGGGAAATCCGTCAGCGCCATGCTGATCACCCTGGGAAGGCAGCTCATTTTCTATGTGCCGCTGCTCCTGCTCCTGCCGAACCGGTTCGGCCTTACGGGCTTCGCCTTTGCCCAGCCGGTTGCGGATATCCTGGTTACGTTCCTGGCAGTCATCCTCTCGGTGAGCCTGTTCCGCCACCTGCGCGGAATGGAGGCGGCCGGGCGGCTGACGGGAAAGGCTGACAGGATGAATACCAATCATCTGGAAGGGGAAATTGTCCAATGAAGATAGGAATTATCGGTGCCTCGGGAAAGGCGGGAAGCCGCATTGCCACGGAGGCGTTATACAGGCGCCATGAGGTGACGGCCATTGTACGGGACCGTTCAAAGATCACAAACCCGGTGCTGACGGTGCTGGAGCGGGATCTGTTTGACCTGACAGCGGAGGACCTGAAGGGGTTTGACGCAGTGGTGGACGCTTTCGGTACGGCCTTTGATCCGGAAAGCGCAAAGGCCCATCAGACGTCGATGAAGCATCTGATCGGCGTCATGGAAAAGCTGCCGGAGGTGCGGTTCCTGGTGGTGGGTGGCGCGGCAAGCCTGTATACGGACCGGTCACATAAAAAGCTGGTGCTGGAAGGTATTCCGGAACAGTGGCAGGCGGTGCCGGCCAATATGAAGGCAGCCTTTGAGGAACTGAAGGCATCCGCTGTCAACTGGACCTACTTCTCACCGGCGGCGAACTTTGACCCGAACGGGCCCAGGACGGGAAAGTACCGCCTGGGCGGCAACGAGCTGACGGCCAACAGCGAGGGAGAAAGCTACCTGAGCTACGCGGACTTTGCCGCGGCCATGCTGGATGAGATCGAGGACGGGAACCATATCCGGAAGCGGATAACCGCGGCCTCCGAAAAGACGCCCAACAAGGACGGCTATTTCGGCACGGAGAAGCGGAAACCGGTCTTTGAAGGCATCAGCACCTACCGCCCGCCGCTGAACTATGAGCTGACGGGACAGGATTTCCATCTGAAGATGGATCAGACCGACGATATCGTCGTGAAGTTCCTCACCGGGGATACGCTGGAGCTGATCCGCGGGGAGAACCGGTATACGGAGCATTATGAGTGTGCCAAGGGTGCTGACCTGGCCTACTTTGTCAACCTGGAGATCACGGGTGCCGAGCCGCGGCATAACGTGACTCTGATCCTGGACCTGATGACCCGCCTGGTGACCGTGGTGGATACCTACGTGGGCTACAAGAAGGAATACCCGACCATGTGCGACCATGTGTATGATTTCGGTGCCATCGCGGTGCCGGGTCATCCGCTGCCGGAAAAGCGGCATGGATATACTAACGACCTGGTGGGCAAGCGGATCCAGTGGCATTACGGACCGGAATTTTCCATCATCCATGTGTATTATCATCCGAACTACGTCCGCGCCACCTTCTCGCCGGAAGCCCTGGCGCGCATGACCCCGCCGTCCCCGGAGGATATGGAAGGCTGGTCCGGGCATCCTTACGATGAGAAGGCGGTTTACGTCAAGGTCCGGGACGGCCTGTACGTGGTCAGCTTCACGGAACAGAGCATGTCGAAGCGGGGCAGGATCGGGAACAGCCTCCTGTTCCTGATGAACACTGACCGGCTGCACGACGTGGGCAGGTCCTTCGGCCACACGGGTCAGTTCGGCGGCGCCAGCTACCGGCCGGAAAACTACCTGTTTGGCGCCTACGGAGAATACATGACGCCGAACGGGGACGACGCGCTTGAGACAGAGCCGCCGTTCTACACGGTCTGAGGGGAGGGGTCAGCATGAAGATTGGTATTATCGGGGCAAACGGCAAATCGGGTAAACTGATCGCCTATGAAGCCTATAAGCGCGGACACGACGTGACCGCCATCATCCGGGACCGGGAAAAGATGCCGGGCTGCCGGTACAAGATCCTGGAAAAGGATCTGTTTGACCTGACGGCGGAGGATATCCGCGGGTTTGACGCGGTGGTCAGCACCTTCGGCCTTCCCTTCGGCGAAAACCATCCGGATGATTCGTACCAGAAGGCCTACGCGCACCTGATTGAAATCTTTGAACAAGCGCCGGAAGTGCGGCTGCTGGTGGTCGGCGGCGCGGCGAGCCTGTACCAGGATGAAACGAAAACCAGCCGGGTGATCGATTCCTTCCCGGAAGCCTTCCGCAAGGATCTGCTGGACCTGTTCAAGGCATACCAGCTGCTGGAGAAAAGCAATGTAAAGTACACCTTCTTCTCTCCCGCCTGCTTCTTTGATCCCCGGGGCCGGAAGACCGGCACCTATGTCACCGGCGGAGACACGGTCATCCATAACACCGCCGGTGAAAGCTACATCAGCTACGCGGATTACGCGGTGGCCATGGTGGACGAGGCGGAAAACGGAAAGTTTGTCCGCGCGCGGTTCACCGCTGTCAGCGACAGCCGTCCGGCGCCACGGACGGAGACCTATGCCGGTATCCGGAAGGAAAAACCGGTGTTTGAGGGTATGAGCCAATACCGGGATCCCCTCTGCTTTGAACTGGCGGGCCGGTATTATTCCCTGGCCATGGACGATGGCGTGCGGTACGCGATCACCTTCCTGGACGGGCATACCCTCCGGTGGGGCGAATTCGGCAAGGCGGAAACTGTGGAATACTATGACTGCGCCAAGGCGGAGGACGGGGTGTATTTCGTCAACTTCGAACTGAAGGAACGGACTCCCCGGACGAACATCAGCCTGGTGATCGACGTGGATGAGCGCCTGGTAACGATGGTTACCACCATTACCGGCTATCATCCGAAGTTCCCCTATATGGTGGACAGCAAATTCCTCTTCGGCGCGCTGGACGTTCCTGGTTTCCCGATGCCGAAAAAGCGGCACAAGTATACGGCGGACCTGCTGGGCAAACGCATCCATTGGCATTATGCCCCGGGTATTGAAATCATCCACGTATACTACGCCACGGACTATATGCGCGTAACCCAGCCGGCGAACACGGGCTGGGCCGGCGCGGACCCGAAGGCCTGGCAGGAGCTGATGGACCGGGAACCCTATGACGAGCCTGCTTCCTTTATCAAGCTCCGTCCCGGCCTGTACCTGGTCAGCTGCATGGAAAAGAACATGGCCTGCCGCGGCTGGACGGGGAACTCCCTGCTCTTTGT
>JAEEGL016599926.1_pt1 | contig 18769 bp, 14 predicted proteins | sample 9134231 | NCBI WGS metagenome assembly JAEEGL01 (sample SAMN16246548, study PRJNA631951) | gut metagenome | biome: gut microbiome; feature: rumen; material: fiber-attached | host: Bos | place: Iran: Karaj | collected 2018-10 | reverse complement strand
GCACCGAGACCTGGAGCGAGGATAATCCCGACGGCCGCTGGCGCAAGTTCGATATTGCGGAAATACTTGGGCGGGACAAGACCAGCCTCGATATCTTCTGGATCAAGGACAAATCCCTTGCGGATCTGGATAATCTGCCTTCGCCTGACGTGCTCGCCGATGAGATCATCGAAAACCTGCAAAGCGCACTGGAAAGCTTCCGGGAGCTGAAAGCGCAGTTGAAATAATAAAGAACGGAAAAACGGCTGTACCGGGAAACCCGATACAGCCGTTGTTTATATTGCCTAATGAATAGAAAGCGCCGAGTGTGGATCAGAGCTTCTGTAAGGCTAAGACGGTTTTATAATAATATGAGGTCACGCACGACTTGTTCCTCCGCTCTTGCCCGGCAGGAGTTCATTGCTCGAATCCATTCGAGCTGATCACGGGCTTTGAGGTCTTCGGTGACGCCTTCGGCAAGGGCGAGTTGGGAAGTAATGAGGTCGATCTGCTCATTGGCTTGGCGGTCGATATCGACCAGGTGCTGCATGAGTGTGTTTTCCATCAGCATCAGCGCAAAGGTATCGGGCTGATGCTCCTTCAAATACTTCTTCCGCATACGTCCATAGCGGCCGATATCCCCAGTCGGCTGGGGAGGGAGAGTCAGGTCGGGGAAATAATAGTCGCCTCGCTTTGAATAAGTAATTTTCATGCTTTGTTCCTACTTAATAATTCAATGATTTTTATGATGGGTTTCTGTGCTGAATCCAACAGGCCAACAATTAAGTTTGCAGCGAGCGAGATGGCAGCCAGTAGTCCGCCGACAGCAAGTAATCGAAGCATTTGTTCATTTGATCCTTTGCCTATGATAAGCAGAAACAGGTCATATACGAGCAACAGCACTCCGCCGATCGAGAGCGCAAATGCCGCCGCTACTGCCGCGAGCCTGAACGCGAGTTTCAGCACAGCGAGCAGCTACCAAACCGGCGCAAGCAGTATTTTGAAAAGGGTTCGCATGATCATATCCTCCTTCGGGTTTCTGAGGATATGCTAGCAGACCGTGATCGATTTGACAAATGTGCGAGAAAGAAAGAGCCGCCCCAAGGGGCGGCATGGTCTGTAAAAACACTTTACTGATAATCGTATCCGCTTATGTTTATCAGCCATTCTTTAATAATGTGTATTATGCTGATTATTAATGTTTCCGCTTACCTTTCCCATGAGAACCAATCAACCTCTCCAGATCACACTCCTTTACGAAATCGGTTGCTTTTCTAGAAGGAATTCTAAATGTAAAGATAGTTTGGCTGTTGTAATTGCTTACTGAAAAATCGCCGGAAGTAATAATATCCATGCCAATCAGGATCCCAATTCCTTGGTTTCCGATTTCAGAGTCACAAACTTCAACATTCGAAACATTAACATTGTTGGGTAACGTAACATCAATTAAGTATGTGTTTACCTGGCTTGTCCCAGAAGGAGTTTGAATGTTTTTTTTACCAGTCGGAATCATGGATAATGCTCTAGCCACATCAGTAGAGATACAAGTACCAGTTGCCCCTGTATCCCATAATGCTAAAGCGACAGTTCTCTTTCCATTATACGATATGGTGACTTGATTCGTAAGCTTGTTCATCAAGCCGCCAGTACTTTTCGTTGTAAACGCATAGGTTGTTGGTGTACTCATTCTATTGTATCCTTCGTATTGCCAGAAATTTAAGCAAAAAATGACATTGAGGAAATATAATTGGTAAATGCGGATTCATCATTGCCGCATCTCTGAACAATAAAAGATCCAAGTGGCTCTTTTTTCATAGTAGCTAAAACCCCCTCGGCATAGCTTTTATAAATACCGAGAACGGTTTTCTCCTTTATTGCCAAGTATACATCTCCATACTTATTGAATAATTCGCTATAATTCTCAAGAAACCACTGATAGTCTGCTTCTTGCATGAAAGTTTCCTCCTTCCTCACTTCAATAGTATTATATCATATTTTTATGCCTGTTTCAATCATATTGATACAGAACTGTAAAGATGATATGCATGGCTTGTACCAGAAAAATACACATCTGGGATTAAACCAATAAAGAATGCCATCTCTTGTAGGTGGAAAACGGTTGCATCCTAAGCTTTTCACTTTCAACGCAAAGCCCGAAGGACAGAAGTTAAAGTTCGTCTGACTCTGCTTTAACAGAGCAAACAATATGCTTATATGCGCATGAAAAACGCAGGAGAAATGGACATGTATTAACTAAAAAAGCTAAAACTGCCCAAAAGTGTGCAACGGGATCGTGCCGGGAGCGGAAAACTGTTAAACAGCTGAGAAAACCGGATCCAAGAACGTGTGCAACCGGTGTGCAACGCATCCTGTTTTTAGCGATTCTAAGCTGATCCAAGTTGAAATTCGGAGCTTCAAAAAACCCTTATAATCATTGGATTTTAGGCATTTTAAGCAAAGAAAAACCCGGGTTGAGAAACCCGGGTTTTTGGTGCGGTCGATGGGACTTGAACCCATACGGTCTCCCATACGCCCCTCAAACGTACGCGTCTGCCTGTTCCGCCACGACCGCTTTTTGTTGCGAATGGTATTATAACGCGCCGAACCGGCTTTGTCAACAGCTTTTTTTGATTTTTACTGTATATTATGACGGCGCGGAGCCTTCTTTTACATCAGATAATTATCGTCAAGATCGGTGCAGACGCCGAATTTGAATCCCTTGGCGATCAGGTCCTCGATCACGCGGGGCAGTATCTTGACGCTTTCGGGCTCGGTATCGTGTATCAGGAACACGAGCGGCTCTATGTTTTTATACATCGAGAGGGAATCGAGGTAGGATTTCCAGAAGTATTCGTTAAGCGGCAGGCCGTCCTTATTGCCGGCAAGCCAGCGGTCGTTCAGGCACACGTTCCAGTCGAAGGCCTTATAGCCCAGTGAGTTTGCCGCCTCAACGTAGGGCCCACGGTTCTTGCGCCCGCCTATGGTGGAATTGGTGGTGCCGCCGGGGAAGCGCATCACGTGCGCACCCGCGTCATAGCCGAACACGCTCTTCACCGTTTCGCGCCACTGGTTCAGCTCCTTCTTGAAGCCGTCGGTGCCGTGATAAAGGTTTGCCATTTCGTGCGTCTGCGAATGGCAGCCCAGCACGTGCCCGCGCTCGACTATGTGCTTGGCCTGCTCGGGATAGGCCTTTACGAAATTGCCCACGGTAAAGAAGGTGGCCTTGATATTGTAGCGGTCAAGTATGTCCAGCACCTGGTCGGTGTACTTATAGGGGCCGTCGTCGAACGTCAGATAGATCGTGCGCCCCTGATAAGAGGGGTTTGCCGCCTGCGAGGGCTTGGGGGTGGCCGTGGGCTCGGGAGTATCCGTGGGCACGGGGGTAGGCTCCGGCGTGGGAGTGGGCACGGCGGTGGGCGCCGCGGTGACGGGGGAGGAGGGATCGTCCGCAACGTCTATCACCGAGGCCGAAGGGTCGGCCGGGTCGGGCTTTTCGCCGCAGGCTGTGAGTGCGGCAAGCGTGAGCAGCGCCAGCGTAAGCGCCGCGATCCTTTTTATTCTGTATGCAAAGCTGTTCATAGCATAAAGCCTTTCCTGCGAATAGCGCATCTTTTGTTCCACCTTTCAATATAATACATTTTTTGATTCTTTTCAACGGCGGCGGTCAATATATTTTGCGGAAGACGGAGAATGAGATGAAGACTGATAAGCATGAAGTCACCGCTCCCGCATTTTAAGGCGGGAGCTTTTTATGTGCCTTCCCGATTGACTTTTTCGGCAGGATTTGATAAAATCCTTTATATAATAGCGGAAGTATGTGCTTCCGAGGATTCAAGGGGTACGGAATGAAAAGGACATTGGCATTTTTGCTCGCGTTGATCACCGTCTTCGGGCTTGCCGCTTGCGGCAGCGAGGGCGGGGAGCCCGTTGTGATACCCAACGGCGATCCCATTGAGATCGAGAGCGAGAAGAAGGTCACGATAAACGAGCTGCAGGCGGATAACGAAGCTTTCGTTATGAGCTGCATGGACGACTGGATCGAGCTGTATAACGACGGCGAAAGCGAGGCGCGCCTTACCTCGTATTATCTGATGAAGGAGGACAAGCAGATCCCCCTTGACGACAGGACGATCCCCGCCAAGGGCTATCTTGTGATACGCCTGACCGATGCTTCCCCCTTCCGCCTGGCCAAGGAGGGCGACAGCGTTGCACTGATGTACCGCGATAAGGTGGTCGATCAGCTCACCTTCGACGATACCATCGGCACGAATTCGTTCAGTCACGAGGGCGTATGCGCCTATCCCACCCCCGGCTTTTCGAACGACGAGGCGGGCCGCCGCGATTATCAGGCCACCGTCAAGGTCCCCGAGATCAGGATCAACGAGGTGGTCTCCTCCAACAGCAAATATGCGCCCGTCGACGGAAATTTCTATGATTTCGTCGAGATCAAGAACGCGTCCGATTCCCCTGTGGATCTTTCCAAATACCGCCTTTCGGATAAGGGGAGCGAGCTTGACCGCTACCGCTTCCCCAACAGGACGCTCGAGCCCGGCGGCTTCTTCATCGTTTACTGCTCGGGCCTTGAGGGCGAGGATCACGCCTCGTTCAAGATAGGCTCCTCCGGCGAAACGATCTATCTCAGCAGCGACGAGGGCATAATCGACTGCGTGACGGTGCCCGGCGATCTTGCGCGCGACGAAAGCTATGGCCGCAGCGGCGACAAGCTCGTCTACATGAGCACCGTGACCCCCGGGGCGGAAAACGCCTCCGGCTTTGACACGAGCCTGCTCGCGCCCGCGGCGAGCGTGCCCACCGGCGCTTACGCCGAACCCTTCGCGCTCACGCTCTCCGGCGAGGGCACCGTCTATTACACCCTTGACGGCACCGCGCCCACCGAGAATTCGCGCGTTTATTCCGAGCCCATAAGCGTAAGCAAGATCGCCTCCGTGCGCACCTTCTGCGTCAAGGACGGCCGTCAAAGCCCCATCGCCTCTTATTTCTACACCGCGGGGCTCGATCACGCCTTCCCCATACTGAATATCGCCATAAAGCAGTCATATCTGGACGGCGACGAGGGCGTGCTGAATCACGTGGATCCCGAATACGAGCATGAATGCTATGCCACCCTCTTTGAGGAGGGCGAGGTGAAATTCGAAATACCATGCGGCTTCAAGCTGCACGGCAACGACAGCAAAAAGGGCGCCAAGCAGAATTTTCAGCTCCGCTTCCGCGCCGATTACGGCGTGAGCAAGCTCAATTACAAGGTGTTCGAGAACCGCGATTTCGACGTCTATAACTCCCTGCTCTTAAAGGGCGGCAGCGAGGATTACCAGTTCTGCGGCTTCCGCGACGAGCTGTGCACCTCGATCGTCGACGGCGTGACCGAGCTTTCCGTGCAGGCCTACCGCCCAGTGATACTCTATCTCAACGGCAAATACTGGGGCATCTACTGGCTGCGCGAAAGGATCGACGCCGATTTCTGCGCGAACCGCCTGGGCGTATCCTCCGATTCCATCAACCTCACAAAGGATTACGGCTTCTCGCTCGTCAAGGGCTCGCTCAAGACCTTTGCCGAAACGGTCGAATACTGCAAGACTCACGATCTGCGCAACAAGGAGGATTACGATTACGTGATGCGCCGCGTGGACGCCGCGAGCCTTATGGATTGGTACATCTGCCGCTCGTATTTCGCCGATACCGATCTTGCCAACGGCCGCTTCTATTCCTCCACCGAGGACGACGGCAGGTGGCATTGGTGCTTCTTCGATCTTGACTGGGCAATGTTCAATAACTCCACCGAATCCCTTGCCAAGACCGCCCGCAACGACGGCAACCACGCGATAATAGTCGCCCTGCTCAAGAACCCCGAATTCAAGGATAAGTTCCTGAAGCGCTATGCGAGCCTTATGAAATCGGTGCTCAACGAGCAGACGATACTCAAAAAGATCGATCAGTTCGTGACCCTTATGCAGCCCGAGATCGAGCAGGACCGCGCCGCCTACGGCTTCTCCGTAAATTCCTGGAACAACGCCGTCGAGCGCCTCAGGGATTTTGTAAGGGACGGCAAGCGTGATACCAACGTGCTCATCGGCATCAAGAGCTATTTCGGGCTTTCGGATTCCGAAATGATGAATTATTTCGGCAGGACGAAATAAAAATTCGGGCTTTACAGCTTTCACTTTAAGTGTTATAATACTTATTCGTAAATGCTTTGAACAGGACAGGTGAGCGTTGGCACGGCGTAAAGCGAGCTGCGGATGGTGGAAGCGCAGCGGCACGGCGGCGCGGCATATCGCCTGCGAGCACGGATGGGGAGAAAGCTTCAGGTACCCTTCCGCGGCCTGCCCCCGTTAAAGGGCCCGTGAGCGCGCAGAGGCTTTTCTCCTGCGAACTCGGGTGGTACCGCGTTTATCAGGCGTCCCGGGAGTTTCCCCGGGGCGCTTTTTCGTTTCGGCAAACCGATGCGGCAGGAGGAACGCTTATGCCTCCCTTGTGCAAAGGGATGTGTCCCGAAGGGACGGAGGGATCGTCTTATTGCTTGACGCATTTACTCAGCCCCGGCCGTCCGCGCACCCGAACGCGCCGATGCGCGCGGTGAACGTGAAAAACAAATTATTTGATTATATATCGAAAGGAAACCAACATGTACAAGAAAGTCTCCGCCTCCATGGATTTCGTCCCGCGCGAGCAGGAAGTGCTGAAATTCTGGAAGGAAAACCGGATATTCGAAAAATCCGTTGAGCTTCGCCGCGGCGCGCCCGCGTATACTTTCTATGACGGCCCGCCCACGGCCAACGGCAAGCCTCACATAGGCCACGTGCTGACCCGCTCGATGAAGGACATCATACCCCGCTACCGCACCATGAAGGGCTACGACGTGCTCCGCAAGGCCGGCTGGGACACCCACGGTCTGCCCGTCGAGCTCGAGGTGGAAAAGCTCCTGGGCCTCGACGGCAAGGAGCAGATCGAGCAGTACGGCGTCGAGCCCTTCATCGCCAAGTGCAAGGAATCCGTCTGGAAGTACAAGGGCGAGTGGGAGCAGATGTCCGATTCCGTCGGCTATTGGGCCGATATGGAAAACCCCTACGTCACCTATACGGACGACTATATCGAATCCGTATGGTGGGCCTTAAAGACCATCGACGAAAAGGGCCTGCTCTATAAGGGCCACAAGATAGTGCCCTACTGCCCCCGCTGCGGCACCGCGCTCTCCTCTCACGAGGTCGCGCAGGGCTATAAGGACGTAAAGGAAGTCTCCATATTCATCACCTTCCCCGTAAAGGGCATGGATGACGGCACGGAGCTCATCGCCTGGACGACCACCCCCTGGACTCTGCCCTCCAACGTCGCGCTCTGCGTGAACGCCGACGAGGATTACGTCAAGGCCGAAAAGGACGGCAAGCGCTATATAATGGCCGAAGCGCTGGTTGAAAGCGTGCTCGGCGAGGGCTGGAACACAGTTGAAAGATACAAGGGCGCCGATCTGGTGGGCCTCGAATACGAGCCCCTGTTCGACTTCCCCGTGAATCACGGCAATAAGAAGGGTTGGCGCGTGGTGTCCGACGGTTACGTCACGCTCACCGACGGCACCGGCGTGGTGCATATCGCGCCCGCGTTCGGCGTTGACGACGGCAGGGTCGGCAAGACCTGGGATCTGCCCTTCGTGCAGAACGTGAACGCCAAGGGCGAGCTGGCCGGCGGCACCCCCTGGGACGGCGTGAACGTCAAGAAGGCCGACAAGCTCATAATCGCGGATCTCAAGGAGCGCGGCAGGCTCTTTAAAGAGCTTCCCTATGAGCACAGCTATCCCTTCTGCTGGCGCTGCGACACTCCGCTCATCTATTTCGCGCGCGGCGGCTGGTTCATCGAAATGACCAAGCTGCGCGATAAGCTGCTCGATTTCAACAAGCGCATCAACTGGATCCCCGAATCCATAGGCGAGGGGCGCATGGGCAACTTCCTCGAAAACGTCATCGACTGGGCCGTCACCCGCGAGCGCTATTGGGGCACCCCCCTGCCCGTGTGGGTGTGCGGGGACTGCGGCCATCACCATACGATAGGCTCGAGGGAGGAGCTTTTGAAGTGCTTCCCCGATGCCGCTCCCGATATCGAGCTGCACAAGCCCATGCTCGATCCTTTGACCATGAAATGCCCGCACTGCGGCGGCGTTATGAAGCGCGAGCCCGTCGTTATCGACTGCTGGTTCGATTCCGGCTCCATGCCCTTTGCCCAGTGGCATTATCCCTTTGAAAACAAAGAGGAGTTCGAGCGCCGCTATCCCGCCGATTACATCAGCGAAGCCGTCGATCAGACCCGCGGCTGGTTCTACACCTTGAACGCTGTCGCGGCCTGCCTCTTCGACGAGCCCGCGTTCAAAAACTGCATAGTGCTCGGCCTTGTCTGCGATAAGGACGGCAAGAAGATGTCAAAGCATATCGGCAACGTCGTCGCTCCCGCGGACGTGCTCACCAAGCAGGGCGCCGACGCCGTAAGATGGTATTTCTACACCGCCTCCAGCCCCTGGCTGCCCAGCCGCTTCTCCGGCGAGGCCGTTTCCGAGACCCAGCGCAAATACATGGGCACCCTGTGGAACACCTATGCGTTCTATATCCTCTATGCCGATATCGACGGGTTCGATCCCACCAAGCACGAGCTTCATCGCGAGAACCTTTCCGTTATGGATAAGTGGATACTCTCCAAGCTCAACACCCTTGTCAAAAAGGAGGACGAGCTGCTCGAAAGCCTGCATATCACCGAGGCCGGGCGCGAGCTGAACGCCTTTGTCGACGATCTTTCCAACTGGTACGTGCGCCGCGGGCGTGAGCGCTACTGGGGCAGCGAGATGACCGCCGATAAGGAGGCCGCCTATATGACGCTTTACACCGTGCTCGAGACCATGACGCGCCTCACCGCGCCCTTCACCCCCTTCATGGCGGAGCAGATGTATCAGAACATAGTGCGCACCTGCGATAAGAACGCTCCCGAAAGCGTGCATCTTTGCGATTACCCCGTGTGCGACGAAAGCTTCATCGATCCCGAGCTCGAAGCCGACATGGGCGAGGCTTACCGCGTAGTCGTGCTCGGCCGCGCGGCAAGGGCGCAGTCCAATATCAAAAACCGTCAGCCCCTTTCCAGGCTCTTCGTGCAGGGCGCCGAGAAGCTGCCCGATATGTATGACGAGATAATCGAGGGCGAGCTCAACGTCAAGAAGGTCGAATACGTTTCCGATGCGTCCGCCTTCATCGCCTATCGCGTAAAGCCCCAGCTCAAGCTGCTCGGGCCGCGCTATGGCAAGCTGCTTCCCAAGATAAACAACTACCTGCAGAATACCGAGGGCGTGGGCAATCTGTGCGTCGCCGCGCATGCCAAGGGCCTGCCCTTCGAGTTCGAGCTCGAGGGCGTGAAGATAGCGCTCGGCCCCGACGACGTGCTCGTCGATACGGTCAAGCGCGAGGGCTTCTCCTCCGTTTCCGAGCGCGATCTCACCGTGGTGCTCGAAACCACCCTCACCCCCGAGCTGATCGAGGAGGGCTACGTGCGCGAGCTGGTCTCCAAGGTGCAGACCATGCGCAAGGAAGCCGATTTCCGCGTGACCGACCATATCTCGATATTCATAAGCGGCAACGCGAATATCGAAGAGATCGCCGTCAAGAACTGCGTTTCCATCACCGGCGATACGCTTGCCGACGAGCTGCATTTCGGTCCCGCTCCCGAGGGCGCCTGCTCCAAGGAATGGGATATCAACGGCGAAAACGTCACCATAGGCGTCAAGGTGGTCTGATCCCGCCCGATCCAAAATTAACGAAAGCCAAGGCGCCGCCTCCTCCGCTAAAAGGGGGAGGCGGGCCGGTTTGATCCGCAGCACCATGAAAAAACTCACTCTCATCCTCACAGCGCTGCTTGCGCTCGTATTGCTTACGGGCTGTGTTTCGGGCGCCGCGATAGGGCATTACAACGACGGCGTCAAGGCCTATGAGGCGCATGATTTCATCGCCGCAAAGGCGCATTTCGAAAAGGCGGCAGGTTACGGCAATTCCAGGTCATACCTTTCTGCCATCGCCGAATACGAACGCATCTACGGGGAAGCGCTGGGCTTTTTCAAGGCGCGCGATTACGCCGCGGCCGCGAACAGCTTTTCGGCCATAAAGGAATTCGGCAATTCGGCCGAATACTTGGCCTTTATGGAAAGGCTCGAGCAGCGCTATAACGAGGGCAGGGCGGCCTATGACGCGGGCGATTACGTGCTGGCAAACGAGCGCTTCACTCAGGCGCTCGGCTGGGCGGATTCCGAAGATTATATTGCAAGGCTCGGGGATTACGAGGAGGCCTACCGGGCCGCGCTCAATTCCTATTACGAGGGCAATTACGTGCGCGCGCTCGAGGCGTTCAAAAGCATCGGCGTGCCCTATCGCGATTCCGAGGAGCGCATCGCAAACATATACCGTTACATGACCCGTTCGGGCTCAACGCCGGAGATTTTCCGCATCCTCTTCAACGAAAGCTGCGAGGCGGAGGGCGAGGATTATTCGCTTCCCGCGGCGGAAGTCACCGATAACGGCTTTGCGTGGAGGACCACCAACGGCCTTATAATAATGGGCAATACGGATGCTTACGGCAGCATCACCGAAATGTCCTTCTGGGTGGACGAAGCGCTTTGGAGCGAGCTTGGCGAAGAGGACGTTTCGCGCCTTTACGCGCACTGCATCTGCGCGCTTGCCGTCGAGGGAGCCGGGCTTGACGAGGTGATCGCGGATATAGACCTGTATTACGAGGGCAGCCGCGGCTACGGCGCGTATTCGCTGCTGCTCGACGAGGACGATTCCGGCTCGCTGGTGCTGTCCGCCGTAAGGCGCTGAGCGATAATGTTTTTGAAAGCCCCCCAAAATGCGGGGCTTTCTTTATTTACTTTTGGTATGAAATGTAGTATGATATAGTTTGGATCAAAATATTATGGGGGCAAAGCTCTTGCTATGAGACCTTATTTCATTGTTAATCCCGTTGCGGGCGGCGGCAAAGCGAAGGAAAGCTTTACAGAGCTCGCGGCTTATCTCGATTCACGCAATGCGGAATACGCAAGCGTTTTCACGGAAAGCGCGGGTCACTCCGCCCCGCTTGCGGAGCAAGCGTATGCCGCGGGCGAGCGGTTCATATGCGCGGTCGGCGGGGACGGTACGATAAACGAGGTCGCCTCGGTGCTCTGTTCCAAGCAGGACGTCGTGTTCGGCATATGCCCCTTCGGCACAGGCAATGATTTCGCCCGTGTGCTCAAGCTTCCCACCGATCCCGAAGGCGCGGGAAGGGTGCTGCTCGACGGCGTTGCCGAGCCTGTCGATATCGGCATGGCGGGCGACCGCCCGTTTACGAATATCGCGGGCATAGGCTTTGACGTGGGCGTGGTCATCAATACCGAAAGATACAAGGCGCGCTTTCACGGCATGATACCCTATCTGCTGGGCGTCGCGCGCACGCTTATGCACATGAAGGCCATCCCCATGAAGATCACGGCGGACGGCAAAACGATCGAAGAAAACGCGCTGATACTTTCGATAGGCAACGGCTCGCATTTCGGCGGCGGCATGGCCGCGCTGCCCAACGCGAACGCGCAGGACGGGCTGTTTGAGATCTGCCTTGTCAAAAAGATAAACATTTTCAGGTTCCTCACGCTGCTTCCCCTTTTCATAAAGGGCAAGCATATCGGCAAAAAGCCCGTAATATGCCTGCGGGCAAAGGAGGTCACGGTGGAATGCCCCGACACCCCCTCGCAGCTTGACGGCGAGATGGTCGAGCACGCGGCTTCGCATTACCGGCTCATCCCCGGCGCGCTTTGCGTTATGCTGCCGCCCAAGGTATCGGAATAAAGCATTAAGGAGTTTTTGATGGCAAGAAGAAGGCGTAAGCTGGTTGTAAGAGACCGAAGGAAGACGGCGCTCCGCATCGCGGTAACGCTTGTCAGCCTTATTGCGCTTGCGGGGCTGGTCGTGCTCGCGTTCTTCCTCGTAAGGTCCTGCAGCATGGATCTCACCCAGCGCGAGCTGCCGCTTGTCCGATCCGATACCTATTGCGGCACCGGCGACGGGCTTATGTATATCCGCGCCGATCAGCTCAATTTCTTAAGCTATACCGATGAGGATAAGGACTTTACAAAGTCGCTCACGGGCGGCGCTGCGCCCGACGGGCTGGTGGGCAGCCCGGGCGTCAAGGCGGTCTATTCCGAATACAGCGTGCAGATAATAGGCGGCGGCTTCGATATCACAGCCGAAGGCGTTATCGAAAAGGTCCGCTGCGGCGGCGCGTTTGCCGCCGTCTGCTCGCGCATGCCCAACGGCGCAAGGCGCGTCACGGCCTATTCATCGGCAGGTCAGCCGCTGAGATCCTTCGATTTCGACGGCGGGCGCCTTGTGGATTTCGGCTTCAGCGAGGCCTCGGGCAGCACGCTGTGGATAATGGAGCTGGATACCGATTCCGGCTCTCCCAGGACCACCATATCCACCTTCGATCTTGAGCGCATGAGCTCCACCGGCGTGATAACCGTGTCGGATCAGCTCATCGAAAGGCTCTATTTCACGGGCTCGAGCGTCTATGCAATAGGCACCGAGTCGCTCATCCGCTATTCCGCATCCGCCAACCGCGAGATCTACCGCGTGCAGCTTTATGGCTACCGCGTTGAGGATATCACCTTAAGCGAGGGCTCGCCGATGCTCATGCTCGTGCCGCGCGGCGCGGGAAGCCCGGCCGAGGCCGGTTCGGTAAGGCTCCTCACCGTTTCGCAGAAGGACGTTGCGGATGAGACCGCGGTGACGGTCACGCTGCCCGAAGGCACCGTGGGCTGTCATCTCTGCGGGGGATCGCTTGCGGTCGTCTCCTCCGACGGCGTGCAGCTCTTCTCAAGCAAGGGCGAGGCCACAGAGAAGACGGCGTTCAAAACGGGGCTCACGCTTTCGTCGGAAAAGCTCGACGGGAAGCATATTCTTATGGAAAGGAACGGAGGCTTCGTTCTCCTTACCGTGGGCAAATGAACATACTTGATTTTGTTATAATCGGAATATTGGGGCTGTTCGTGCTGGGCGGGCTCTACAAGGGCTTCATGCATACTACGATCGACATCATATGCTATCTGATCTGCACGCTTTTCGCGTTTTTGATGATGCCCATCGTGTCGTTCAACGTCATTCAGAACGAGGGCCTTTTCAACACCATGCTCTATTACACCGAGGGCAGCGAGAACATATACGACGTCGAGTATAAAAAGAAAAACATCACCGAGATCTCCAATGCCGAGCTCGAGGATATCTATGCGCATTCCGAGGTCGCGTTCCCCATGGACGAGCGCATAAGGACCAACGTTGCCGACGCAGCGTTCGAATCCCAAAGCATCTACACCCTGGGCGATTATTTCAATCAAACCATGGTCATCGTCACCATCAACATAATGGTGTTCCTCGTGCTCTTCCTGGGGCTTCGGGCAATACTCGCATTCGCCGTCGGCTGGTGGAATTACGCAAGTCCCTTCCCGGTGCTCAAAAAGCTCGAGATCCCCGCCGCAATAGGCACCGGCCTGATACACGGCATTCTGGCGGTGTTCCTGCTGTTCATGGTCGCACCCATCGTGCTCACCGTGCTCCCCTTCGATTTCGTGTCCGACGTCGTTGAAAACAGCATATTCGCAAGGTTCTTCTATTACTCCAACTTCCTGCTTGCCTTGACCCCGGGCGTGTGACAAAGGAGCTCGCAATGTATCTGGCATCCGAATGGAAAGATTATGAGATAATCGACGCCGGCGGCGGCGACAAGCTCGAGCGCTGGGGCAAAGTCACCCTGCTGCGTCCCGATCCTCAGGCCGTGTGGCCCATGGAATTCCCTGCGGGGGGCGTCGACGCAAAATACATCCGCTCCAATTCCGGCGGCGGCTATTGGGAATACCGGCGCGAGCTGCCCGAATCCTGGCGCATAAGCTATCGCGATCTTGATTTCATCGTCCGTCCCACGGGCTTCAAGCACACCGGCCTGTTCCCCGAGCAGGCCGTCAACTGGGATTTCATGCGTTCCGTCGTCAGGCGCTTCAAAAAGGCGCATCCCGAAAAGCCCTTCCGCGTGCTCAACCTGTTTGCCTATACCGGCGGCGCCACCTGCGCGCTTGCGGCCGAGGGGGCCGAGGTGGTGCACGTCGACGCGGCAAAGTCCATCGTCCAGTGGGCCAAGCAGAATCTTGCCGAATGCGGCCTTGCTGACCGCCCCGTGCGCTTCATAGTCGACGACTGCATGAAATTCGTCCAGCGCGAATCGCGCCGCGGGCATTTCTACGAGGGCATACTTATGGATCCGCCCAGCTACGGCCGCGGGCCCGACGGCGAGATGTGGCGCATCGAAAACGGCCTCTATCCTCTGGTCGAGGCCTGCGTCAGGCTCCTCTCGGAGGACGCCGCCTTCTTCCTCATCAATTCCTACACCACCGGTCTTGCGCCCACCGTGCTGACCGACGTGCTCAGGGTCGCCATGAAGCCCTTCGGCGGCTCGGTCGAATCACAGGAGGTCGGCCTGCCCATCACCCGGGGCGGCCTGATACTCCCCTGCGGAGCGACGGGGCGCTGGGTAAACATCTGATTCAAAGGAGCTATTATTATGTCTGTTCCTAAGTTTTTCGAGTTCTTTAATCCTTTTTTGTTTTCTATTAAGGATGGTGACCTTCATTCTGCAAAAGAAGTCAGGGAAAGCATCGCAGTTCAAATGCATCTTTCAGAATCCGATAGGAAGGAATTGCTTCCGAGTGGAAAGCAATTCACTTTTGACAACCGAGTTGCATGGGCAAGGACTTACCTTGATAGAGCGGGTTTGATAGAAACACCTCAGCGAGGAAAGTATCGGATTACCCCAAATGGTGAAACAGCATTATTGTCAGGGAAGTTAATCGACCTAAAATACTTAGAGCAGTTTGATCAGTTCAAGAAATTCCATAATTCTATCATTTCAGAATCAAACGAGATAAAAGAAGAAGAAAAAACCGAATCTCCCATGGAGATCCTTGATTCAGCATATCATCAAGTAACCGAAACGCTTGCAAGCCAAATAATGGATGAAGTCATGAAACTGTCTCCATCCGGCTTTGAAAAGCTCGTAGTAAAAATGCTGCTTTGCATGGGTTATGGAAGCGGTATTGATGAAGCAGGTAAAGTGACACAAAAATCAAATGACGGCGGAATTGATGGGATTATTAAAGAAGATCAGCTTGGGTTCAGCAACATTTATATTCAAGCAAAACAATGGTCCCCGGATCAGACGGTCAACAAACCTGAGATTCAAAAATTTGTTGGAGCATTACAAGGCCAGCAAGCACAAAAAGGGCTATTTATTACCACTGCTAAGTTCTCTTCTGGCGCAATGCAATATGTTGAAAACCTGCTTGGAATAAAAGTGGTTTTGGTTGACGGATCGATGCTTACAAAATTGATGATTAAGCACAATGTCGGTGTATCCGTAGAACACATATATGAGATAAAAAGGATCGACAGCGATTTCTTCTTGGAAGAACTATAATCAATGCACTTTGCATCGAAAGGCAGAACGCGAAAGCCCCAAGCCCAATGAATATCCTCTATGAAGACAACCACATAATCGTTGTGATAAAGCCCGTCAACGTGCCCGTGCAGGGCGACGATACGGGCGATCCCGACATGCTCACGCTGCTCAAGGCCTATATCAAGGAAAAGTATCATAAGCCCGGCGAGGTGTATCTTGGCCTCGTGCACAGGCTTGACAGGCCCGTGGGCGGCGTGATGGTGTTTGCGCGCACCAGCAAGGCCGCTTCGCGCCTGATGCCCCAGTTTGCCGAAAAGAATCGCGCGGGCGCCGTAAAGCGCTATGCCGCGGTGACGGGGGACGGCGTGCCCGACCGCGGCAGGCTCGAGGGCTTCATTTTAAGGAGCGAATCCGAAAGACGCTCTTACGTGGTGCCCGAGGGCACCGAAGGCGCCAAGAGCGCCGCCCTCGATTACACCGCCGTGTGCCGCAGGGACGGGCTTGCGCTGCTCGATATCGAGCTGCACACCGGGCGCCATCACCAGATCCGCGCCCAGCTTGCCCACGCCGGGTTCCCCATCCGCGGCGATCAGAAATACGATCCCGAAGCGCGTCCCGGCCTGCAGATAGCGCTGTTTGCCCGCTCGCTCTCGTTCGAGCATCCCACCCTGCACGAGCGCATGACCTTCACCGCGGTTCCCGATTACGGCCTGTTCAAGCGCTTTTCCAACGAGCTTCGCCTGCTCAACGCGGGGCTTAACTGTCCCTATTCCGATGAGGACGTGATCGTGCTGAATAAGCCCGATGGCGTGACCGTTGCCAATGCCGACGGCGGCTCCGATACGCTCGAGGCGCGTCTTGCGGCCGCGGGCTTTAAATGCTTCCCCGTGCACAGGCTCGACGCCAAAACTCAGGGGCTCATACTCTTTGCCCGAAATACCGGCGCGAAAGAGGCGCTCGATTCCGCCATCCGCGCCCGCGCGATAGATAAGTATTATCGCCTGATCACCTGCGGCTGTCCCCCAAGCGGCTCGGGCACGCTCAGGCTCTATGCCGTAAAGGATCCCGCGTCCGGGCTCATGCGCGTATTCGACGAGCCGGTCAAGAACTCGCTCGAAATGATCACCGATTACCGCGTCATAAAGCAAAGCGGCGGCGCATGCCTCATCGAGGCGCGCCTCGTAACCGGCCGCACGCATCAGCTCAGGGCAAGCTTCGCCCATATCGGCTGCCCCATAATAGGCGACGATAAATACGGCTCCAGGGAGGTCAACCGCGATCCGCGCTTCCGCCCCCTGCTCAGGCGCGCGCCGCTCCTGCTTGCCGCGGTCAGGCTCGAGCTGCATTTTGAAAAGGGCTCATGCCTTGAAAGGCTCAATGGCCTCACGCTCTCGGCCGAAGCCCCCTTCGGGCTATGATCCTCATCTGCGTATCCATGCTCCCCAAAGGGAGCTTTTTTTATGCGGTCCCGCCCCTTTGATAAAAAACCCCGCGCGGCAGGGCAAAGGCACAAGCCGCGCGGGGTCGGGGGGGGCTAAGAGATCAATATCCTCCGAGGTTCGTTTGTATCCTCGGCTCGACCACGCTCCCGTCGATCGCGAGAAAGAAACAATACATCGTTTCATCAAAGCTCAGCCGTTGAACTGCACGAAGGATCCGTCGATAGCGTTGATAAAAGTCACGCCTTCCTGCATTGGCACATTATTATCTGCATGAGATACGAAGCACCACATCGGCGTATAATAATACGCGGTGATATCATTGGTCATTTCGGATTTAAGATACGTAAGGAATATCCTGTCCACATGAATATCGTTAATCGCGCCGCTGCTCCATGAAAGACCGTATTCGAGTTTTTTCATGATCCTCTCCTTTATCGTATCGAACGGCAGCAGCTCGACCGCAGGATTCTCGATCGATATGATCTCCTGCGGATACTGCCACGTGATCCCGATCAGTTCGCCGTCAGCGATATCGAAATGCAGTCGTTCATACCTTGTGCCGGGTCTGAAGCTCATTGCCTCTTCGTCTCCGTTGATACTATCGTCTACCCATTGGCCGTTAAGAGCATACAACGATACGTCAAACGGCGTGGCTCCGTTGGTTTTAAGCCCAAATGCAACTCGCCACCCAACTTCCAATACTTCTTTGGTATCATTTTTTTCGGTCTGGCACACGGTTACGGAAGACAATTCATAATGATCTTCCATCCCAAGCTCCCTCAGCATCGTTTGCGCAAACTTGATCGCATCCTCCTTTTCCATCGCGGGGGTCGGTATCAATTCATTCAGGGGCACATGGATACCACTCTCAAGGTTTTTATCGAACACCTCCGTGACAAGTTCCAACTGACCGGCGGTTTTGACGTTCGTCCCGTGTCGGCTTATGCTGTAATATTCCCATGTTCTGTCTGTGCTGATATCCGTTTTACCGTCGGTGAGTACGCCTAAACCGAAAGGTATTTCATCCGCGCTCTTGATATCTTCCCACACCGTATCGGGATCGAGCTCCTGCAGCTTTTTCATGATCTCGGCAATCGCCTCTTCCTTTTCCTTTTCAGCGGCGTCCGGGTACATATCATCCATCTCTACGTCGCTCTCGTCTGCCTTCATCAGTTTTTCAAGCTTTTCAAGGAGCTCCTCTCTTGTGGTATCTATGGGCCTCCATTTGAACCCCCTGCCGAAAAGATTCAGCATCTTATTTGTTATATCTCTGTCGAATTCCTTTGCATCCTTTATCAGATATACCGGGTGAGCAGCGTCCTTATACTCGATGTCGGCGTCGATATAGACCTTGGTGCCGTTCGCGGGGACGGTCAGCACCTCCGTCCAGTGCTCGGGAACGTCGATGTGCGGTATTACGAAAGGGACCTCCGTTACGTCTGGATCGCCGGTGGAAGCGGGATCATCCGTCGCGTTAGGATCGGGTGTCTTGGGCACAGGAGTGGTATGTATCTTCTCGCCCATAACGTCGTCGCCCTTGTTCGGCACCGGCTCCACCTCGGGCGTGGGCTGGCACGCGCAGAGGAAGAGGGAGAGTATGCAGAGGGATAATGCTAAGATGCGTTTCATTTGTTTGGTTCTCCTTTCGGTTGGCAGGATGGCTCCCTTGCGTAAAGGGAGCTGTCGGCGGAAGCCGACTGAGGGATCGTATGCGGGAGGCGAAAATGTCCCTCTACTTATATAGACAGTTTTTTTGGGCGAAAATTACACCCTTTTTAAAATATATTTTGGCTGAGTACCATTTTTGGTACTCAAATGCCCGTTTTCGTACGGTC
>JAEEGL014058801.1_pt1 | contig 18769 bp, 16 predicted proteins | sample 9134231 | NCBI WGS metagenome assembly JAEEGL01 (sample SAMN16246548, study PRJNA631951) | gut metagenome | biome: gut microbiome; feature: rumen; material: fiber-attached | host: Bos | place: Iran: Karaj | collected 2018-10 | reverse complement strand
TATGGAACGCGTTCAGTACCGGCGCATCCTCATCCATCAGCGAGAGGATCAGATAACTGGCACTGCTGTCGTTGGCAAGGCGCTTGTCCTCCTCCGAAGGGCGTGAAGGCGATTCCGGGTGGGAATGCCAGTTCCCCAGGGGCTTCAGACCGGCCGCCCGCATGTCCTTGATCGCCGCCAGCTGTTCCTTCGGATCGATCGTAAAATGCTCATTGGTATGGTCGATATTGGTGAGGATATAGACCTTCCGGATGCTGCGGCTCCCGTCCGGCAGATCCTCCCCGGCGATCAATCCGCAGGCTTCCTCCGGCCGGCATTCCATCGCATGCTGACGGATCAGCTCAAAGTCCGCCTTTTTCATCGTGATCTTCATAATATATCATTTCCTTTCCGGATCAAAAGCAACAGAGAGGCAGGCTCTGCCGCCCTGGTCAACGCTCAGTGTTTCAGCTCGCATGCTGCCTGTTCGTAATCGATCAGCTCCGTGATCGCCGGCGTGTCGGAGCATACCGCACAGCCTTTGCCGCGGGGCGGCAGCTTGATCTTGTGAAACTCCATCTTCAATGCGTCGTAGGTGAGCAGATAACCCACCAGCAGTTCGCCCGTCCCCGTGATATATTTCACGGCTTCCATGGCCTGGAGCGAACCGATCACACCGCCCATGGCGCCGATGACGCCGGCCTGTTTGCAGGTAGGCACCGCATCCTTGGGGGGCGGGTTTTTGAATATACAGCGGTAGCAGGGTCCCTCTCCGGGAACGACCGTCGTAAGCTGTCCCTTAAACCTTATGATACCCGCATGCGAAAAAGGCTTTTTGGCCATAACGCAGGCATCATTGATCAGGAACTTGGCCGGGAAATTGTCGGTGCCGTCCAGGATGAAATCGTAATCCCGGATCAGATCCATGACATTGGCGCTGCTCACGAATTCATGATAGGTGTTGACGGTCACATCCGGATTGATGGCGCGCATGGTCTCCGCAGCCGATTCCACCTTCAGTTTGCCGATATCGTTTGTCGTATGGATGACCTGCCTCTGCAGATTGGACAGATCCACCACATCCGCATCTACGATCCCGATGGTTCCCACGCCGGCCGCTGCCAGATACAGCGCCGCGGGTGCTCCCAGGCCTCCGGCGCCGATGATCAGCACTTTGGCATTCAGAAGCTTTTTCTGACCCTTTACGCCGATCTCTTTCAGTATGATGTGTCTGGAATAACGTTCCAGCTGTTCATTTGTAAATGCCATAAACGACCTCCTTCCCGGAACGGTGCTTCAGTAAGCACCGCCTCCCATGAAATACAGGAATTCCACCTCGTCGCCTTCCTTCAGAGCATGGCTCTCAAATGCATCGTGGTCGATAAATTCCTCATTGACCGAAACCGTTACGTATTCCGGCGTTTCCACATTTTCCGCTTCGATCAGCGCAGCCACCGTAAGGCCGTCGCCCACTTCCTTCTTCTCTCCTGCTACCGTGATCTTCATTTACTGTTCCTCCTGTCTTATTTAAATGATGAAGTACCATTCCTCCGACTGTCCTACTTCTTCGGTATGGCGTGTTTTTCCGTTCGTCCTGTATTCCATCTCCAGATTCTTCATGCTCACGATGGTGTTCGCATCGATGGATCTGGTGATAAAGCTGTTGCCTCCGATCACCGTATTCTCCCCTATGACGGTTTCGCCTCCCAGGATGGACGCTCCCGCATAGATGGTCACGTTGTCGCAGATCGTCGGATGCCTCTTTTTGCCCGAGAGCTTCTGCCCGCCTCTGGTGGAAAGTGCTCCCAGGGTCACACCCTGATATATCTTTACATTCTTTCCGATCACCGTGGTCTCGCCGATCACGATCCCCGTTCCGTGGTCGATGAAGAAATATTTATCGATCTCCGCACCGGGATGGATATCGATCCCGGTTTCCGAATGTGCATATTCCGTCATCAGTCTGGGAAGCACCGGGACCATCAGCCTGTACAGTTCATGCGCGATCCGGTACACCGTGATGGCAACCAGTCCCGGATAGGCCAGTATGATCTCTTCCAGACAGCCTGCCGCCGGATCGCCGTCAAAGGCCGCCAGCAGATCGGATTCGATATATTCCCTGACGGTGGGGATCCTCTTGAAAAACTCCTTACAGATACGGTAGCTTTCCTCTTCGCGGTCCTTCGCCGTCATCGTCCCTCTTTTGGTACAGAAATCCAGGGCGAGGGTCACCTGCTTGTTGAGATGATAGAAGATATTCTCAACCGTCACGGCAAAGGTATTCTTCGGATTATAGATCTTCACCGATCTGTCCCTGTAATATCCGGGATAGACAACACGGAAAAGATCCTTTACAAGCTCCCTGACTTCCGCTTTGTCCGGTTTGTTATAGATGCTCACGGCATCGATATTCTTTTTTCCGTCCAGATCCGCGTAAAGCGCTCTGACGATACTGTCGATCTCATCCTCTTTGATGATACTTCCCATGATTCTTTTAACACCTTCTTCTGCAGGGGCTTTCTGCCGGAAAGGGATGCTACCCTTTCCGGCATATTGCCTTACTTACGCAAATGTCTTCAGTACCTTCACCATCGCATCGATATCGTCCGGTGAATTGTAAAGTGCGATCGTGGGACGTACCGAGCCTTCGTAACCGAATCTCCGCAGTACCGGCTGTGCACAGTGATGTCCCGTGCGGACCGCGATGCCGTAGGCATCAAGCCTGGCTCCCACTTCGTCATCGGAGTAGCCGTCCAGATGGAAGGACAGTGCCGATGATTTGTTCAGTGCCGTACCGATCAGGTGCAGACCCTTTACCGTCTTCATCTCTTTCATCGCATAGGTCAGCAGCTCATGCTCCCAACGGTATACGCAGGGCATGCCGATCTCCGAGAGATATTTCAGCGCAGCGCCCAGTCCCACCGCGTCCGCGATGCTTCCGGTCCCCGCTTCGAACTTGTTCGGAACGGGATTGTAAATGGTTCGTTCAAAGGTCACATCCGCGATCATGTTGCCGCCGCCGTGATAAGGCCTGGCCGCTTCCAGCAGCTCCCGCTTTCCGTAGACCACGCCGATACCTGTCGGTGCAAAGATCTTATGACCGGAAAAGACGAAGAAGTCCACATCCAGCGCCGATACACTGACCGGGATATGCGCTACGGACTGTGCCCCGTCGACCAGGATCCGCACACCGTGACGGTGCGCGATCGCCGTAAGCTCGGCGACCGGCGTCACCGTACCGAGCACGTTCGACACATGGGTGACCGACACAAACTTCGTCCGCTTCGTAAACAGTTTCTCATACTCATGCAGGATGAGCTGCCCCGTTTCATCGCAGGGGATCACTTTGATCACCGCTCCGGTCTCTTCCGCGATCAGCTGCCAGGGCACGATATTCGCATGATGCTCCAGGATGGATACGATGATCTCGTCACCCGGTGCAAGCTGCGGCTTCACATAGGCGTTAGCCACCAGATTGATGGCCTCGGTCGTACCGCGGACAAAAATGATCTCGTCACGGGACGGCGCACCGATAAAGTCCCTTACCGTGTCGCGTGCGTCCTCGTATGCATCCGTCGAACGGGCTGCCAGTGTGTGCGCACCTCTGTGCACGTTGGAGTTCTCATGCTCGTAATAATATTTCAGACGATCGATGACCGCCTGCGGTCTCTGCGTGGTCGCGCCGTTATCCAGCCAGACCAGCCTGTTCCCGTTGATCTTTTCATTCAGGATCGGGAAATCGCTCCGAATCTGTGCAAGGCTCTTTGAACCGATGCGTATCGTCTCGTCTCTGGAAGTATATGGTTTATCGTCCGCCGCTGCACGGGGGGTACTGTCTCCGCCGACAGAGGTCGGCGCATCGATCTTCCGGCCTTTCTCCGCGGCTTCGGTCTGCGACAGCACCACCGGTGCATAGCTCCTGCTGCTGCTCTCATCAAGCACAGGCACATCGGAGCTCACCGAAGAGAAGGACGCTTCCGGTGCACTTGCGCCCTGCACATCCTTAAGCCAGGGATCCGCGGATTCACCGCCGTATGCGAAGGGATGCTCCCAGTCAAACTCCGGGATATCGATCCCGGGATCCGGGCTGCCCGCATTCCGTGCGGCTCCGCTCTCCGGTATACCGCCGAAACCCGGCGAAGCTACGCTCTCCGGCACTCCTGCGCCGTATCCTGCCGGAATATCCGCAAAAGGCACGCTGCCGTATCCCTGAACAAGTTCATTTGCATTCACTTCGGGCACTGCCGGTTCCGCAATCTCTTCCTGCGAAACACCATATACATTTTCCGTCAGATCGGGAAAGAGCGCATTCGCCAGCGCATCAAGCTCAGCTGCGGAGGGAACGCCCGCGATCTGCTCAATCGTAGTCATAGTATTCACCTACCTCTACATCTTCAAGAACTGCGATAGCGTCATCTGCAAGGATCGCTGCCGAGCAGTACAAAGACAGAAGATAAGATGCTACTCCCTTATCATCAATACCACGGAATCTTACGGAAAGGCCTCTGGAGTGCTCATTCTTCAGCCCTGCCTGGAACAGACCGACCACGCCTCTCTTCGCCTCTCCGGTACGGATCAGCAGGATGTTGGTCTTGCCGCTTTCCGACTTGGGATTTTTTAAGCCATCCACCAGGAGCTTGTCGGTAGGAAGGATGGGAATGCCTCTCCAGGTAAGGAAGGTTCCGCCGGCGATGTTTACGACTACAGGGGGTACGCCTCTCTTTGTGCACTCTCTCTCAAACGCCGCTATCGCGCGGGGATGGGCCAGGAAGAAGGAAGGCTCTTTCCAGACCTTGCTGATCAGCTCGTCCAGATCGTCGGGTGTGGGGGCGCCGTTTCTGGTCTGGATCCTCTGGGAATCCGCAACGTTCTTTAAAAGACCGTAATCATCATTGTTGATCAGCTGGCTTTCCTGTCTCTCACGAAGGGATTCGATCGCCAGTCCCAGCTGTTCCTGCACCTGATCGTAGGGAGCACTGTACACATCCTCGATGGCGGTGTTCACATTGATGATCGTGGAGATGGAATTGAGCACATACTCACGGGGCTCGGTCTCATACTGTACAAAACCGTCCGGGATAATGTCGCTCTTCTTGGTCTGGCTGCAGAGCACATCCAGAGGGGTCTCACCTTCCACTACTTTATTAACGCGATAAATGCCCGTCTCCAGTCCCTTGAACTCCAGGAACTTTGTAAGCCACTTGGGGGTGATGGAACCAAACTGCGGCTTTGTCTTTGTGACATTCGCCAGATTATAGGCAGCCTTTGCGCCTAATGCATTGATCCCGTCTTTCTTTACTTCTTCGTTTGCCATTTCTTTTTTCCTCCGTTTCTGCTGTAAGCATCGGGACCGTAACGCTCCCTGCGCTTACGTTTTGTGAATATTACCGGGGAAGAACATGAATTCCTCCCATAGTAAGCTTTACAGCCATGCTCCCTCGTGAGGGAAGATGATATCCTTCATGGCGTCGATGCCTCCCTGCAGGCTGTACATCGGGCCCGCGTAGCCTGCCTCCCGCAGAGTATTGATCGCGAGTATGCTCCGTTTCCCTTCTTTGCAGATAAAGACCGTATCCAGCTCGGGATCGAGCTCGTTCTTCCTGCGCGCCAGCTGCCCGATGGGAATGACCACCGCATCCGGGAAACGCAGGATCGCTCTCTCATGAGGCTCGCGCACATCCACAATGGTAATGGGATCGCCGCTTTCGATACGCTTCGCCAGTTCTTCCGGCGTAAGGGCGGGAATCGGTACCTCCTCTTCCTTTGCCTTCAGGCCGCAGAAATCTTCATAATCGTAGTCTTCCACTTTGGTGATCTGCGCATTGCTGCCGCAGACCGGGCAGTCGCATCTTTTCTTTACCTTCAGTATCTTTGAGCGCAGATACAGGCTGTCGACCGTAAGGAGCTTTCCGTCCAGATGCTCGCCGATGCCGATGATCAGCTTCAGGGCTTCGTTGGCCTGGATGCTCCCGATGATGCCGGGCAGAGGGCTGATGGCACCGCCTTCCGAGCAGCTTGGTACCAGACCGGCTTCGGGCGGTTCCGGAAACTGACAGCGGAAGCAGGGGCCGCCGTTTAAGTTAAAGATCCCCACCTGTCCCTCAAACTGATAGATCGCGCCGAATACCAGCGGTATGCCGCAGAGCACGCAGGCATCGCTGATCAGATAACGCGCTTTGAAATTGTCCGTGCAGTCGATGACCAGATCATAACCGTCGATCACCGATACGATATTGTCCGCCTCCAGCTTGAGATTTTCGGCTTCAAAATTGATATTCTTATTCAGGTTCCGTATCTTGTCCTTTGCGGACGCCACCTTGGGCCGCTTGAGATCCCTGGATGTATGAAGCACCTGGCTCTGCAGGTTTTCCAGACGCACCTCGTCAAAATCCACGGCCTTGATGGTTCCCACGCCGGCCGCTGCAAGATACTGGATCACCGGGGAGCCCAGTGCGCCCGCGCCGGCGACTACGACTCTGGATGCCTTGATACGCTTCTGTCCCTTCACGCCGATATCCCGAAGCATCAGCTGTCTTCCGAAACGCTCCACCTCCGCATCGTCAAAAAAGACCGCTTTGCGCCGTTCATCCGGTATGATGCTTTCCTGCGGTGCGCCGCCCGCTACTGCCGGAAGCAGCATGAGTTCCGCATCCGCGGGCAGCTCTTTATCCCACTCCCCTTCGTCCGTACGGTTCTCATCGCCGACATAGATCTGCACAAAACTTCTCAATTTTCCATTGTCTTCAAAAAGGACTTTCTTCCCGTCCGGATATTCATCCGTAAGCAAAGACAGTATTCCGCGGATACTTTTTCCTTCCAGCTCGATGAGCGGATTTCGTCCGAAGAAATTTCTTAAAGTTGCCGTTACATAGATCTTCATGAATCCTTCTCTCCTGTTGTCGTTTTCCCGATGCCGCCTGTTCTCCGGCCCCCGTTATCTGTATATTTCCTCATTTGTTTCTGAAGATCCGCACTCTCCCGGGACATGCCCCGGAATAAATCCGGATCCGCTGCGATCCTTATATCTGAGCAGCCGCGGTCTCTACAGGCACTTCGCGTGCCGGACTGCCCGGATCTGACTTTAAATATGCCCTCAGTCTTCCACTGCCCCGTTCCTTTAAGGAAAGGATCAGGTACAGCATCCCCGGGATCATATAGCTTTCGTCCGTTTCGGAAAGCACGGCTTCCGCCTCCGTATGGCTGTGAAAAAAACCTATGATCTTTCTCTGCCCTTTTTCCGCTTCCTGTTCCGCCCGGTAGAGCTTCAGCGGATCGATCTCAAAAAAACGTTCCGCTTCCTCTCCTTTTATCCGGTTTTCCAGCACCCGCAAGCCGCAGATCCGCCGTTCTCCGGCCTCCGCCAGTAGTACGCCGCAGGCTTCCGCCGGGAAGGCCCGGCCGGCCTCTTCTTCCATATCCCGCAGCGCTTCCGCCGTGATCGTGATCCCTGTCTCAGCTTTCATCTGCCGCATCTTCGGAAGCCTTCAGGGCCTGCAGGAAATCGGCGATCAGATCTTCCGCATCCTCGATTCCCACGCTGACGCGCACGGTATCGTCGTATACACCGGCCGCTTCCCGTTCTTCATCATTCAGATGGATGTATAATGTAGAAGCCGGATGAATGACCAGCGTCCGCACATCACCGATGTTGCTTGCGATCATCGCATATTTCAGCGAATCGATGATGCGGAACGCCTTTTTCCTGCTGCCTGCCCTGAAATTGAGGATACCGCCGCCATAGCCTTTCAGCAGTTTTTCAACATAACTGTGGAACGGGTGTTTTTTCAGGGTCAGGTAGTTTACCTCGATGCCCGGCTGTTCGTCCAGGGCTTTTGCAAGCCGGTCTGCGTTTTCGCAGATCCTTTCCATCCGGAGTCCCAGCGTATCGAGCCCGATGTAGTTCAGGAATGCATTCACCGGCGCCATACAGCCTCCCATATTTTCCCAGATATCCGTACGCAGACGGACGATGAAGGCGGCCTTCCCGTATTTTCCGAAATCGGCCAGCGCCGTATGTTTTTCCGCCTTCCAGGGAAACTTTCCGCCATCCACGATCACCCCGCCGATGGCGTTTCCTCCGCCGTTTAAATACTTGGAGGTGGAATGGATCACCACATCCGCCCCCAGCAGAAGCGGCTGCGCGATATAGGGCGTCGCCGTAGTGGAATCCACAAAAAGCGGGATCCCGGCTTCGTGAGCCAGGGCGGAGATCCCCGGCACATCGAGCACACGCAGCGCCGGGTTGGAGATCAGTTCCCCGAAGATCAGCTTTGTATGTTCATTGATCAGCGGACGGATCTCCTCTTCGCTCATCGTTTTTGCAAAACGGGTATGGATCCCGAGTTTTTCAAGGTCATGAAGCAGGTCGATCGTCCCTCCGTAAAGCCAGCTTGCTGCGATGATCTCGTCGCCGCTTTCGCAGACCGCCAGTATGGCTGCCGTGATCGCCGCCATTCCGCTGCTGCAGCAGACCGCTCCGCTTCCGCCCTCCAGCTCGCTGATCCTCTGTTCAAAAGAGCTCAGAGTCGGATTGCCGATCCTGGAATAGGCATAGCCCATGCTCTTATGCTGAAAGACCTTCTCCAGTTCCTCCATATTTTCATAGCGGAAAGCCGTCACCTGGGACACCGGCGGAAGGATCTCCCGGGAAGGATTTCTGACGATCGCTTTTCCGTGAAGCAGTCTGGTATTAAATTCCATCGTTTCTTATCTCCCTTCCCCGCAGAGGGGGCTTTTCCTATACAGTAAAAACCCGGCGGCTTATGATACAAGTCTCCGGGCAGTTTCTATCGTAGGTGCTTTTCACATGATCAGGGTCGTGCGCGCTCACAGTCGCCGGCCCCGGCCGGAAAAACCTGCCCGGGTCATAAGCATTCGACAATACTGACAAGTCTTCGCTTTTTTATCGATCGTGAGAAACTTCATTTACGCCTCCGCTATCCTGTCTTTGAAATACAGACATCATACTAACACTATTCCCCTAGTGTGTCAATAGGTTTTTGTATCAAAACATTGTTTTTATTCACAGCCGAATCGCGCACCCGCTGCGCGATTACGGCCCAATACTTATAGCGCGGGATGGGTTTGCCCATCGCTGCAGGCGCTCTCAAATGGCAAAACCCGTCTATCACGGCCTGCGGACCGTGATAATAACAAAATAACAGTCAGACAGCGGAAGGCTTTTTTGCCACTCTTGTCCTCCCCCCGCAAACATGCTACACTTTAAAGAAAAACAACAGGAGGTATCCCCATGGAAACGGAAAAGGAAATCGAAAAAGAAGTAAAAACGACTGAAAAGGCATCGGAAGAAAAGAACTCGGAAGAGATCGCGGAGAACAAACACCGCATCAGCGTGGAAGCCCACAACAAGGAGATGGCCACGACAGAAAAAAAACAGCTGAAATACCAGAAGCTCTCTTTCCTGATGGCTCTTTTCAGCTGCCTGTTTACCGCTGTTATGCTCGTGATCCTGATCATCGTGATCCAGGCCATCATGCCTAAGGTGGAAACGATCTACAACAGCACCATGGTATCTCTGAATAATCTGGAAACGCTTACCGAAGACCTGAAGACCGCTGATCTGTCCGGAACCGTCGGAAATATCAATACACTCACCGTTCAGGCTACCGGCGACCTTGGCACCACGATGGAAAAACTCAACGGGATCGACCTGGAAGGACTGAATGAGGCCATCAAGAACTTGAACGATACCGTAAAACCCCTGGCAGAATTCTTCGGGGCATTGAAGAAGTAGAACGTTTTGCTCCCGGGCCTTCTTATGAAAGCCGGAACAGGCGGCATGCATTCTCCCGGCAGGCTTCACAGACTGCTTCCGGCGACAGTGCCTTGACCTCCGCGATCTTTTCCGCGACATAAGCTAAATAGGAAGAACAGTTACGCTTTCCTCGGAAAGGTTCGGGGGTCAGATACGGCGCGTCCGTTTCAAGTACCAGGGCCGAAAGCGGCAGGTACTCTACCGCCTCCCGCAGCTTCTTTGCATTTTTGAAGGTGAGGACGCCGCCGATGCCGAAATAAAGCCCCAGATCCAGGAAATCCCGCGCCATCTCACGGGAATAGCTGTAGCAGTGCATCACGCCCCCGATCTCCTCCGCATGGTTTTCTTTAAGGATCGAAAGCGTATCCTGTGCGGCATCCCTGCTGTGGATCACAATAGGCCGGCCCGTACGCCGGGCCAGCTCCATCTGTCCGGCAAACCATTTCTGCTGAAGCGGCTTATCCGTATCTTCATAATGATAATCCAGACCGATCTCCCCGACGGCCACCAGCCTGGGATTTTCTTTCAGAAGCTTCTCCAGTTCCTCTTCCGCTCCCTCTTCTTCCAGCTCTGCCACATCGCTCGGAAATACGCCAACCGTTCCGTAAATAAATTCGTAACGCTTTGTATATGCGTCATTGATCCGTGAACTGTCAAGGTCTACGGCGATATTGGTCAGCCTCTCCACTCCCTTCGCACGCATATCCGCGAAAAGCTCTTCCCGGTCCGCATCATAGACTTTTTCATTATAGTGAGCATGTGTATCAAAGATCCTGAACGCCACTGCCTTTTCCTCCATTATGCTGCTTTTCAGTCTCCTGCCGGCTGCTGAACGCAACGTGCTTTCCGTCATGCAAGACCACTTCGCCGATGGGCGGCATGCCTGCTGTTCAAAAGTATCTGCCCTGGTGCGCGGCCCGGATCTGAACCGTAACGCCTTTACAGTTTTTTCAGTTCACTCAGCGCGATGGGAAACGAGATCGCCAGCGTGAGCACGTCCGCCGCCGTCTGCGTGATCTCCACGCCGAAGAGTCCGAAGATGTTCGGAAGGAGCAGGATCAGCGGTATAAAGCAGATGCCGTTCCTGGCCGACGATGTGATGGAAGCCTTCACTCCTTTTCCGATCGACTGCAGCATCATATTGCTCATGATCACCATTGCGGAAAGCGGCAGGGCACAGCACTGGGCGCGCAGTGCCACCTTACCGACCGCCACCACCTCCGGATCCTCACGGAATACCGTGATCACCTCAGGGGCAAAGATAAAACAGCCCACTGCGAGCACGCTCAGAAATACGGTTCCCCACTTAACGCAAAACCAGAAGCCCTCCTTTACCCTTGCGGTAAGGCCGGCGCCGAAATTGTAGGAACAGACCGGCTGGTAGCCCTGGCCGAATCCGATCAGCGCCGAGTAGAGCAGCATCACGATACGGTTTACGATGGACATCGCGGCAATGGCGGGTTCGCCGTACACGCCGGCCGCGCGGTTCAAAAGCATCGTCGAGATCGCCGCCAATCCCTGCCGGAACAGCGACGGTGCGCCGCCGTTGATGACCTGCAGCAGGTAATAGCCGTTGATCCGTATATCCTTCCAATGCAGACGTATATTCTCTCCCCGCCGTGAGCCGATGAAAAGAATGAAAAAACTCGTGATCTGCCCGGAGACCGTAGCGATCGCCGCGCCCTGAACGCCCATGTCCAGAGCCAGGATCAGGAGCGGATCCAGGATCACGTTGATGACGGCACCGGCTAAAAGTCCTGCCATCGCATAGACCGCACTGCCCTGGAAACGCAGCTGGTTGTTGATCACAAACTGCGCCATCATGAAGGGAGCGCCGATCAGTATGATACGGCCATAGGTTTCCGTCAGGGAAAGCGTAAGCTCCGAAACATCTTCGGAAGCCAGAAAGGACGCGATCGGCTTTATGAAGATATTGCCGGTCACGGCAATGAACACTCCCATGATCACCGCCATTACAAAGCCCGTCGACGCCATCTGCGAAGCCTTTTCCTTCTCCCCTGCCCCCAGCATACGCGAAAGAAAATTGCCCGAGCCGTGGCCGAAAAAGAAACCAAAGGCCTGGATCACGGCCATCAGGGGGAATACGATCCCCACGGCCGCCGTTGCCAGCGTCGCATTCTCGGGGATCCTTCCCACAAAATAGGTGTCCGCCATATTGTACAGTCCCGTCACCAGCATGCTGATGATCGTGGGAACCGACAGCTTTAATATCAGTTTTGGGACCGGAGTTTCCGTAAGGAACGCATGCCGGTCCGTTGTTTTATTCTTCATTTCCGCACGCATAGGCCACATTATAACACAATCTCCCGCTACAGACCAGTATGGGTTCTTCCCCTTGCATTTTGTCATGCATCGTGCTATCATCTAATTGTTGTTAGATAAATGCAACAAATATTAGAAAGAAGGCGTAATCATGGGAAATTCCGAAAATGCCAGTAAATCCACAGAATCCTCTGAAAACTATCTGAAAACGATACTGATCCTGAGCCGCAGGCTCCCCGTCGTACGCAGCGTGGATATCGCCAACGAGATGGGCTTCAAAAAATCCAGTGTTTCCATTGCGATGAAAAATCTGCGCGAGAAAAACCATATCACCGTCACCGATGCCGGCTATATCTACCTGACGGAAAGCGGACGCGCCATCGCCGAAACGATCTATGAGCGTAACCGTTTCATGTCGGAGATGCTGATGCACTGGGGCGTGAGCGAGGAGATCGCCGAGCGCGACGCCTGCCGCATCGAGCATGTGATCAGTCCCGAAACCTTTGCTGCTTTCAAGGATCACTGTACGAAATGCCTGCATTGAGCTTGGGAGCGCGCTTCTCTGTTCCGCAGTCCGCATAAGTTTTAAGCATACGCATAATTTCCGCCCGGGTCTTTTCCCGGGCTTCTTTTTTGTCGATATAAGTGATACGGGACGCATACGCCTGGAACGCTCCTTTCCGGAGACGCTTTCCTGAGGCCTGACGGCTGCGCCGCCGAATAATCGATCATGTGCACAGGGATGGAGGCATGCGACGGATAGGGAGATCCGACGTCATGCTTTTATTTTCTTCCATGCCGGAGACGGAACGAATGCATCGAAGGGTGAACATGAAGAAATGAGGGCATTATGATCATTGACTCATCTCGCACAGAGATGGCGTCCGCACGCGCTTATCAGAGCCGCAGCAGTGAACTGAAGCTCTTCGGCTGGGCGCAGCGGCAAAACGAAAACGCGGTAAGTTCGGAAAGCGAACGTTTCCGCAATCTTCTCAACCGCTACAGCAGCTATGGAAACGGTGATGTGGCAAAAAGCAGCCGGCGCTCCATGGAATTCGAACAGCTCCGGCAGCAGATGCTGTACATCTTTCTGCAGCGTCTGCATGCGATCTTCCATCCTGCAGTCTATGGCAGCGACGGCGGCGGATCCGGCTCCTATGACTATTCTTCTTACGAGGCCTATGCTTATGAGGAGTACGAAGAGACCTCCTATTCCGCAGCCGGTACCGTAAAGTGCGCCGACGGCCGCGAGATCAGCTTCAACATTGACCTAAACATGAGCCGAAGCTTTTCGATGTATTACGAGCGCGCCGTCCGGAGCAATCCCCTGAGCGTACCGCTCTGCGACCCGCTCGTCATCAACCTGAACGGCTCTGCCGCGGGCTTCTCCGACCAGAAGATCCGTTTCGACCTGGATGCAGACGGCACTTTGGACGAGATCCCCTGTCCTTCCGGTGGCAGTGCTTTTCTGTCGCTGGACCTGAATGAAGACGGGAAGATCAACGACGGCAGCGAACTCTTCGGCACAAAAAGCGGCGACGGTTTCCGTGACCTGGCCCGTTACGATTCGGACGGAAACGGCTGGATCGACGAAGCGGATCCGGTCTTTGAAAAGCTCCGCATCTTTGTCTGCGACGAAAACGGTAACGAAAAACTCTACCGCCTGAAGGATAAAGGCGTGGGCGCGATCTGCCTGTCCTGCGCCGACACGGATTTTGACCTGCGCGATGCGGGTAACGATACTTACGCCCGCATAAGAAAAAGCGGCGTCTTCCTCTATGAGGACGGAGGTGCCGGAACCATACAGCATGTGGATCTGGCGAAGCGGGCTTTGAATCTGAGGGCGTAGAGAAATTCAAAAAAGGATATGATGCAACGGATTGCTCAAGCAATGAGCCAAAGTGACGGTCTCGTGCTTGCACGAAAGACCGTCACCTTGGCGAATGCCCGCATCGAACGCGACAGCGTGAGATGCTCATGTTCGTGCGGGTTCCTTTGATTGATTTCAGTAAGGATATGATGCAACGGATTGCTCCGCTGCTTCGCAGCTCCCGCAATCCGCCAAGAGCATTCGCAATCCGCTGAACTGCCTGCTTTGCAGGCAGTTCGCTTCTTGCTCATGTTCTTGCGGGTTCCCAACGAAAAAACAGCAGCTCATGCAAGCATGGCTGCTGTTTTCCGTTTGGAACCCTGTTGCATCATATCCTGTGGCTGCCTCCGGAATGGCCGCCGCCACCGCCACCGCCGCCGTGGCCGCCGCCACCGCCGGAGGATGAAGGCGGATCATAGACCTTGGTGGTATTGGTCAGGATCATTGAGGGGTTGGCCATCTCAAAATGCTGATACAGGCCGCTCAGGATCTCGGCATCCTTCGCCTTCCGCCGGCGCCGGCTGAAACTGATGAGTCCGAAATTGATCATCATTCCCAGAACGATCGCCAGAAAGATATTACTGATCCATTTCATGGGGCGAGCAAGCTCTCCGGTCTTCAGATACTGCCCTGCCTCCGTGATTGCATATTTTGCGTAACCGTAATAATCCTTTCTCGCCACATTATTATAGGCGTTATCCATGATGGTCTCGCCGTCTTCGTCACTGATGGGTCCGTTCAGGCTTCCGAAGGCATACAGTCCGATGGAACCGCCGCCCAGATCCGGATCCATGATCATCGCAAAGATCAATCCGTCCGGTTCCCCGTTAAAGCAGGCATGATAATAATCGACGGCTGTACTCTCGACCACACTGTCCGTCACCGTACGGTCGCTGACCGCAACCACAACGGCCACGTTACCGTAATCAAGTATTTGCTGCATCAGGCTGAAAAGTTCCGCCTCCTGCTCCGGAGTGAAGAAATCCAGCTGGTCGTCGAGTACCGCCTCCCGGCCGTTACTGCCGCTCGCATAAAGATAACCGTCCGCTGCCGCAAAAGGCTTCAGCGGGATCAGAAGAAAGAGAAGAACTGCTGTCAGTAAAAGCTTATACCGGCGCACTGTCATCACCTCCCTTTCTGTTCAGCTGCGGCAGAGGCCGCGTCGTCAGAAGATTATACTGTTTCAATATGGCCATCTGACAAAAGATCGTGACTGCAAGTATGGCAAAAACGCCGCCGTAATAGAGCATGTCACTGGCCGCCTGCGACATGCTGATGATCACATTGAAGCCCATACAGATGCACATCAGTATAAAACCGATGCGGACGATCCCTCCTCCGGAACTGAGTTTTCCGGCTTTGCTTATTCCCATGATCGTCATGATGATCGTAACCACCCCCACGGCGAGCGCAACCAGTTCCGAGCCCAGGACGCTGGCGATCACGAAGAAAACCTCCGTTCCCATGCTTAAAACGATAGAGACTATGACAAAAACAATTCCGAAGACACTCGAAGCCGTCGTACTGCTGCTGCGGTCTTTGACCTGTTTCTTCCGGTAGGCCGCAGGATCGTTCTTACTCAGAAATCCCTTATCGTCCTCATGCTGCTCTCTCTTGATCACCTTGTTCATAACCGACAGAAGCAGGATCATATTGATGATCGAGAAAAAGCTGCAGACCGTCAGAAGGTTTGTCGGCTTCATGGCCCTGAACAGCGCAAGTACGCCATACATCAATATGGAAATGATCAGGCCCAGCAGGAGGAACTTCCGGTTATCCACCGGCAGGTCGCTCACCACCTTGCCCGTCTGTCCGTTTACCACCGCATAGGCCACGCGGTCGTTCTTCCTGAAGGAAAGGAACCAGACCGGGAAAAATGCGGTATAGGGCTTTCCGCCCTCCAAAACCGTCCGTATGGACTTTGCCTGGGCAGCGTCGATCGTCACCCCCGGAAAGACCCTCTTCTGCTTGACGTTTTCAAAGATCCTTGCGCCGGCAAAGACCATGGCGTCCCCGACATAGACATCGCCGGGCACATCAGCCAGATCGGCATAATAGCCGCTCATATAATTGGAATTGAAATCCACCATCGTATGCGCGTCGAAAGGCGCGATCCCCTGACTGAAATAATCATCAAAGGATGCGCTTGCGTCATAAGACAGCCCGCGATAATATGCATTTACGATACAGCTGCATTTATAATGTTCCGTATATACATAGTTTCCGCGCCGGTAGCTCTTTTTCCCGTTCAGGTTCAGCGGCCCCTGATAATCCATATCATAGACCCAGTAGGGCATATAAATACCGCGGAAATGATCCAGATACTCCGGATCACGCAATTCCTTCGGCGTAAAGAGCGTCTTTCCTACATGTTTCCTGTAAGCCTCTTTGCAGCCGTTTTTATCTACACGGAAGGAGATCAGTTTTTTCGGCTGCGGCATCCGCGCCATACGGGCGTTGAGCATCACTGAGGATCCGCAATAGCTGCAGAATCCGTTCACCGATTCCTCGGTGGAATAGATCGTACCGCCGCACTGCGGGCAGCTGTACGAGATAACGTCCATGACCTTCTGCTCTGCTTCCGCTCCGGCCCCGGCTGCCGCCGTTTCCGTCTGCGCTTCCGTATAGCCCCCTTGTGTGGCTGCCTGGCCCTGACCTGGTATAAATGTGCCCTGAGGCATGGTTCCGCCTCCGGCCATGACTCCTGCCATCATTCCCGGCTGGCCTGCCTGGCCTCCGTAGCCTCCCGGCTGGCCATACTGCTGCGCGGCCATTCCTCCGGCCATCCCGCCGGCCATCGCTCCCGCCATCATTCCCGGCTGACCCGGCTGGCCTCCGTAGCCTCCCGGCTGGCCATACTGCTGTGCTGCCATTCCTCCGGCCATTCCGCCCGCCATGGCTCCCGCCGGCATTCCCGGCTGACCCGCCTGGCCTCCGTAGCCTCCCGGCTGGCTATACTGCTGTCCGGCCATCCCGCCGGCCATGGCTCCCGCCGGCATTCCCGGCTGACCTGCCTGGCCTCCATAGCCTTCCAGCTGTGCATACTGCTGCGACGCCATTCCTCCGGCCATCCCGCCGGCCATGGCTCCCGCCGGCATTCCCGGCTGACCCGCCTGGCCTCCGTAGCCTCCCGGCTGCGCATATCCGGCCTGCCCCGACGGACCATACCCCGGCGAGGGGCCAAACTGCCCCTGCTGCGGCCCAAGCTGCCCCGGCTGGCCATAGGCTGCCGACGGGCCGTTCTGCCCGCTCTGTACAAAGGCCGCATTCTGCTGTATCTGCTGCTGCGTGAGGCTGTCCTGTGCTATATCGCTTCCGACGGAAGGCGCTTCCGCTTCACTGCTGTGCGACTCTTCCGCCGCTTTTCCCTCCTTCACCTCTTCCGGCCGGAACAGGCTGTCACAGGAAGGACATTTCAACATCTGTGAGGAAATATCGAAGCGCAGCTCCGATCCGCAATTCGGACATACGGTCATTTCTTCACCCCCTAGGATCTACTGCGGTCTATCCGACCGCGCCAAAATTCCACCATTTATCAGTTTAACATAAAAAAGAGCCCCGCACAATAAAATGTATGAGGCTCCTGCTCTCCGGGATCATGGCTGCGTCACTGCTCGATATATAAAGCGGGACGCAAACCTCCAAGGACGCCATCTACGTAGTTGCTGTGGAACCAGCCCGCGAGGCCAAGGTAGTCGACAAGGCACGCAAAATCGGAATAGGGACCGGGCGAACGCAGCCACCACCACGCACCCCCGCGCCCGATACAGTCGCGGCTGTAGTTTTCGGAGGCCAAGTCCCCCCATCCCTCATATTTCGTACCGTTGTAATAGTCTTCGTCTATTACATAGCTGTATACTCCCTGCTGCTTCGCATAGGCCGTCGGCGGGATGATCAGCTCCTGGCTGTAGCCATACTGAGACTCCTCATACCAGCTGCTAAAGCTGTAATGGGAGATGACTTCCTCTACGCTGAGCAGGAAAATCCGGTCTCTTGTACTGTTTCCTCCGGGTGTTCCATAAAGTGGGTTATCCGGATTCGCCACGTTTGTGGTATTGATCAATCCCTGTTCCGTCTGTGTAAATGCATGATTCAGGAACTCATTGTTCAGCCAGCCCCTTAAGGTGCAGCTCTCCCAGGTCACATCGGTCTGTTCCGTGTTGTAGGGCCGGCAATCCAGCACATAGCGGCTCACGAGGAACGTGCCGTTCCCGTTTTCTTCCAGCACTTCCCACTCGATGGGCTCCGGGCCGTTACTCTCGTCTCCGTCCTGCTCATAGGCACCGAAGACAATGTAGCCCGCCTCGTTCTTATGGGGCAGGATGTCATCACGGTTCGTCCATTCCCCGCTGCGCCAGTTCGCCGCTCCGATCCCCGCCGGTTCCGGCGTTGGGGATGGCGTTGCGAGCTTCGCCTGCTCCTGCGCCTTCAGCTCCGCGAGCTGCCATTCCAGTTCCTTGAGACGTTCTTCCATCGCCACGCTCTCGGTTTTCTCCAGTCCTTCCTTTAAGATATCAATAGCCGCCTGCAGATCTCCCTTTTCAACATAAGCTTCCGCCAGGCCCAGGTAAGCGTCCTCCGCTTTCGGGTCGATATCAATAGCTGCCCTGTAGGCTGCGATAGCTTTGTCATAATCCAGTTCGTCCAGATAGCGCTGTGCCAGTTTTAACTGCTCCTCATATTTCTTTGCCGGTGAATCCGACATTACAAAAATCAGTACACCCACCGCGATCAGCAGCACTGCCACTGCCGCAATAGCGATCACCAGGCCTGTATGGCTTTTCTTTTTTCTCACTGTATTGGAATCCATATCCCTTGTAGTCCCTCACATTTTATAAAGCAATCATAGCACATCCGGCAAG
>JAEEGL012156413.1_pt1 | contig 18769 bp, 20 predicted proteins | sample 9134231 | NCBI WGS metagenome assembly JAEEGL01 (sample SAMN16246548, study PRJNA631951) | gut metagenome | biome: gut microbiome; feature: rumen; material: fiber-attached | host: Bos | place: Iran: Karaj | collected 2018-10 | reverse complement strand
CATGTTATTATCGATCATCTTACCATTACTATCATAATAATATTCATAGTGCTCTTCAACTTCAGAATACCAGCCCAGGTCAGTTTCAACCATTTGCGAAAAAGACATTCCGACACGAGGAACTCCCTTCAGTCTTTCATTCTCTTCCTCTCGAGCTGCTTCCCGCTCTGCCTGTTCCTTCTCATACTTCTCTTTCCTCAGACGATCCTCCTCATCATACTCCGCCTTATGAGCATTATAATTGGACTCTATCTCATCCACCTTCGCATCTACAAACTTCAACTGCTTATCATTCAGCCTGACCCTGTAAATATACGCAGACCTGCTACCGGCTTCATTAATTTCCTCCCTCATTCCATTAGGTAGTGTCAAAAGACACACCTCTTTTTTTATCTAAATCCTTTATTTTAGAGGTCTAGCAAATAAAAAGAGCATTGACCCCCTAAAAGAAGTATAATGAGTTCGACGAAAAATCCATTACCCTCAAGGAGACAATGCTCGTGAACATTATACTTTATTTACTTCAAATAATCCAATATCTTTATCAACAAAATCGCTGGTTAATTCAATTTATCTGCAAATATATCCCACTTAAGCAATGGGCTTTCGATGATTCTCATTCGCCTAAATACCAAAAATTAAAGACTGATGAGCTTCCTAAAATCATTTATCGGAAACAGGATTGGCAGTGGCAAGATCTAATCAAGTACTATGAATTGCGTTATCATAAGACTATCAAGCCTGTCCGTTATCGTTCCGAATCTAACATTCCGGAAAACTGCAGTTGTCCGCTTTGTAATGCTCCTTCTATTTTCCTCTACCGGAACAACGGAAAGAAAGGCCAGCTTCTTTGTAAAGTTTGTCAAAACCTGTTTTCCCCCGATGAAAATCGGTTCAGTAAAACCATCACCTTGAAGTGCCCTCATTGTAATCATTCCCTAGAAAGGAAGAAGGATAGAAAACACTTCATCATTCACAAATGTATAAATCCAAAATGCCCTTACTATATCAAAAATCTTAAGAAGGTTGATAAACAAGATCTTAAAGTTAATAAATACCAATACAAACTCCACTACATCTATCGTGAATTCACTATAGATTTCTTTAAGATGGATCTGAACTCTCTTCCCAAAGGTGCTTCATCACTTAAGTTCTCGAAGTTTGATAAAAATGTCATGGGGCTTTGTCTTACATACAAGGTCAATCTTGGATTATCACTCCGGAAGACTGCCCGGGCTCTTAAAGACATCCATGGTATATCTATATCTCATCAACAGATTGCTAACTACTGCAAGACCGCAGCTATCTGCGTAAAACCTTTTGTAGACAACTATGACTACAATACAAAAAATGTATTCACCGCCGATGAAACATATATCAAAATACGTGGCATCAAAGGTTATATCTGGTTCATTATGGACGCTGCCAAACGTTCCATAATCGGATATCAGATTTCTGACAACCGGGGTGTAGGTCCTTGTATCCTTGCAATGAGAATGGCTTTCAAACACCTTAAAGAACTTCCTGAAAAGTTTCGCTTTATTGCAGATGGTTACAGCGCTTATCCTCTGGCCGCTCAACAATTTTTCAGAGAATACGGCGATAAATTCAAGTTCAATATCACTCAAGTCATTGGTCTTACAAACGATGACGAAGTCTCCAAAGAATTCAGACCTTATAAGCAGATGATTGAACGACTTAACCGTACCTACAAAGCATCATACCGGCCTACTAACGGTTTCGATAACATCGATGGTGCCAACTACGACTTAGCTCTTTGGGTAGCCTACTACAACTTTCTCAGACCTCATAAAGAGAAAGGTTACAATGTGCTAAATGAAGTGGAGCTACTAAAAGGAGCAGAGAACATGCCAGGTAAATGGCAACTTCTAATCTTCCTTGGCCAGCAAACTATTCAAAACATCCAAACTCAAAAATGTAATTAATCACTCCGGCGCGGAACCGTTGTCAAGGGAACCGTGGAATACCGGAGCAGTTGGCGCGAGCCAACTGCGAGGATATGCCGCGAAAGTCCCTTGACATAAGGTTCACGGGCTATCCTATTGCTCAGGGGGAAGCACCAAAAAGGTGCTTTCCCCTTAATTATTCCCTTGGAAATGTATCGATTACGAAAACCTAAGTTTTCATAGATCATTTGACACTATCGTTCTCAATTTTGACATTTGCAGTTTCTATTTATACATATCATCTCATATATGCTGTCCCATTCTACTCCCACCTCAAACTAAAAAAAATGGCAGGGATCACTCCCTACCATTCGTCAATTTAACTCTCACCTCAACTCATCCCTCACCTGCATAAGCGCAAATCCCAGCAAGCTCTGGCCCTTCCATTTGCTCATATCAAATCGATCCACGTCATGCATCGAAAGCCCGATTCCCCAGATCTTATCCGACACAGCACATTCAGCCAAAACAGAATCACCAGTCGAGAGAAGCATTTCCCTCAGTTCGATATTCTGTTTAAACTTTTCAAGAAGCCCCTTATAAACTACAACCTGCCGAACGCCATTCCAAACAACATTGTTGTAATTTTTTACAGCCCTTCCGAGTTCCTTTATCCTCTCAACATCCGTTATTGCAAGTATCTGGTCTGCACTATCCTTATCGTCAAATGTAACGGCCTTCATATACATCATGTACTGTTCCATCGAAGAAAACTTTATTCCGTCAATAACGAAGTCCGACATATACCAATTGCTTAAATAACCATTCTCTTCATCCGGATTGTGAAAACAAACGACCGCCTCAGACGGTGCCTCCCATCTCTCAAGCTCATCCTGATACGCCATAACCTTCTCCTCCATATCACTTATACCCGCATTCACTCTTCTCAGGCCCATCAACCCCAGACTCATAATGCGCCCTGAATTCCATATTGATGTCCCTGATTTCCTTCTTGCCATCTATGTAATCCTGATACATTTCCGCCAGCCCGGACATGCACCCATCACAAGAACCATTAATATTCCCAATAGACTCCGCAACAATTCGCTCACGCTCTTCCCGCGTCGTATCCTTGATCAAAATACTCATAACAACATCTCCATATTCCTAGCAGTCCACACTCGAAAGCACCGTATAAATCATCCCATTCTTTCCAAATTCAGACTGAACTCGCTTCAATGACTCAATTATATCTGGTTCAAAATCAATTGCAATGAATAATCTCATAATCAAAACCTTCCCCCATACAGGACGAGTGGCAGGGAATCTCTTCCCTACCACTCTGAGCTTTTTTATAGGAGTTTGCCTACGATCCCTCTATACATTATATGTCAGGATAATAGAACATAATTAAAAGCGCCACCTCTGTGACGCTTATCTTCTAACTAAAATGATATCGTATACTCGAATACCAAGTGCAACTGGCTGACATTTTACAGTCCCTATAGCTTTGCGTCACAAAGTTTCCTCTGTTTTGCCAAATATGCAATTCAAACTCTATAATTATATTACCACACACTTTGCTATATGGCAATAAAACCTTCCATTGCCGTCAGTCTCCGGCACCCCAGGAATTCGCCTCCACAACTCTTCTCATGTAACTCCTCTTCTTCTCATCTGGGAGCACCATGAACTGGTAGCAGAATAGCTTCAGGAGTATTTCCTCTGCGGTTCCGCTGCCCAGCATTCTGAGTCTTAGAAGCTGTCTCTTGCTTGATGCGTCTTCCTTGGTATAGAAGCCTTCTACTAGATGACCTATGGTATGTACGCCGGCACGTTTAAGGCAGTTGTTGGCTCTTGCGCTTAAGTCCAGTACCAGCACGTCCTGTTCGTATTGTTCCCTGGTGAAGATTACCGGGAAGTGGAACATTTTACGATTATACTGGAGAAGGTCGTACATGTCGATTCCGTCCAGGTAATCATTCATTTGGCTTAGCATTTCTACGATTCTTTTCTCGCTCTCTTCTGTCATAGTCGACACCTCCGTATGTATCCTTTACGATTTCCTTGACTCCATGGCAGCCGATGGATTTGATAGTGTTATCGAATTTCTTACTTACCATTCTGGCGAGATACTGTAGTTCTGATACGTCTGGGGCTGTGGCTACTGCGTATATGCGGTTTGGGCCTGTCATGATATAGAGTTCCCTCACATAACCGGTGCGGTTCAGGTATGCCAGGAGGTCTTCGTAATCGTCGGTCTTACATAAGATCTCCATGAACATCTTAACGTTGTCTTCTCTATAAATGACGGCTTTGTATCCGCGGATGATGCCGGCCTCTTCCAGCTTGGCAACGCGCTTCTTCACAGCAACTCTGGATATGCCCAGGCGTTCTCCTATTTCGGTGAAGCTCATGCGTCCGTTATCCCGAAGCAGTCGGAGTATATCCTTGTTAGTTTCGTCCATAAGTATCCCCCTTTCTTAAAATGTTCTGCCATGGATTGTATCAGTGTCGACTCTGATGAATTGATTATAATTCTTTATATCCTTCAAATGCAACAGCGCCGGTTACGTATGGTAACTAGCGCTGTATTATTTTTCTATTCTGATTTTTCGCCAGGCTTAGCTGGTGGTTCGCCGTCTGGCTTCTGACCGTATGAGCTTCCCTCCAGGTTTCATTTTTCTTGGCTTCTTCAATATGCCAATTTAAATATAAAATCAATCCAGCAAATCCAGATTCACCTTGAAGGCTATATACCTCTCTGTATCCTGCGAATCAAACTTGATCACATAAGCCTGCAGATCCATATCCTGCTCCAGGATAGTGCCATCTCCAAAGATCAAATGTTTAACCCTCGTATTCACTGGAATCAGCTCGCTGGAATCTTCTTTACGAAGATGCCTCTCACTTACCTTTATATAATCCTGGGCTTCCTTGATAAGCCCTTCATTAGGTTCCTTTACCATATTCAGATATTCAGGATCTATTTCCATCAGAAATCTGGACGGGTACTTAGGAGAAGCGTCAAAATTACGCCCGGCAGCCTCAGTAAGGCAGAGTCCGTCCATAGCCCTGGTGTACGCAACAAAAGCTATGCGTCTCTCTTCCTCCATGCCATCCTCAGTCCTTGTCTTCTGCGATGGGAAGATGCCTTCATTAAGTCCACAGATAAATACATACGGAAACTCAAGTCCCTTCGCCGCATGAATAGTCATTAGCTTCACTCTATTCTTAGTATCCTCAATATCCGCATTTGTATATAAAGCGATATGCTTCAGATAACTGTCCAGATTCGTCTCTTCGCCACAGGTCACCTCATAGTCATATACCGACTGCCTCAACTCCGCCAGATTATCCAGCCTCTCCTGACTGCCCTCGGTACGAAGTGCCTCCTCATAGCCACTCTTATGAAGGACATCCGCCACCAGCTCCGAGATTGTCTTTCTATCCAGCTCCCTGGACAGCTCGTCCATCAGCTCCATAAACTCCCGGGCCTTAGTTCCCTTAAATATAGGATCCTCGATATTATCCCTGAATGCCTTATATAAAGTAACGCCGTTCTTCTCAGCATATTCCTCAAGGAACTTGATACGCCTCTCACCTATATTCCTCTTAGGCGTATTAATAACTCTTCTGAAAGCAAAATCATCACCGGAGATAAGCATCCTCAGATAAGACAAAACCACCTTGATCTCGATCCTGTCGTAGAACTGCACTCCGCTATAAATCGCATACGGAACCTTACTGAGAAGCAGCGCCTGTTCGATACTTCTGGTCAGGAAATGTGATCTATACAGAATAGTTATATCCTTGTAATCCACTCCGCTCTCTGCCATCTTAACAATATTCGCGGCGATAAATGTAGCCTCGTCGTCAGGATTATCCGCAAAATAGCAACTCACCTTCTCACTGCTATCCCTGGTCGGAATCAGGCTCTTCTCCGTGCGATTCCTGTTATGACTGATAAGGGAATTCGCAACATTTAACACCTCAGGAGTCGACCTATAATTCTCCATCATCATTATCGTCTTCGTCCCAGAAAACTCCTCGTCGAAGTTCAGGAGAAAACCGATATTTGCGCCCCTCCAGGTATATATAGTCTGATCCGGATCACCAACCACGAAGAGATTCTTATGATAGCCCGCCAGAACCCGCATGAGTTCATACTGCGGTGGATCAATATCCTGAAACTCGTCGACCATGATATACATGAGCCGTTTCTGCCACTTCAGTTTGCTCTCCTCACTCACCTTGAATACGTACAAAGTAAAAATCAGGAGATCATTATAATCCAGTCCGAAACATTTCTTCTGCTGATACAGATAACCATAAAAGATGATGTCCTTAACGCTCTCGGCCGCCAGGTACTTCTCCCGCAGCACCTCAAGGGACATGTCAAATATATCCTTGTAATAATCCGGCCGTTCCTTGAGCTTCAGCATCTCGATCATGTCCCTGGCATTGCCATAGGTCATGTCCCGAAGCGTAAGCCCACGCTCCTCATAAATACTGGCCAGCATCGCATCGATGTCGGAATTATCAAGCACCAAAAAAGACTTCGGGTACTGGAATACATAGCTCTCCTCCTGCAGTACATTTGCACAGAACCCGTGAAATGTATTGATGTAGCCAGTATCCTTATCCCCGATCATCTTGTGAATACGGGCGCGCATTTCATTTGCCGCCTTGTTCGTAAATGTAACGCACAGGATATTTCCCGGTGGAATGCCTATATCATTGACAAGGTAGGCAAATCGATGAGTAAGCGCTCTGGTCTTGCCGCTGCCCGCGCCAGCAATCACTCGAACATAGCCCTCGGTGGTCGTCACCGCTTCATATTGAGATTTGTTTAGATTCGTACTTTCCATGTTAATAATTATCCCACATAAGTTGTCCCGAAAAAGGGTCAGCAGTCAGATCACGCCTCAAAATCTATGCACACCCTGCTCTTCGTATTAGGTCTGACCACGCCATCCGCAACAGCCACATGAGCCGGATGAACAGCATAGCCCTTCAGAGACGCCTCATCGTCAAATGTAGAGTCCAGCATTAAGTCTGCATTTGATGATCCAAGCATTTCGATCTGCACATGTATGTCAACAAGTCCAGGAATCTGCCCAGCCAGTCCCTCAAGACCAGCCTTGATATCCTCTCTTACCTTAGCCTTTTCAGCGTCAGACAGTTCATCCTTAAGCTGCCATAAAATAATATGCTTTACCATTTGTGTTCCTCCATAATATTATTTTCTTCTATCACTCCGGAATGCTCCGATTCCAGCACGCATCACACTATCATTCCCATACTTACTTCGGATTTGATCCAAAGCCTTATCAAGATTCTTCTGCTTTTCTTTCTCTTCTTCCCCGAAAAGGGACATCTGCTGGAAGCCATCTCTGTCAATATCAGAAGCAGAAAGCCCTATCAGTCTTAGCGGCTCTCCCTTCCAGGCTTCCTTCATAAGTTGCACAGCCATGTTGTATATCTCAGAAGTTATATCGGTCGAGTTCTCCATCTTCCGCCCATGTGAATGTCGTTTCATATCACTGGTACGATATATAACTGTAATCGTAAACGCCTTTACTTCATCTGCCCTGAGTCGACTTGCAACTATATCAGCTTCAGCCAGGAGCAAACGATTAACAGTTTCTAAGTCCGTCACATCATCCTCGGTTGTATTTTCAACGCCGTAGCTCTTTGCTTCTCGTTCTTCATTTACTACAGGAGAATCATCTATCCCATTTGCAGCATTATGAAGATACTGCGCTGTCTTTTCGCCAAATGTGCGTAACAATATTTTCTCGTCTGCTTTAGCAAGATCCCCGATAGTATCTATATGCATCTCAATCAGTTTCGTCGCAGTAGCCTGACCACATCCAAAGAGCTCACCTACTGGAAGAGGCCACATCTTACCTTCTATCTCATCTGGAAATAATGTATGAACCTTATCCGGCTTCTCAAAATCACTGGCCATCTTGGCACACAGCTTATTCCTTGCTATACCTACATTCACAGTAAATCCAAGCTCATCATGGATTCTATCCTTCATCTCATGAGCAAGCTTGATAGGATCCGGATGAAGCCGCTGCATCCCACTCATATCCATAAAGACCTCATCCACAGAAAACGACTGCATAAGCGGAGTATATTCATTCAATATACTTTTAAAAGCGTGAGACATCTTCTTATATAACTGGAAATTCGGTTTCACGACCAGAAGTTCAGGACATTTACGGAGTGCAGATGCAACAGGTTCACCTGTCACAATACCATACTTCTTAGCCGGAATAGATTTGGTGGATACTATACTGGTTCGCCGATTCGGATCACCACCAACGCATGAAGGAACAGTCCTGAGGTCCAGAGATTCGCCTTTAGAAAGACGGTCCACCGCCTCCCAGGAAAGAAATGCGCTATTTACATCAACATGAAATATCAATCTGTCACTCATGTCTTATCATTCTCTCTTAAATATTATCGAAAAGTCCTTACCCAACCATTTCTTCGAGAATCTTTGCTGCGTCAGTTACGCAAGCCCTGCAAGAACCCGGAACTTTACCACGTAAATCCGAGCACATAACAGATCCTTTATCTGATGATATAAACTTTTCTTCAAATTCTTCTATCTTCTTCGCAGCATCTTCTCCATACTTTTGTTCTAATACATATTCTGCTGCCAGAACCGCACCACACTTACCCATTCTGCCACCAGCAAACGGCATTGATATTGACTTCGCCTCTGCCTCACTGATTCCTATCACATCTGCAAATGCTTCCAGAACTGATCCGGAACATGTATGAAAACTCTTATGATTTGATACCGCTTTATCTGATCTACTTCCCATTATTCTTCCCTCGTCTTTCAAAAATATAACAACGCCTCTATAAAACCAATCTACTCCTCATCATTCCCAAGCCCATAATATAACATCTCATTATATCTGGCATTGGCTTCTTCACTATCTTTCTTTGCTCGCCAAGTTTCTATCTCAGTTCGGATAGCAATCATCTCATCAACAACTTCTTCCATAGAAGTTGGCTTTGCCTGATATATGTACGAAGTCATTCTATCCATAGCCTTTGGGCTTCTGAGGTTTTTAACTATTTCTTCACCCAGTTTATCCGGATAACCAAGCGACCTGACAGCCGTCATAAGATTATCCCTGGAATAGAGCCATCTTATTTTATTATCGTCCATTATATTATTATCCCTTCAAGATGATCTACTTCATGCTGCACTATCTGAGCAGTGAATCCGCTAAACTTCTGTCTTTGTTTTTTGAAGTTTATATCCTCATATTCCACTTCAATCTCTTTATATCTTGTTGTCTTTCTTGTACCAATAAGAGAAAGGCAACCTTCCTCAGCCTCATATTCTCCAGATTTTGAAACAATGACTGGATTATTCATGATCAGACTCATGAATCCCATTGATACTATGATGGTCCTCTTTTTATAACCGATCATGTTTGCCGCCATGCCTACGCAGCCATCCCTGTGGGCTGCAAGTGTATCCTGAAGGTCTTTAATAACATCTGTATCCTTAGCTGTAGAAGGTTCTGATTTCTGACTAAGGAAGAATACATCTTTTACTATAGGTTTTACCATTTCATCTTCTCCATATATATTGAAACATCTCGTATGCAAGCTTTGATCCTTCGGATATCTCTTCAGGAAGCAACGCTCTTGCCACACACTTAAGCTCTTCATCAGGAGCAGCATCATTCTTCAGATAAGCGTAATCTCCATCTATTCTTTCCACAGTATACTCTATACGTTCAAACATTAGTCCCATCCCTTCCATACTTCTGGCTGATATCCTACGGTAGCCTTCTTACCATTCCTGACTATAGGCTGCACGAGTATCTGCTGGTTCTCAAGAAGCTTCTCTTCTTTATCTTCATCAGCTATATACTTGATAAGGGCCAATGTATCCTTATCCTTAGCATTCTCATCTATCAGATTGTCTAGTCCACCTACAACCTGCTTCACTGAATTGAACTCGCCCTTGCTGAGCCCCTTCTCTTTCAGATCAACAAACTGAAACTTGATTCCTCGCTCTTTGAAGAATCTCTCAGCCTTTCTTGTATCAGCACTCTTTTTCGTACCAAAAATCTGTATATTCATGATTCGTTTACCAACTTTCCTGTCATATGCTCTATTGTCAACTGTGAACTACTCGGCAATTGAATTGCCAGAGCATCTGATGTGCGGAGCTTTCGCTCCGTAGATTCAGGGTGCGTCCATGACACCAATACTGCTTTTTACACAGCTACTTTTGCTACAAATGGATTTTTAACTTCATTTGGATTAAGTTCTACATTTATTTTTTTTGCAGATAAATGTAATTTTAGTATATTGTATGCCCCCACACAGTCTGCATTCCAGCTCTTGTCACCATCCTTATATAACCCTCTTTTTATACGATTGCTCTTTTGAGCAGACTCCTTTGATACTTCTTTGCTCAGTGGACTGGTCTGACTGGTATATGCTTCATTTTGTTTTATCAGAATTATCCCTTTCATTTTCAACTTATACTGTAACATCATATATATCTTTGCAAATGGAAGTGAATGCAGTTTTTGATTTGTTACATTCCCCAAATCATTGTCTTTACGTATGTTTGTGATATCACCAATAACTACCGTATTTATATGATTTTCTACACAATATGAAACTATATATCTGGTAACTTTGTGAAGATAATCATTTATGGAATTATTTTTCTTCTTATGGATTCGTTGTATGTGTTTTGATGACTTGGGATATTTAATTCCTTTTCCACTCTGCAAGGATGACCACTGAGACTGCACACGGGCAATCTCCTTATTAAAATAGTTGCATATAGAAAGATATTTTCTTCCCACAATAAACGTATCTCCATTTGTTGAATCATAACATGTCATAAGATTGTGAAGTCCAAGATCAATAGACAGATATCTGCCATTATCAGGAAGAGGCATTATATCCTCCACCTCATAAACAACTATAATATCGCATTTGTCTCCTTCCGGTGGATATATTTTAATCTGCTTTATGGTATCCGTGTCCTTAAAAACCTTATTTTTAAGATAAATGTAATTATCACTTATACCATATGTTTCAGACATAAATATCTTAAGTTGCTTTGGAAGAGAAAGACGTACAACATCAGAACCTTTCTCATGAACTATAGCATTCTGCATATATGTTATAACTATAGGAGCCTGTTTGAATCTTGGAGGTCTGGGGTTCTCTATCCCATGTGTTTTCTGGAGAACATAAAATGACTTCCATGACTTATCAAGAAGCTTCAAAACCTCTTGTGCAGTCTGTGACGGAAGTTGTTTATACCACATATCATCTTTATGATATTTTTTTTGATAGTACCAGTCCGGATATTCAGATAATCCAAGCTCTTTATAATTCAGCCTCTCATAATTGCCTACATTCCAAAGCTTATATGCAGCATAACACATATGACCTATTATATTTGAATAATCATTATTCAGTGATATTTTTGTCCTATGTGATAGAAGCATTAATCATTCCCCCTTCAATAAGATTTACTTTGGCGTTCTATATATCGTTTGATATTCTCTTCCGATACCGAACCAATTGTTTCGCAATAATAAGAGTGATTCCATAACTGCCCCTTCCATAATTTATCCTTTATTTCCGGGAACTGTTCAAAAAGCTTTCTTCCTGTAATTCCTTTAAGGTACTTGACGATGACTGTTACAGAAAGCTTCGGTGGTGCAGTAATAAAACAATGTACATGGTCACATTCTCCACATTCAAACATTTGAACTTTAAAGCCTTTCTCATCAGCAATCTGCTGTACCAGTTCTTTTAAATATGCTTCAACATCAGCAGTAAGAATCTTTCGACGATATTTGACAGACCACACCACATGGTAATTAATGTTACAGACCGAAGTTCTGTAATGTATTAGATTGTTTTTCATACACATAGTATAACATTTTTGGTAAATTATTGCATCAACCTTATAGTTCAATCAGGGATAAAATGGCGCTTTCATCTCGGTAATTGAATTACCGAGGATTCCCGCTAATGTATCCTAAAAATTTTTCTAGATCCCGAACGTATAATAAAATCAATTAGTGCAGAAAAAACAAATGCAAACACAACGAAAATAACCAGAGGAAGTGCTTTTTCGTTATGAAGCACACTATTTATTATATCCATATAACCCCCTGTAAAACTTCAACTAATAACCTTCATAATAATCAAGCAAGAAATTCGCAAGCTAATTTCAAATTCCCAGCCTCATCATTTATTACAACGATGTATCCCTCTTCAGTCTCTTTGACAACAGGATACAAAACATCCCCAAGCTTAGATTGCATTTTGTATTCTGCCCGGAAAACATTTGCTTTAAAATCCGCGGGTAGCTGTGTCGTTGCAAACGCAATGTACTGAGCATTATTTACATGATTATTTGTATCCAAATGCTCTCCCGAAACTACAATAGATTGAGGAAACCAAATGCTATCATCCGCATTATCCAGATCATCCAGGAAGCTGACATCTATCTTTCCTTTAAGAAGCGTCTCCTCTTCAGATTCGGAAATGCCAAATTCAGAAAAACGTTTCTCAATAGGAGTGTCGAGCCCATAAGCTTCTAATTCCTTATCCGGAACATTCTTCTCAGGACGATTCTTAACCGTATTCACATAAGCCCACTCAGAAAGAGCATAAACTAAAGGCTCACCTTTAGTAGTTTTAATAAGAAAACTTCTCTTTCCAATGAAAAACTTAAAACCTGAAGCCCATGTAATTATCTCAATATCCTCGCAATATTCAGGCCTTCTAAGAATATGAATCTGCCAGTTAGTAAGCATCCAGGCTGTATTATGATTCGACAGCCACTGAAGTCCTATATCCTTATCCTCCGCCTCAAAAGTACAACAATCCTGAAAATAATTAATGATTGAAACCAAGGATAACCTTTTATCCGCCGCTAACTCGCTGTATCTTACTCTTGAATTAAAACTATACATGTCACATATCCTTACTATTTATTTTTTCTTGGACTTACGCTTTTCCTTCTTTTCCTTAGCATTATCCTCAGGCCCCCTAACAGGCTCACTTTCACTAAAAGCAATCGCATAGAAAATCGCCGCAGGAATAGCCAGCACCAATAAAATTAACAAAATTATAAAAATCATATAACCCCCAACTTACTCTGCAGAATAAAACTCAGTAGTTGTCTTGTTACTCTGGATAAGTACAGAACTTTGATGGAATACATCCAGCATCTCGTCACAAGCTTTGTGAACTTCATCAATGTTTGTATCACTCAGATAAATAACCAACGTATACTCTTCATAAACAGTGTCGCCATCTTTCCATCCACCATTAGCTTCCTGAATAGTATAACCACCAAAATGATCAAGAAGGATTTCTTTCAGCTTTTCCTTTGACTCTTCCTCATCAAATACCGGTTCATTTGAATCCTTATCATTGGTACCTAAATAAAGAACATACTGAATATCCTCAGAAGTATCAGTCTCTTCAACTACTTGTCCCTTGCTTGTCTCATTTTCTCTAACCTTATCACCCGTCTTAAGAGAAATCATAAATGAAAACACTGATAAACACAGCGCTAACAAACTAATCACCAGAATAATTATAAACTTCTTGTTCATAAAAAAACCTCCATAAAAAGCACTACCTCTATAATAAAACAGATGAGGCTAAATTTCTAGCCTCATCCGTCTATTAAATATTTAACAAATTAACATTTATTCCTCAAGATAGCCATCTTTATCGAATTTATGCCACAAACCATTAATGAGCAGATTCTCATCCTTGGCAAACCATCCGTCTTCATCCCCAAACCAAAGCTTGGAGCCCTTGAAATGCCATCTTGCCGGTGCGGATTCATCCCATGCACCATCGCTACCTACCCAGTAAAGCAAATCACTATTATCCTGCCATTTACCGCAGTACTGATCAGTAATCATAAATCCAAACTCATCGAAGAAGTACCACTTGCCATCGATCTTTATCCAGCCATCCATTGCATACCAGCCAGATTCATCTCCAAACCACCAACCCTTGTCACTTTCATGCCAAGATCCTTTAGCCTTATATGATGGATTTCCTTTGGCATCATACCACTGTCCATCTATCCATTCTCTATTGTACTTCTTACTTGATGAATTATCCTCATCTGGAGTATCTGCCTCACTTGGTGTACTTCCATCCTTCTTGCTTGCTTCTTCTAACGCCTTAATAGCTGTCTCATCATCTTCAAGCTTCTTCAGAAGATCCTTACTAACCAAAGCCTTTTGATCATCAGTAAGACTATCATATGCTTTTCTTGCATCCTCAACAGCAGCCTTATCATTTAATGTGATATCTTTAGAATCCTTAAGAGCTTTAATCTTATCCTCTACGGCTGCCGCAGCTTTTTGATCATCGATATCTTTTACAGCATCCTTTGCATCCTGAAGAGCTTTCTTTAATTTTTCAATTGCCGCATCAATCTCTTCCTTGGTAGCAATCGGATTCTCAGCCAAGCTTGTAGCATCATCTATTACATCCTTAAGTATACCTTCAACATCGCTATAATCATCATTTTTAGAAATGCCATCAAGATAATCATTAGCATCATTAATTGTGTTAATCAAATCTGTTTTATCATCTGCAGAGATTATTACCGCAACCTTACTAGGATCACTATCGTTATGATTTCCATCGCCTACAACCTTGTACCATACATAGTGGGTTCCGATATCTGTCGCCGAAGGAATATCCTCCGAATAACTTCCTGTAGCTTCAGTTTCATTACCAATAGCATAAATCATTGTTCCATCACTAGTAGTACCAGCTGTAACAAGTACCTGCGGTTCATTATTATATGTCAGCGTCTTTGGTTCAGGTCCTTTAAAAGCAGGAGCAGCTTTATTTATTGTTACCGTAGCACTGCCAGTAACATCTTTATAATTACTATCTGTCACTTTGTAATATACTGTAAGACTTCCAACATCTGTGATTGTTGGGCTTGTATTTGATCCATAGACACCGTCTTCCGTACCATATTTAACCACAGCACCAGAAGCAGGTGTTGTTACATTTACAGTAATTCCATGTGGTTTACTGTCATAATCAACAGATACATTTTCAGCAGTCACTTCCATATCTCCGGCTGTTATACTCCAACCCGCTGTCGCTGTATCTTTAAAGTTACCTGTTCCAGTTACTGTTACAGTATAATCACCCTTATTTGTTCCTGTATTTCCAGCCACAATATAATCGTCTGCTGTTAAAGAAATGCCACCTATATTAACTCCTGTCACATTAACACTCTGTTCCGAACCATTATAGCTCTTTTGTGTTGCATCTAATGATACAGTCGAACCTGTAATAGATTTAGGAGTAATATCAGCAGTTGTAGATTCTGGCTGATCAAATAATTGATAGTTACCCGAATCAGATCCTGAAAGGGTAAAACCAGAAAATGTAACAGTCTTTCCTTCGCCTACATCCTTATCTCCAAATGATGCTGTTCCTTTAGTAATAGAAACATCATCTCCACTACTCTTACCATTAATTTCACCTGTTCCTGTGATATTTGCTGTAGTAGTCCCATCATATTCTTTATTTGAAACTGTAGCACCAGTAATAGTAACTTCTTTTTTAATAATATTATTCAAACTAGAACCTGGCTGACCAGCTAATGTATAGTTGGACGCATCATCTCCTGTAAGACCAAAATCAGTGAATATAACTTCTTTTTCACCACCTACATTCTTATCCACAAATGCAGCTTTACCTACAGAAATCTTTACATCATCCTTATCGCTTACAAGACCGTATAATTCTCCTGTTTCAGTGATAGTCGCTGTAGTAGTTCCATCATATACTTTATCCGAAGCTATAACACGGAAAATATATATCTTTTTAGCTGTTATATTTGTGGTTGTTGAAGATGGCTGAGCGGATAATACATAGTTGGAAGCATCTTCTCCTGTAAGACCAAAACCTGAGAATGTTACAGGTTTATCTGTGCCTACATTTTTATCTTGGAATGCGGCAGTGCCTACAGAAACATCAACATTATCTCCATCTAATACACCATTTATACTAGCCGATCCACTAACCGTTGCTGTAGTATTACCATCATATGTTTTTTCCGAAGCAGTAACACCTGTAATTGTTACAGGCTTAGGATTAATTGTATATCCAACGCTTGCAGTAACATTACCCGTTTCACCTCCAGGTAGTGCAACATCCTTTATGGTAATATTTGCAGTATAAGTACCTGCACCAGTTGGAGCGCCAGGAAGCACTTCATTACCTTTCTTATAAATAATGCTATCAGCAGAAATGCCTTTCGCTGTAGTGCTGTTGAATGCAGCAAGACCATCCAATGTTGCAGATGTACTTTTACCATCACCATAAGTTTCGCATAATGGTGCATCAATTTTCAGCGCCACACTTTGGTTATGCTGTTCGGTTCCATCATCTAGAGAACATCCATCCGCAGAGCATGTCGCTGTAATAATGTTTGACTTATCTCCAGTACCTGCTTCATAAGTGAAACTGTGGTAGTGAGTTGGTTCCAAAGAAAAAGTCTGTGTTAATGAATCGAAAAATACCTTTTTCAAATCGAGTTTTAAAGCAGGACGCACTCCCCTTTTGGAACTACAAAGGAGACCATCAGTTCCGATTTCACCATTATCTCTATCCACACAAACAACTTTGTCATTACCACCAGTTCCAGGTGAGCGCAAATACCAATAAGAATCAGAAGCATCATATTTAAGCACATTTACTGGCAATTGGCTTGCTTCTTGGCGACTGAGAAGATAGATTTTTGCAGTTACATCAGAATCATTATCTGTGCTAACTGTAATCGTTTTAATTACATCTTTCACATTAGCAAATGAGCCTAAAGTTGTACAGTTATCCAAATATTGTTTTATTGCCGATTGGCTGTACTTATTATTACCACTACTAAATATAGCACTAGGAAAATGGCTATTTGCTGCTAACAAAGTAACTGTCGGTTCAGTAGCGTTAGTAGAATCATCTTCTATGATATACCATGGCACACCATTAAATTTAACCTGCAATGCTGTCAGAGCATCGCCACTTTTATTCTTGTTTGCATCTGTTGTTACAAGATAGGCATTGTAAACCGATGTATCATCTGCATTTGCTTCCAAACTAATCCACGGCACCAAAGACAACACCATCACAACACTGAACAAAATACCAAAAAACCTTTTATTCATTTTCATAAGAACTTCTCCCATTTCCTGTATTTCTAGTAAAATAACATTCTAGCCAATTATACTACAAATAGAGAAATATAACCTCAAAAATTATTTACCCTTCTTCGGAGCCCCTTTACCTTTATCAGGTTCTTTGATTTCATTGCCGTTTTCCTTAGCTTGTTCTGCCGCATTCTCGGCATTTTCTTTTTCCTCGAGCTTTTTGAACTCATCCGTGTATTTATCATCCAGTCTTTTATAAGTTGAGAATTTATTATCAACCATAATCTTACCGATAACTTCAACATACTCAGGAATGAGTGGACTGTTCTTGATTTGCTCAAGACTACGAGAATCTTTGGTTTGCTTAGCAATTTCCGAAAATTCATTCTTACAGAGATTATTATAATTAACAAGGATTGAATTCTCGAGTTTAATCATCTTCTTTCTAGCTTCAACTAAATTCTGATAGCCATCTTCAACCTTGTAATTATTATACATATCTCTATATTTTCTATATTCCTGAATTTCCTTTTTATAATTTGGATCCTCGTTATAAATTCTCTCCATTCCCCTATCAAACTCTTCATCTTCTAAAGAATTTCGAATGGTTTCTGTAAATGCATCAATTATTTTGTTTCCCCTCAAACGACTCATATCGATTGCATTCTTTGCATCAATGTAGCCATTATCCAGTTCTTTAACCTGCTTATCATTTAATTTTCCATGTTTTACTTCATAATCCAGCATTTTCGCATTTTCAGCAATTGAACAAAAATCAGCATCAAAGATTGCCATAAGTTTATCAAATGCAGCTTCATCATATGGATATTGAAAAGCTTTATTATCAAGTTCTCTAATTTCTTCTATAGACGAATACTCAGATGTAAGACCTGTATTCATTGCATTCAGTTTAAAAAATCCAGATATATTTGAAATAGCAGTTTTTGTTTTTTTATCAATTTTTTTAAAGTCAACATTTTGCTTCTTAAGTTCGTTAAAATGCATTCTGAATTCCTGAGTTTTCTTAGACAGATCTGAATTTTTAAGATCTTCATAACCAATAAATGAATCACAGAAAGAATCATATAATGGATAGTATTTTTTCTTAACTTGCTCAAGCTGTTTATCAACATTCACGCCTTTATCAAAACTTGTCCTTAGCTCAGAAATCTTCTCTATCCTTTCATCCAAAACATCTCGATGACATTGTTCAAGAAGTTTAGTTGCACATTTATATGAATTCTGATACAAATATTCTTCACTATCAGGGGCTTCCCTACGATTCATCTCTCGTTGCATTACGATTAATGGATCGAAGGAATTCTTAATACTTTCTTCAATAGGAAGTCTCTCCAGTCTTTCTATTGTCTTTCTAAGCTCAATCGCACCATTACGAACCTCAGCCATACTATTCTCAAGTCTTTGCTGACACTGTGAGAAATTTTGAAGCTCCATAGGAAGCTTAATCCCAAGATTCTGCGCCGTAGTAAGCGCCAGAAGAATCTTAATACCTGAAGACTCCGGCGTGCCTGTAGCAAAGATTTGCGTAAGTCGCTTAATGTATTCCTCACGAACCTTTGGCTTAAGCTCAGAATAACCAATATGACCAGGACCATCAGGATCCTCAGCTAT
>JAEEGL010859362.1_pt1 | contig 18769 bp, 15 predicted proteins | sample 9134231 | NCBI WGS metagenome assembly JAEEGL01 (sample SAMN16246548, study PRJNA631951) | gut metagenome | biome: gut microbiome; feature: rumen; material: fiber-attached | host: Bos | place: Iran: Karaj | collected 2018-10 | reverse complement strand
TCCGAAATACGAATCGTCAGGCAACTACGACGTTGACGATATTCTTGATCGCAATGAACTTTCTGACCGTCTTGCCGCTTATCCACGGATCGAGCTCCGGATTGCCGAGTACGAGTTCCCTGAGCTCATCCTGCGAGATGTCGGCGGGCACGGTCATCCTCGTGCGGAGCCTTCCGTTGACCTGGATGCCCAGCTCAACGTCGTTCCTAACGAGCGCGCTCTCGTCACATACGGGCCAACCGGACTCGTAAATGGGCTTGAAGCCGAGCCTCTCGTTCATCTCCTCCGCAATATGCGGCGCAAACGGATCGAGCAGTATGAGCAGGGTGCGCATCTCGTCTCTCGTGATGCTTCCGTTCGCATAGATATCGTTCACAAAGCTCATCATCGCCGCGATGGCGGTGTTGAACTTCATTCGCTCGATATCCTCCGTGACCTTCTTTATGCAGGTATGGAGCGCGCAACGCATCTCGGGCCTCTCGCCCTCGTCCTTGACCATGTCGAGCATACGCCATACGCGGTCGAGGAACCTGCGGCAGCCCATAACGCCGGTGGTTGACCAGGGTATGGTCTGCTCGAAAGCGCCGATGAACATCTCGTAAAGGCGCACGGTGTCCGCACCGAGATCGCAGCAGAGATCGTCGGGGTTGATGACGTTGCCGAAGCTCTTGGACATCTTCCTGCCGTCCTCGGCAAGTATCATCCCGTGACTGGTACGCTTGAGATACGGCTCGGGACAGCTTACCACGCCTATGTCGTAAAGGAACTTATGCCAGAATCTGGAATACAGAAGGTGCAGGGTCGTGTGCTCCATGCCTCCGTTGTACCAATCGACGGGCATCCAGTAGTCGAGCGCCTTTTTATCTGCAAGGCATTCGTCGTTGTGAGGATCGCAGTAACGAAGGAAATACCAGCTCGAACCCGCCCAGTTCGGCATGGTGTCGATCTCGCGTTCGGCGGGAGCGCCGCACTTCGGGCAAGTGGTATGGATCCAATCCTCCGCCCTCTTCAGCGCGGAAGATCCGTCGTCCGCGGGCTTGTAATTGTCTATCTCGGGAAGAGTCAGAGGAAGCTGATCCTCGGGAATGGGGACCCAGCCGCAGTGCTCGCAGTAAACGAGCGGGATAGGCTCGCCCCAATAACGCTGACGGGAGAAGAGCCAATCGCGCAGCTTGAAGTTGGTCTTCTTATGACCAACGCCCTTCTCTTCGAGATATTCGATAATTGCCTTCTTGGCGTCCTCGACCTGCATACCGTTGAGGAAGCCGGAATTGACCATAACGCCCGTCTCGCAGTCGGTGAAAGCTTCCTTCTCGATATCGCCTCCGCTGACGACCTCTATCACGGGCAGTCCGAATTTCCTGGCAAACTCCCAGTCGCGCGTATCGTGTCCGGGAACGGCCATGATAGCGCCCGTGCCGTAACCCATCAGGACATAGTCGGAGATCCATACGGGTATGGGCTCGTTCGTGCAGGGATTGACGGCGTAAACTCCCTCGAGCGGAACGCCGGTCTTGTCCTTTGCGAGTTCGCTCCTTTCGAAATCGGATTTATGCGCCGCCTGCTCGCGGTATGCGAGCACGGCGTCCATATTGGTTATCCTGTCCTTCATTGCTTCGACGAGCGGATGCTCCGGAGCGACTACCATATACGTCGCGCCGAACATGGTGTCCGGTCTCGTGGTATAGATCTTCAGCCCTTCGGGATAGCCGTCGATAGCAAACGTGACCTCCGCGCCGGTGCTCCTGCCGATCCAGTTGCGCTGAGTCGTCTTGATCCTTTCAGAGAAATCTATCTTGTCGAGATCGTCGATCAGCCTGTCGGCATAGGCGGTGATCTTCAGCATCCATTGACTGCGGACCATGCGGATAACGGGAGCGCCGCAGCGCTCGCAGGTGCCGTCGACGACCTCCTCGTTGGCAAGGCCGACCTTGCACGAAGTACAGAAGTTGATCGGAAGCTCGGCCTTATACGCAAGCCCTTTCTCAAACAGCTTCAGGAATATCCACTGAGTCCACTTATAATAGTTCGGATCTGATGTGTAGAGCTCCCTGGACCAGTCGAAGCTCAGGCCGAGCATCTGCATCTGCCTGTGAAACACGGAGATATTGCGCTCGGTAACGAGCCTCGGATGTTCGCCGGTCTTTATTGCGTAGTTCTCCGTAGGCAGACCGAAGCTGTCGTAGCCTATCGGGAAAAGCACGTTATACCCCTCGAGCCTTTTCTTCCTCGCGATGACGTCGAGCGCCGTATAGGGGCGGGGATGTCCGACGTGCAGACCCGCGCCGCTCGGGAACGGGAACTCTATCAGCGCATAATACTTTGGGAGCGAGTAATCGTTCTTCGCCTCGAAGCAATGCGCTTCGTTCCATCTGTCCTGCCATTTTCTCTCAATGGAGATATGGTCGTATCTGTCCTGTGCCATAGAAAAACTCCTTATCAAAAAAATAAACTCCGTCTCACAAAGGAGACGAAGCGCTGCTGGCTCCGCGGTACCACTCCGATTGGCGATAATTCGCCCGCTCGAATTCGGTTAACGCCCGACTACGCCCTTCCCTACCGGCAAAAAGCCTTCGAAAAGAGAGCTCGGCGGAGAGCTTCACAGGACTATCCTGCCGCCTTGCACCAAACGGCGGCTCTCTTAAAAGGTCTCGTCCCGCTACTTTTCCGCGTCACAGCCATATTCAACTTATTTATTTTACACCAGATCCGGCTGCATGTCAATATAAAAAACCGCCGATCGTGTACTGTCGGCGGAAATCGTTGTCTTCGTTCATCAGCCTTCCATCTGTTTCCCCATAAACCCGGCGGCGGTCTCGCAGACCTTCACGTCGGTCTGGTCGAAACGCGCGCCTTCCTCTTTGGAGAGCAGTATTACGGCGCCTATGGAATCTCCCGCGGCGATTATCGGGATCACGAGCTCCGCGGTGTACCTCTCTCCGGTGTCGTCCGTCGTTATCGGGATAAGCCGCTCGCCGTCGGCGGCGCTTGCGATGATCCTGGTCCGGTCGTTCAAAAACTGTTCTATCTCCTCGTTTATAGGCCGGTCGAGAAGCTCCTTTCTTCCTGCGCCGGATACCGCCACGACCGCGTCCCTGTCGCAGATGACCGCTATATGACCCACGGACTGATGTATCGACTCGGCGTATTCCTTCGCGAAATCGCCCAGCTCTCCTATCGGGGAATACTTTTTCAGTATAACGCCGCCCTCGCGGTCGACGAATATCTCGAGAGGATCTCCCTCCCTTATCCTGAGAGTCCTCCTTATCTCCTTCGGTATGACCACCCTCCCGAGCTCATCTATCCTTCTGACGATTCCGGTTGCTTTCATTTACAATTCTCCTTGATACAGTTTATGCTTCTATTATTTGCAAAGGGCGGCGGTTTATACTTTACCAAAGTTTTACTTGACACCGATGCGCATCGCCGTTATAATTGTGTATATCGAATAAGCACAATTTTAGGAGGTGTATCGATGAAGCTTCTTGAAGTTGATTCTTTAAGAAAAGAGTATCCCGGTTTTACGCTGGATAACGTTTCCTTCTCGCTTGAGCCGGGTTACATTATGGGCTTTATCGGCAGGAACGGCGCCGGAAAGACAACGACCATCAAGGCCATGCTCAACCTCATCCACCGCAGCGGAGGGAGCGTCCGCATCAACGGTCTTGATTTCTTCGAGAACGAGAACGCCTGCAAGCAGCAGATAGGCTTCGTAATGGGCGAGTTCAACTGCTACGCTCACTCGAGGCTTTCCGTTATAGCGGACGTTACGAAACGCTTCTACGACGAATGGGACGATGAAGCGTACAGGGGTTATCTTAACAGGTTCAAGCTCGACGAACGAAAGAAGGTCTCCGAGCTTTCCGCCGGCATGCGTGTTAAATATGCCCTCGCGCTCGCGCTTTCCCACAACGCGAAGCTCCTGATACTCGACGAGCCCACAAGCGGCCTCGATCCCGTATCGAGAAACGATCTTTTGGACGTGTTCCGCTCTGTGATCGAGGACGGAACGCGGAGCATACTCTTCTCGACGCATATCATTTCCGACCTTGAAAAATGCGCGGACATGATACTCTATATCAAGAATGGAAAGATACTCGCCGAGGACGACGTCGAAAGCTTCAAATCCTCGTATCTGCTCTTGTCCGCCGACGCCGATTCGGCCAGGGCATGCATGCCGTATCTTATTGGATACAAGCGCAATGCTTTCGGCTTAACCGGGCTGATACGATCAGATGACGCCGTGAAGCTCGACGGGATAAAGACAGCGCCTGCGGATCTCGAATCCATAATGATCTACACGGAACAGGAGGACGAACATGAAGAAGCTGCTTTATAAGGAGTTCAAGCTCTGCATGCACCCCATGGTGCCTCTGTTCTATCTTTTCGTTTTGATGCTGCTGATACCGAATTATCTTTATCTCATTCCGTGTTTCTTTACCTGCAACGCGATATTCTACACGTTCCAGCAGGGAGCGGCGAGCAGCGACACCCTTTTCACGGTTCTGCTTCCCATATCCAAACGGAAGGCCGTGCTTTCCAAGCTGCTCTTCGTGATCGCGATTCAGATGATAATGCTCGCGCTTTACGTTCCGATGATATTCGCGTCTCACAGCATCAATCCCACGGGAAACAAGGCGGGCGTCGACGCATGCTTCACCCTGATCGCCGCCGGGTTCGTGCTGTTCTCGGTCTTCAATCTCGTATTCCTGCCCTCGTTCTACAAAACAGGCTATAAGGCCGGTAAGAGCTTCCTGATCGCATCAATAGCCGTATTTGCTTGGATATTCATATGCGAGGGAGTCTTCATAGCGTCCGGCTCGGAGTCTTTGAGGAGCGCGGTCCCGTTCTTCAAATGGGTCTCCGAGGTGCTTGACGGATGGCCTCATGACGGAAGATCGCTCGTGATCCAGCTTGCGCTCGTAGGAGCGGGAGCGGTCGTCTACGCGATATCCGACTTCATCTCTTATAAGATCTCCGCTAAGAACTTCGAGATGGTCGACCTATGATAAAGCTGACCGTTCTCCCGAACTGCGGAGTGCCCGCATACCGTCAGCTCGTCGAACAGCTCTCTCAGCAGATACTCTCCGGCGAACTGCCTCCCGGGACCACGCTTCCGCCCATCAGAACGGTATCTACAGAGCTCGGCGTAAGCGTCATCACCGTCAGAAACGCATGGGAAGACCTGATCGCCGACGGACTTATCGAGTCGAGAGCGGGAAGCGGATGCTTCGTAGCTGATATCAAAACGCATGAGAGGGAGATGAAGCGCAGCGAGGCGCTCACGGAAAAGATCGACGAGCTGACCGCAGCCGCCAAAAAGCTCGGCTTCACGAAGGAAGAGCTCGTCGAGCTTATCATGGAAAGGTATTGAAAAAACGCCGTCCCGGCAGGACGGCGGTTTTTTATCGGGAATCTCAGAAAACGAATTTGATCTGATCGGTGTCCGGAAGACCCTCGAAGCATCCGAGCGATTCGAGCTTATCCATTATTCCGGTATTGGCCCTTGTGCGGTTTGCAAAATCCTCCTTCGAGGAATACTCGCCGTCCGCGGCGGCTTTTTCGATCTGTACGGCAACGCTCTCTCCGAGACCGGCCACGGCGGTAAACGGCGGACGCAGTTTGCCGTCCTCGATCGTGAACTCCTTCGCTTTCGATCTGTAGATATCAACGGGCAGAAGCTCGAAGCCGCGGAGATTCATCTCGGCTACGACCTCGAGTATGATTATGGCGTCCTTCTCCTTCTGGTCGGGCTTGTCCTTCGATTTGAGAAGCTTGATATTGGCCAATACGCTGTCTAATCCGCCCCTGCACAGCTCGATATCGAAGGTGTCCGCTCTTACCGTGAAGTAAACCGCGTAGAACTCGAGAGGATAATGCACCTTGTAGTACGCGATACGGAAGCTCATCATAACATAAGCCGCCGCATGCGCTCTCGGGAACATGTACTTGATCTTCTTGCAGCTGTCGATGAACCAGGATGGAACGCCGTTCCCGTTCATCATCTCCTCCATCTCGGGCAAAAGTCCCCTGCCCTTTCGGACACTCTCCATGGTCTTGAACGAGAGCGAGGGATCGCATCCCTGCGAGATAAGGTAGTTCATGATATCGTCGCGCGTGCAGATGACCTCCATGAGGGTCGCGATCTTGTTCTGCACGAGCACCTGCGCGTTGTTGTTCCATACGTCGGTGCCGTGCGACAGACCCGAGATCCTGACCAGCTCCTCCATGGTTTTGGGACGGGTCTCTACGAGCATCCCCCTGACGAAACCGGTGCCGAATTCGGGTATCGCGAGCGAGCCCACGTCGCACCCGAGCGGTTCGAGGCTGACTTTCAGCGCCTTGTCCGTTGAATAGATCGACATGGTCTCCGGGTCGTCGAGCGGTATCGACCTTGGATCGAGACCGGTCAGATCGTTGAGCATCCTCAGCACCGTCGGATCGTCGTGTCCGAGGATATCGAGCTTTACGAGCTTATCGTCGAGCGCGTGGAAGTCGAAGTGCGTGGTCACGGAGCCTGCGTCGTTCTTATCCGCAGGATGCTGCACGGGGCAGAAATCGAAAATCTCGTAATCCTCCGGGACTATGACTATTCCGCCGGGATGCTGACCCGAAGTCTTCTTCACTCCCAAACAGCCCTGAACGAGACGGTTTATCTCGGCCTCGGTTTTTTTGAGGCCCAGATCCTCGCAGTAATGCTTAACGTAGCCGTAAACCGTTTTGTCCTGCACGGCGGAGATAGTTCCCGCTCGGAAGGCATGCCCTTCGCCGAACATCTCCTCGGTAAATCTGTGCGCGACCGGCTGATAATCGCCGGAGAAGTTAAGGTCGATATCCGGGGTCTTGTCGCCCTTGAAGCCGAGGAACACCTCGAAGGGGATATCATAGCCCTCCTTGCGGAGCTTTTCACCGCAGACGGGACAGTTCTTATCCGGAAGGTCTATGCCGCAGCGCGAATGAACGTCCGTTACAAACTCGGAGTATTTGCACTTGGGACAGAGATAATGCGGCGGAAGCGCGTTTACCTCGGTTATACCGAGCATAGTCGCAACGAACGACGAACCGACGGAACCTCTCGAACCGACAAGGTAGCCGTCGCCGAGGGATTTGGATACTAACTTCTGAGCGACCATATAGAGCGAGGAGTAGCCGTTGCCGACTATGGAGCGGAGCTCCTTGTCCAGCCTTGCACGTACGACTTCGGGGAGAGGATCGCCGTAACGCCTGTGAGCCTCGTTCATGGTCATGGACTCAAGTATCTCCTTTGCATTCGGAAGCTCTGGAGAATAGGTGAACTTTTCGTCAAGGAAGGGATGGAGCTGTTCTCCGCATCTCTCGGCGATGACGTTGGGATTGGTAATGACGACCTCCCTCGCCCTTTCCTCTCCGAGATATGCGAATTCTTCGAGCATCTCGTCGGTGGTGCGGAAAAAGAGCGGAGTCATGCGCGTCGCATCCTTGAAGCCCTGCGAGTGCAGGAGTATCGAACGGAAGATCGCGTCGTCCGGATCCATGAAGTGTACGTCGCAGGTCGCAACGGTCAGCTTGCCGAGCTTGTCTCCGATCTCGATGATGCGGCGGTTGTAGTTTTTGAGATCCTCCTCCGTACAGTTCAGCTCGTCCGAAAGGGTCATGAACCTGTTGTTGTCGAGCGGTTGTATCTCGAGATAATCATACCACGAAGCTATGCGCTCCTGTTCCTCGGTCGTCTTTCCCCTGCTCACCGCCCTGTAAAGCTCGCCGGCTTCGCAGGCGGAGCCGAGGAGAATGCCGTCGCGCAGTATGTGGAGAAGGCTCCTCGGTATGCACGGACGCTTGTGGAAGTACTGCAGGTGCGAATAGGACACGAGCTTGTAGAGGTTCTTCAGTCCGTTGAGCGACGCCGCAAGAAGTATTATGTGATATCTGCCGAGCTTTTTGTAATCGGGATAACGCCAGTCCCAATAGGGGATCTCGTCGAGTCCTCTTTCTTTGAGCTCATCCGTAAGCTTGAGGAACTCTTCGCAGAGTTCTTCAGCGCTGCGGTCGGCGGAAAGAACCGGAAGCTCCCCGAAACGACCGGAAATCGGAGCGCAGCCGGACTTCATGCTGTAATCCTTAACGTCAAGGTGCATATTGAGCTCGAGCTGATTGATATCGACGTATTCGAGCGGAACGTCCTCCGCGTTCCCGGCGGCGTACGCTATCCTTTCGAGCGTTTTTTCATTGTGCGAAACGACCGTCGAATCCTTGATGAACTCCAGGAAAGCTTCCGCGGCCTTCTCGCCGTCGGGTGCTTCGGCATATTCTTCTTCGGAAATGCCGCACTCGCTTTCCGCCCATGAGGGAAGAGAAGCGCCGGTGTTGACGAGAGTGCGGAACCTTCCGTACTCCCTTCCGTCCGTATCGATCTTTATGGCGCAGATCTCAAAGACGTTTGCTCCGATATTCGATGCGGCGGAGGTTATCGCCACGACCGAATAGAGCTTTTCGTCCATTTTGTGTATAGTCGAATCGCTGACGAGATAACCCTCGCAGCCGAATATGACCTTGATGCCGTTCTTCTTCGCCGCCTTCATCGCCTCGGGAAGCGAATGTACGACGCCGTGATCCGTGATCGCGATCGCCTTATGGCCCCAACGGGCTGCGAGAGCAATGACCTCGGAGACCTTGGTGAGCGCGTCCATCGTTGACGACTGAGTATGAAGATGGAGCTCGACGCGCTTATCGCCTTCGGCCTTGTCCGTCCTTTTGGGAGCTTCGCATCGGTTGATGTCGTTGACGAGGAAGACGTAATCGCGGGAGTAGTTATCGTATTTGTAAACGCCCCTGGCTATTATCAGATCGCCCTTTTTCTGTATGTCCTTGAGCTTGTCCTCGATCATTTGAGCTTTGTCCGGATCGGGGAAAAACTTGGCGGTCAGCGTGTTCGTCTTATCGGAAAAATCGAGCTTGAATATGATCTTGGATCTGTCTCTCGTTTCGGTAGTCTCATAGGAGATAACGCAGCCCATTGCAGTCGCGTTTCCTGTCGTCTCACCGAATTCGGACATGGGTATGATGTCCCGCTTCGCTATCTCCTTTCCGAAGACGATATCCGCGGGATCCATATGCGCTTTGCGCTGTTTTGGTCTATGGGCGCTTTCTGCGGAGCTCTTGTATGCTTCGGCCCTTATGAGCGGAAGCTCGTTATTCGATCCGGGTATGCCGGTTCCATCAAAGGATACGGAATCATCCGGCACGATCTCGACCGCAAAATGCCAGTTCCAGAGCATCGACGCGACCGACCGGAACTCCGAGATAAACTCGCCCCTTAAAACGGGAACGAGCGTCTTTGGCGTATGCACAAAAAAGACCGTGCTTCCGCCCGATCTTTCGGCCGTTATCCGCGAGCCCTTTATTACAGGCGAGAGCTCGGGCATATGTCTTGACCATAGCTTTGAAAAGAGCTCGGCAAGATCCTTTTCTCCCATTTCCGTGAGATCGTCAACCAGAGGCGAAAAATCCGCTTCGATCCTGACGTCCCTGCTTGAGAGCTTATCGCAGATGACTGCCTCGATGGCTTCCATCTCTTCGGGGAAAAGGAATCGGCGAGGCATTATCCCGACCGAAAACGCTCCGGTAGACGCCGATCTCGACGCGCTGGATACCTCGAATGCGCCTTCGCTCAGGAGCCTCGATCCAAGCTCCAGAATGTCTTTATCGCTCATGTTTCCGCCAATTCCTTATTAACGTCCGAGATGAACCTGTCAATGACCTCGGGAAGCCTGTCCGAATAGATCAGCTCTCCTTTTTTGAAAACGACGGCGTTGACGCTGCCGAAAGCGATGCCCATATCGGCCTCGCGAGCTTCTCCCGGCCCGTTCACGGCGCAGCCCATTACGGCTATCCTGAGCGGCTTTTTCGTGTCGGGGAGTGAAGACTTGACCCGTTCGACGATCGACGCGAGATCGACCCTCGTCCTTCCGCAGGTCGGACAGCTTACGACCTCAACGCCTTCCGATCTTAATCCGGCGGCGCTCAAAATGCTCTTTGCGGCATAGACCTCGCGGACGGGATCGCCCGTGAGCGAAACGCGTATGGTATCCCCTATCCCGTCTAGCAGAAGCGCGCCTATTCCGACGGCCGATTTTACCGCCGCCGTCTCGCCCATTCCCGCTTCGGTCACTCCGAGATGCAGAGGATACGGAGTCCTCTCCCGGGCGAGCCTGTTAGCCTCGACGGTCTTTCGTACGGTCGAAGCCTTGAGCGAGATAACGATATCGTAAAACCCGCATTTTTCGAGGATCGCGACGTGCTTCAGTGCGCTCTCGAGCATACCCTCGGCGGAAACGCCGTACTTTGCGAGTATCTCCTTCTCGAGCGAACCTCCGTTCACGCCTATCCGGATCGGGACGTTCCTGTCTTTGGCTGCGGCAACGAGCTCCCTGACCTTCTGCTCGGACCCGATATTGCCGGGATTGATCCGGACTTTGTCGATCCCGTTCTCGACGGCGCTTATCGCAAGACGGTGATCGAAATGGATATCTGCCACGAGCGGGATATGCGTGTGCGACCTGATATAGGGGATCGCCTTCACGCAGTCCTCATCGTAAACGGAGAACCTGACGATCTCGCAGCCCGCGTTTTCGAGCGCGTTTATCTGCGCGGTCGTTTTGACCGCGTCCCTTGTGTCGGTATTGGTCATCGATTGTATCGTGACCCGAGCGCCTCCGCCGATCACAGTATCCCTGATTTTAACGCTTTTGCTTTCCATATCAGCTGAACAACCCGCCTATTATTCCCTTTATGTCGCCGACCGTCGCGAATATCATCAGCGCGGCGAGCAGCACTATGCCTATGATGCTGAATACAGCCTGTACCTTTCTCGGAACGGGCTTTTTGAACACGAGCTCGATAAGATCGAACAGGAGATGTCCTCCGTCGAGAGGAAGCATCGGAAGAAGATTCATAAGGCCGAGGCTCATGGATATGATGACCGTTACGAGCAGCACGTAGTAAAAGCCCATCGAGGCCATCTTCATGGTGATCGCGACCGTGCCGACTATGCCCGATACCTCGCCCGCCTTGAAGCCGTTCCTGAAACCGTTCGCGATCGAAGTGACCGTCAGGGTAACGATCTCGGCGAGGAACCTGCCCGCTTCGGCGAAGGACTCAAAAAACCCGCATCTTACGAAGACCTCCTTGAGGCCCATCGTTATACCAACGAGGTTCTTGCCCTGGGCGCTGTCGTAAACGTCGGGAATGAATATCTCCTTCGTTTCGCCGTTGCGAAGCACCGTCATATTAAGTCCGTCCGGCGAGGCGTTCGCGATCTCGTTCGAGATGACGTTCGCCTTGTCTTCAAAAGAGGGAGGAGCTGACATAAGATCGGCTCCGTTGACGGCAAGTATAACGTCTCCAGCTTCGACGCCCGCTTTTTTTGCCGGGCCGTTTTCGGAAAGCTCGCTTATTACGACGGCATACTCTCCGTTTTCATATCGCGCGACGTCCCTCGTGCCGAAAGCGAAAAGCATGACGACCGCAAGAAAGTATGCGAGGACGAAGTTCATGAAAGGCCCTGCGAAAATGACGATAAGGCGCTTCCACGGTTTCTGGGAGTTGAATGCGACGGCGTCGTCCTCGATATCGTCCTCCTCGCCGTAAAAGCGGCATGCGCCTCCGAGAGGTATCGCACGAACAGCGTAGTTGATGCCGTTCTTTTTGAAACCCACGATCTGCGGACCGAATCCGAGCGAGAAATCGAGTATCCTGAAACCGAGGAGCCTGCCCGCGGTATAGTGGCCCAATTCGTGTATGAATATCATTATCGCGAGCACGAGCACCGCGATCAGAAAGTAGAGTATCTGCATGATCAATAATTCCTCTTTACAGAGAATTCACGGGCAAGCGCTCTTGCCCTTTCGTCGGCGGAAAGCAGCGTTTCCATGTCTTCTATCTTCCCATGGCCGATCCTATCCATCGCGTACTCAACGCAGTCCGGGATATCGGTAAAGCCGAGCTCGCCTTTGATGAAGCGGTCGACCGCGATCTCGTTACCCGAGTTGTAAGCGGTCGGGCAAAGCCCTCCAGAGCGAAGCGCACGGTAAGCCATCGGAAGAGCCGGGAAGCGTTCCTCGTCGGGTTTTTTGAACGTCAAGCCGGCATATGCTCCGAGATCGAGTCTTGACGCGGGCGAAGGGATCCTTACGGGATAAGTCAGCGCGTACTGGATAGCGAGCCGCATATCCGGAACGCTGAGCTGCGCGATGATCGAGCCGTCCGCGTATTCCACCATCGAGTGGACGACCGACTGCGGGTGGATGAGCACGCTTATTCCGTCGGCGTCCGAATCGAATAGAAAAGCCGCCTCCATCACCTCGAGCCCCTTGTTGAACAGTGTAGCGGAATCGATGGTTATTTTTCGCCCCATGTTCCATGTGGGATGCCTCATCGCCATCTCGGGAGTTACCGCGGCGAGCTCGGAAGCGGGAAGATCCCTGAAAGCGCCTCCGGAAGCGGTCAGTATGATCGACCTAACGTCGCTCCTTCTTCCTGCGGCGAGGGATTGAAAAATCGCGCTCTGCTCGCTGTCGACGGGGAGTATCCTTCCTCCGCCCTCACGCATGGCTTTCCTTACGAGATCGCCTGCGCAGACCACGCTCTCCTTATTGGCAAGAGCGACGTCCTTCCCCGCCTTCAGAGCGCTGATGAGCGGAAAAACACCGCAGAAACCGCTTACGCCGTTAACGACGACGTCGACGTTTTCGGATGCGGCGAGCTCCCATACGGCGTTCCCCGAAACGATCTCGCGGCCCGGGAACCTTTCCCGGACCATTTTGGCGCATGACTCATCGAATACTCCGACCACGTCGGGATCGGTCTTCTCTATCTGTTCCGTTCCCGATTCGATATTCCTGCCGAAAACGAGAACGGACACGTTGAACTCGTCCGCGTGCATGGCGCATACGGAAAGAGTCTGTCTGCCTATTGAACCTGTTGAGCCGAAAACCGCTACGTTCTTCATTACATCTCAGCTATAAAGAAATAGAATACCAAAGCTACGACCGGCACGAACGCAAGGACGCTGTCGAATCTGTCCATTACTCCTCCGTGCCCGGGAAGGAGCTTGCCGTAATCCTTGATGCCGGACCAGCGTTTGAAAGTCGAGGCGAGCAGATCCCCCGTCTGGCCCAAAAATGCGCCGACAGTGCCGAGACCTATGAACCACGCCCAGTGTATGTTGAGTCCCCACAGCCTCTGCATGAAATAGACCATCAGGCCGCCCAAAGGCCCGCCGAATATCCCCGCAATGAAGCCTTCAACGGTCTTTTTCGGGCTTATAGCCGGGCAGAGCTTATGCTTGCCGAGCAGCATACCAAATATGTACGCGTTGTTGTCCGCCATGCAGGGAGCCGCAAAGGTAAGCAGCAGGGCCGCCCTCGAAGCGTCGTTCCTGCCGTAGCCTACGAGACCGAATCCGAGGAACAAAAGGGTCGGATACACGAGCATGAAGGCTCCCGCGACGAAGTCCTCCGTCTTGCGCTTCCCGTTCAGCACCCTGTCCGTGATGATCCAGACAAGCGCGGCGAGGTACAGCGCCGGGAGCATGAAAGGCGGGAAGCCGTACTCTTTGATAAGAAGCATGAAAACGAACTGAAGAGCCGCGACGGCGATTATCGGAGCAAGGCACACGTTCACGTCCTTGTGCCTGAACATGTTCCTCATCTCGATTACGGCAAAGACGGCGAAGAAAGAAAAGCCTATCGCCTGCACCCACATGCCGAAGTACACGCCTATCGCAAGGACGGCGAGAAGCGCTATTGCAACGAGCGTTCTTTTGAGAAGGTCGTTCATATCATTCCTTGATCGCGCCGAACCTGCGCGTGCGCTTCATGAACTCGATTATTGAACCTCTCAGCTCGGCGGGACCGTAATCCGGCCAGAGCGTAGGAGTGAAAACGAACTCCGCATATGCCGCCTGCCAGAGCAGGAAGTTCGAGAGCCTCTGCTCGCCTGCAGTCCTTACGATCATATCCAGCTCGGGAAGGCCCGCAGTGTAGAGATTGTCGGTGATCATCTGCTCGGTGACCTCGTCCGCGCCGACGCCCGACTCCACGATCCGCCTGCAGGCGCGGACTATCTCCGCCCTGCCTCCGTAATTGAGGCAGAGGCAGAAGTTGAGGCCGGTATTGTCCTTCGTCCTCTCCATAGCGTTCTCCATGCAGATGCGGACTCTGTCGGGAAACTTATTAAGATCGCCCAGAACCTTGATGCGGACGCGGTTCGCGTCGAGCTCGTCGATCTCCTTGACTATGAACTCGATGAACAGAGAGAAAAGCGTGTTGACCTCCGCTTCCGGACGGTTCCAGTTCTCCGTTGAAAACGCGTAAACGGACAGCGCCTTGAGATCGAGACGGATGCACTCCCTTACGACGCTGCGAAGATTCTCTATTCCCGCCCTGTGGCCCAACGACCTTGTGAGGAGACGCTTTTTGCCCCATCTGCCGTTGCCGTCCATTATCAGCCCTACGTGTCTGGGGAGCTCTCCCGCAAGACCGAAGCCCATGAGCTCTTCTTTGGTATAGATCTTATGTATCTGCATGATGTTTCGTCCCCCTGAAATCAAACTTCCGTCTTAAAAACGGAGTACGCAAGGAAAACGGTATTCTCCGTTTCGGCCAAGCGTACTCGGATCACTCTCTTGTCGCAGCCGTCGGGGACGCCCTTTTTCGAGCGAACCTCTTCGGAAACGACGTTATAGCCCTCGCTTTTGAGGATATCCTCCGCAAGAGCGAGCGAATAACCTCTGACGTCCGTCAAAACTCCATTATCTCCTTTTCCTTATCGGAAGCGATACGGTCGATCTCCTTGATGGACTCGTCGGTGATCTTCTGCGCTTCTTCCTCAAGGTTCTTCTGGTCGTCCTCCGTAATGACGGAATCCTTCTTCTGCTTTTTGATGGTCTCTATCGCGTCGCGGCGAATAGAGCGGACGGCGACTTTGGACTCCTCGGCTTTCTTCTTGATGGTCTTGACCAGATCCCTGCGGCGCTCCTCGGTGAGCTCAGGGAAAATGAGCCTTATCAGCTTGCCGTCGTTGGACGGATTGATGCCGAGATCGGACTTCTGGATCGCCTTCTCCACCTGCGGGATCATCTTGGGATCCCAGAGATTGATGACGAGCAGCCTGGGCTCGGGAGAAGAGATATTGCCCAACTGGTTGATGGGCGTTTGCGCGCCGTAATAATCCACCGTGATGCGCTCAAGGAGCTGGGGATTCGCGCGTCCCGCACGGAGACCGCCGAGGTCCCTCTTCAGGACGTTGATCGTTTTGCCCATTTTTTCGCGTGCGATATCTATAACTTCACTCATGATCATTACCTCCTTGGATGGTTTTATCGATTTATTTTATAGGATAACGATCCGTTTGTCAACTTGAATTTGCAGAGGAGCAGGACCTTCTTCAGGATATGACGGTGCCGACGTTCTCACCCGCCGCCGCGCGCAAGAAAGCGGAATCCTCCTCCATGGAAAAGACGACGATCCTCATGTTCGTATCCCTGCAAAGAGTTATCGCCGTGAGATCTGTCGCGCGGAGCTGACGGGCTATGACCTCGTCATACGAAAGCGTGTCGAACTTGACGGCGGTCGGATCCTTCTTCGGGTCGGCCGAGTAAACGCCGTCGATGTTCTTCGCGAGCAGCAGCGTGTCGGCGTGTATCTGAGCCGCACGCAGAGCGGCGGCGGTATCGGTCGAGAAAAACGGCAGGCCGGAGCCGCAGGCGAATACGACGACCTCGCCTTCGTCGAGAGCCTTATTCGCAAGCCTTGCGGAATAGGTATCCATGAAAAGCTCGATATCGACCGCCGAGAGTACCCTTACGGGAACGCCCGCGTCGATCAGCCCCTGTTCGAGGCTCATGGCATTGATCGCGGTGGCGAGCATGCCTATCGCGTCCGCGCGGTTCCTGTCCATAGACCCGGAATCGCGTCCGCGCATAATGTTTCCGCCTCCAACTACCACGCCGACCTGAACGCCGGCGTCGTGAAGGGACTTGATATGAAGAGCGGCCTCCCTGACCTTATCCTGATCCACCGGAGCTTTCTCGCTCCCGAGGACCTCTCCGCTCATCTTGAGAAGAACGCGTTTATACTTGATCTCCATAATATTCCTCCGTTTGATCCGTATCTTCGTAATTATAACATAAACAGCCTCAAAAAGAAATATATATCTTTCCATTCCCTAAAATCGGGTTTACACGGCGAGGAAATTATGATATTATGCTATTTGGCATATTTATGTGCTGTAATCAAGATTATAATAACCGTTAGGGGGATAACACCGAATATGAAGAACTATTCAGCTGACAGCATTCGCAACGTCTGTGTTTTGGGTCACGGCGGCGAAGGCAAGACTACTTTGACCGAGGCTATGCTCTTTAACGCCGGCCTGCTTGACCGCATGGGCCGTGTCGAGGATGGCTCCACCACCACCGATTACGATGCGGAGGAGACCAAGAGGCATATCTCCATCAGCACCGCTCTCGCTCCCTTCGAGTGGAACGATTCCAAGATCAATCTTATCGACGCCCCCGGCTTCTTTGATTTCTACGGCGAGGTTTACGAGGCTATGGCCCTTGCAGATTCCGCGATCATTCTTGCCAGCGCCGTATCCGGTCCCGTCGTCGGCACCGAAAAGGCAATGACCATGTGCAAGAAGGCGGATATGCCCCGCATGCTCGTCATCAACCAGATGGACAAGGAGAACGCCAATTTCGATAAGGCTCTCGAGGCTCTTAAGGAAAAGTTCGGCGTTTCCGTCGCTCCCATTCAGCTCCCGATCGTTGAGAAGGGCGCCTTCGTCGGCTACATCGATCTCGTCAACATGACCGCCAAGAAGTTTGACGGCAAGAACGAGAAGGATATCCCCGTTCCCGATTCTCTCGCGTCCCATGCTGAGGAGCTTCGCGAGGCTCTCGTTGAAGCAGCCGCAGAGTGCGATGAGGAGCTCATGGAGATCTACTTCGAGAATATGGATCTCACCCACGACGAGCTCGTCAAGGGCATCAACATCGGCGTTCTTTCCGGAATGCTCACCCCCGTTTGCTGCTGCTGCGCAGCTCCCAATATCGGCGTTACCACGCTGATGAACAATATCGTCAAGCTCATGCCCACCGCCAATATGTGCAAGGCCCGCCCCGCCGTCAATGCCAGGACCGGCGAACCCTGCGAGGTCAAGATGGGCGGTAAGCTTGCCGCTCAGGTCATCAAGACCGTTGCCGACCCCTTCGTCGGCAAGATCTCCATATTCAAGGTCTACTCCGGCACCATCTCCGCAGCCGTCACTCCTTATAACTCCAATCAGGACAAGAGCGAGAAGAGCGGCAACGTGTTCATGATGCGCGGCAGCAAGACCATCCCCGTCGACGCCATCGTTGAAGGCGATATCGGCGCTATGGCAAAGCTCCAGTTCACTGCGACCGGCGATACCCTCACCGACGCCTCCGAGCCTGTCAAGTTCGCTCCCATCGACTTCCCCGAGCCCTGCATCAGCCTTGCTGTTACCGCCAAGAAGTCCGGTGAAGAGGATAAGGTCTTCGCGGGCCTCAACCGTCTCACTGAGGAAGATCCCACCATGCGTATCGACCGCAACGCCGAGACCGGTGACGTTCTCATCTGCGGTCTGGGCGAGATGCATATCGACGTCATCTGCGCCAAGCTGCGCAACAAGTTCAAGGTAGAGGCGGCTCTCTCCGATCCGCATATCCCCTACCGTGAGACCATTCGTTCCACCGCATCCGCAGAAGGAAAGCATAAGAAGCAGTCCGGCGGCGCGGGTCAGTTCGGCGTCGTTCAGATCAAGTTCGAGCCGCTCCCCGACGGCGATTTCGAATTCGTTGACGCGATCGTCGGCGGCGTCGTTCCCAACCAGTTCATCCCCGCCGTTGAAAAGGGTCTCGTCGAGGCTATGAAGAAGGGCGTTCTTGCCGGCTACCCCATGATCGGCGTCAAGGCCACTCTTTACGACGGAAAGTATCATCCCGTTGATTCCAAGGAAGTCGCCTTCAAGTCCGCTGCCCGTCTTTCCTACAAGGCTGCCTGCGCGAAGGCCAGCCCCGTTCTCATCGAGCCGATCTACCGCTACGACATCCAGGTCCCCATGGATTACATGGGCGATATCATGGGCGATATCAGCCGCCGCCGCGGCCGTCTTATCGGCTCCAATCCTCTTGCCGACGGTCTGACCGAGGTCGTTGCCGAAGCTCCTCTTTCCGAGATGTTCAAGTATGCGACCGACCTCCGCTCCATGACTCAGGGCCGCGGGTCCTTCCGCAGCGAGTTCGTCCGCTATGAGGACGTTCCCGCAAACGTCGCTCAGAAGATCATCGAGAACGCCAAGAAGGACGAGGAAGAAGACGAGTAATAATCCCTCTGATACTAAAGGAACCGCCTGTCGGGGCGCTCCTGATAAGGAAGTAATCCTAATCAGATAACAGCGCACAGGAAAAGGCTAAGAAAAATCGAGATAGGCATTGTGCTTATCTCGATTTTCTTTTACAAAAAGCTTCGCACATTCGTCAAATCGATCACGGTCTGCTATCATTTTCTCAGAACCACAAGGAGGATATGACTATGCGGACCGTTTTCAAAATACTGCTTGCCCCGGTGTGGCTGCTGCTGGCGATACTGAAGCTCGCGTTCAGGCTCGCGGCAGGCACGGCGGCGTTTGTACTCGCGATAAGCGGAGGCCTGCTGCTCGTGTACGACCTGTTCCTGCTGATAATCGGCCTCGGCTCAAAGGAGCTTAT
>JAEEGL010788201.1_pt1 | contig 18769 bp, 10 predicted proteins | sample 9134231 | NCBI WGS metagenome assembly JAEEGL01 (sample SAMN16246548, study PRJNA631951) | gut metagenome | biome: gut microbiome; feature: rumen; material: fiber-attached | host: Bos | place: Iran: Karaj | collected 2018-10 | reverse complement strand
GGCGATCGCCAACATCGAGGCGCGCATCGACAACCCCAACGAGCAGGGCGTCGGCGAACTCGTCGTCAAGGGACCGATCGTCATGAAGGGCTACCTCAACCTTCCCGAGGCGACGGCCGAGGCGCTCGTCGGCGGCTGGCTCCACACAGGCGACCTCGCCTCAATGGACGCCGACGGCTACATCACGATCCGCGGCCGCAAGAAGTCGCTCATCGTGAACCGCGAGGGCAAGAACATCTACCCCGAGGAAGTCGAACAGTGCATCGGACGCGACCCCCTCCTCAAGGACGTTCTGGTTCTCGGCTACCATGACCACGAGGAGATTGGCGAAAAGGTCGGCGTCATCATCGTCCCCGACGAGGCCGCCTTCAAGGCCGCCGATGGTTCGCAGCTCCCGCAAAGGGAAATCGCGGCACGTGTCCGCGCCATCGTTCAGACGCAGTGCGGAGATCTCGCCGCCTACAAGCATCCGCGCAAAATCGATGTCCGCTTCGAGCCCCTCAAGCGTACCGCCGCCCTCAAGATCGAGCGCAAGGCATACCAGGGACAGCTCGACCGCTGAACATTCAAGGCTGGCGGGTGCAATCAAAGGCCGAGTGCCGAGGCTGCGGCTGCGACCCAGGTGTCGGCGAGGAGGGCGTGGCCGGCGACGGTCGGGTGGACGCCGTCCGCAAGCCAGTGGTCGGCGGTGGCGCGCCCAAGGGCGTTTTCCAAGACCTCCTGAAAGGGGACAAAGAGGGTTCCGAATTCTTCGGAAAGACCCTTGACAATGGCGCGGCGCGCATCCATTTCCGGTGTCCAGTCGTCACCGGGGGCCCAGTTTTCGCCAGGCTTGAAGCCTTCGGCGGCCTTGTCGGCCGTCATCATGAAAGGCTCGCAGAGGACAAGGCGGACATCGGGAAGAACCTTGAGCGTCCACTGGAGGAGGGAGCGGTAGACCATCTCGTAGCGGTCAAGCTCCACACCGTTGTGCCAGCCCTTTTCATGCCAGGTGTCGTTTATGCCGATCAGGATGCTGATGATGTCGGGACGGAGGTTGAGGGCGTCGACCTTCCAGCGCTGGTAGAGGTCGACGACGCGGTTGCCGCTAATGCCGCGGTTGACGATTTCGAAGCTCTTGTCCGGGTATTGGCTTCGGAGCCTTCCCGCCACAAAAATTGGGTAGCCACATCCGAGATTCTCGCCTCGTACGCTCGTACGCCCGGCGTCCGTGACCGAATCGCCTTGGAAAAGAATCTTCATCTGCGATGCCTTTCAAAGAGAAACGACCTTCTGAAGCAAAGTCCCGAAGGTCGGTGAAATGGAGCCAGCTACAGGACTTGAACCCGTGACCTGCTGATTACAAATCAGCAGCTCTACCAACTGAGCTAAGCTGGCAAAAAGAACATAAAGAGAATAGCAAACCCATGCCTCCATTGCAAGTCCTTTGCGGGAAAGCACGCAAGGAGTCAGTCAACGGCATTCCCTGCAAGGCTGGCGCTGCCGCACCGGCCACGGAAAGCGGCGTGGCCTGGAAACGCCTTCTCGCGGAGGCAATGTTCGACAAGGACGAAGGGGCACGGGGGCGTCGCCATGCAGCTGTTCGAACGGCTGCCTTTCGCCTACCGCAGGATCAGCTTTGTGGCGTTTGCAGTCCCGACGAAGACTGCCGTACCGGGGTTGGCACGGGTGTTGGAGCTGGCATTGCCGGAGCTGCCAGGCGCTTTCCTGCCCAGTCCGCCGAGGACGTTGTAGTTCGAGGCGGCGATTGGTCTTCCGATCTTGGCGGCAAGCGGCGTTCCTTCCGTGACGTCGGAAAAGTCCGTCACGACCATGCCGCCGGTCCTGCCCTTTTCGTAAAAGCTGGCAATCTGCGCTTCGCTCAGCTTGAGACCGATGGCGATTCGTCCGCCGCCGCCGCCGCCAAAGTAGGTGTACTGGGTCGAGTGTCCGCCCTCGACACTGATCATGGCGTTGGCGCCCAGAGTGAACTTGTGGCAGGTAAGCCATACGCTTCCGCCGGAACCGCCGGCAATCTGATAGTCCCCTATGCCTTCGGCATAGATTTTACCGTTCAACGCGATCTCCCGCGCGTCGATGCGCACGGCGCCGCCGCCGGAGAAGATGTGGCTCGTATAGTTGCCCGGCGCCTGCGCGGCGCTTCCGGGTTGGAACGGCGCGGCTACGAAGCCATAGGTGTTGCTGACGGTGACGCCGCCGCCAATTCCGCCGTAGGATGCGGCGATTGAATTTGCCGTCGAGCGGCCGGGACCGTACGTCCGCTGGCTGTAGCCGGTTCCGTTATGCCACCAGATGCGGCCGAAGCCGCGGCCTTCGGCAAGAATCCGCGCATTTGCCCCGATGGAAACGGCGTCCGCCTTGAGCGGAACCGGGGCGCCGGAACGTCTCTCGCAAACCGGCGTGTATTCGCTGTAGCCGGTCATCGCGAAGGATCCGCCGACCGTGACCGAGCCGCCACCCGTCGCAAAGGTCTCCGCGTCGTCGACCCCCTGGAAGAAGCCTCCGTAGACCTGCATCCGGGAGAGGGTCTTGGAGCTCGTGCCGTTCAGCGTCATGTTTCCGCTGACCGCGATGTCCATCCGGTTCGTCTGGTTGATGCCGCCGAAGTAGATGCGCGCCGTGCCGTCGAGCGAGAAGTCTCCGGAAACGGAGAAGGAATAGGGGCGGATGTCGTTCGCGTCGATGGCTGTCGTGTAATAGACGTAGCCGTGATTCATGTTGTTGTGGTCGCTGGCGGACGACACCGAGGTTCTGCACCCCCAGTAGCCCGTGCTGGAGCCGGACATGGCAAAGGAGGCGACCTCCACCTCGGACGGATACTTGACCTGGAAGGATCCGGAAGCGACCGTTACGCCGTCGTATTTGCCGGGGATGCCGGCATCGTCCCAGTTCGCCTTGTTGAACCAGTCGCCGTCGCCGGCGGTCCCGGTCCACGAGAGCGCCCTGGCGCGGGAGGAATCGCGATGGAGCGTGGCGACAACGACCCGCGGCTTGTCGATGGGGATCGTGACGGATGCGCTCCTGCGCACTCCGTACCCGATGTCGCCCAGCCAGGCATCGAAGGTTGTGCCGGCGTCCTCCGGGGTGCAGACGACGGGGACTTGCGTCCCCTCGTCGTACCAGCCGAGTTCGTTTGATCCCTGCGCCTCGTACGAAATGGTCGAAAAGCCGCCGTTGCGGACATCGAGGAAGTGCTCGAGAGTTCCCCACTTCCATGTCACCGTCGTGTCCGCGGCAAGTGGAATCGTAACGGACGTCCCGTCGCCCTCGCCGGAGTTTCCGGCCGCGTCCGACCATTCGTAGCCGATGCACGGGTAGCGCGACCTGCCATCGTTGAGGTATATGAACGCGGGTGCCGTGAATGTCGTCTCGCCCGCCGCCCGGGCGGACAGGCCGTAGGCCGGCGTCGTTTCGGCCGTGTCCTGGTTTCCGGTCACGGTGACGATGACCTTTCCCGCCGAGTTCTGCAGATAGACGGCGGTTCCCGCCTTGCCGTGGTTCCGATAGGTCGGATTGGATTGATTGTCGACGTTGATGCCCCCAGCCACGTTGACCAGCGCCGGCCAGGGCGAGGCAATCGGGTGGCTCATGTCTTCGGCGACGACAAGCATGTCGCCGCAGGTGCCGGTGGCGTAGAGTTGGGCGATCTGCGCGGCGGAGGGGGAGCCGTCCATGATCGCCACGCGTCCGCCGCCGCCGGCGGAGCTATCGCCATGCTGCGTGGCCTGCCCGCCGCGAGCGTGGATGCGTGCGGAGGAGCCTGCCGAGAAGGTTCGGCAGGTCAGCCAGACGCCGCCACCCGAGCCGGCCCGCCGGCTCATGCCCCCCCGATGGCCACCGGTCACATAGATCCTGCCGTCAAGAGAAATGTCGCCGGAGGCGGCGATGCGGACGGCGCCTCCGCCCAGCCCGAGATCAGTTGAAGAGCCCGTGCTGCCGCTGCCAGACATGCCGGGGAAGAATGGCGCGTACTTTAACCCGTATGTGTTGTTGCCGCTTCCGACCCCGCCGCCATTGCCGCCGTAGGATCCGCCGCAGCTTCCCGACTTGTAGTACGGTCCGTTCGGCGCCAGCCATCCGTAGCCATAGGTTACCAAGTCGGTTTCGTAATATGACCCGCTCAACCGGGCGTTCTGGGCAATCGAGACATCGCCGCCGACATTCCAGACGACCGGCATGCCGCTGACGCCGTGGCACCAGACATAGACAAGCGCGCTGCCGGAAAGAATCATGTCGCCCGCTATGTCAAAGGATGCGCCACCCTTCTGCCACATCTGCCAGGTCTGCTTTGTGAAATTTGTCTCGACGGCACCGGCGTAGGCGTTCACCCTGCCGGAAACCGACAGGTTCCCTCCGACCGTGACGCGTACGCACGGTGTGGCGGTTAGCGCGCCGAACGAGGCTTTTCCGGCAATTGTCAAGTCGCCGAGAATGTCATAGCAGCGGGTCGACGCATCCGCCGCGTCCGCCAGCACGGGTTTGGCCGTGTTCAAGTCGCTGCTGAAAACCGGGCCGAAGACGGTGTTCGAGCCGGTGAAGAATACCGTGGCGGCGGTGTCGATGAAGAGAGAATGGGCTTTCGCCGAATGCGGAACGTAGATCATGCCGCTCGCGATCGTCACGTCGTCGGAGTATCCGGGGACACCCGCGGGCGACCAGTTCGCGCCGTCCTCCCAGTTCTTGCCGTCGCCTTCGCCCGTCCAGGTCTTGGCCGTCGCCTCGCCTGAGGCCGCGGAGTAGAAGATCGCCGCCGCCACGAAGGGCGCCGAGACCGTCGGAATCGTCAGGACATTGCCGCTCACCGACCAGGAGACGCGATAGTCGTCGCTCGCAAACGAGGCGAATTCGAAGTTTTCGTCCGGAATCGCGGTAAACGCCGCGCTTCCTCCGTCAATGACCCACTGCGTCTCCGACGGCGAAATTGAGCCGCCTTCCCCGGCCGCGACCGTCGCGCGGTACTCGATGCGCCACTGCCAGACAAGTTTCGCGCCCGTTTCGCAAACCGGGTGCTCGTATGTGAAGCTGCTTGCGTTCCCCTCGACGTACAGGACTTCGTTGGTGTAGACCTTGTAGCCCAGGCAGGTGTAGGCGGCGTCGCCAACGGCGTTCGTCCAGACGGCCGGGACGGAACACAGGAATGAGGCGCCGGGGGAAATGCCGTTGGTGGCGCCATAGGCCGGAACGGATTCCAGAAGATTCGTCGGCGACCCCGCTATCTCAAGTTTCCCCGCAAGAGAATCTGCAAGAACTTGTCCAAAATGCTCGCTGTAGTGGTACCCGGGAAGGACGGCCGACAGTTCCGCCCCCTCGAAGCGGACTTTGTCGACGGCGGTGTTGACGGCCCTTTCCTCGGCGGTCAGCTGACGGTTGTAGATGCGGACGGAGCGGATGTCCGAGGCCGTGCTCGAAGACCCTACGGAGACTTTCAGGCTGGCTGAACGGGAGTTGGCGTCGCTGTTCCAGTTCACGCCGGATGTCCTCGCGACTTTGGCGCCGTTCACATACACGGGGCTGTCGGCGGCGTTTTCGTTGCCGTAGCCCGGAGTCGCGGAGTAGGTCTGGAAGACACCGGCCGAAAGAATGTTGGCGAGCATGGTGTATCCGGAGTCGTATGACCGGTAGTTGGTGACCGTGGCCGTCGCGGAATGCGGCCGCATCACGAAGATCGCGCCTTTTCGGCCATCCCAGCCGAGGTATCCTATATGCGGAATGCCGACTAGGTTGGCGCTCCAGTTTCCTGCGGCGTTCATCGCCGTCGGCCGAGCGTTGAATTCGATCGTAATCGGCGAGTAGGCGGAAAAGACGTCGTTCGACGCCGTGCGCGAACCCCTCACGACGTTCACGAAGTTGGAGCCGACCGCGTCGCCTTCGTTGAGCGGGAGGTCGTGGCCGTTGCCCGTAAGGTCCTTCCAGGCCGTTATGTCGTCCGCATGCACGCCGGGGCCGGCGTTCTCAAGGCCGTCGTACTGCACGACGAGCCCGTCGCGGACATAGGCGGTTGCCGGAAGTGCGTCCGCAATGCAGGTTGCTGCGGCAGTGGCAATGGCTGCGGCGAAGAGTATGGCAACGAAGGAAACGGCGTCATGCAACGGGGTTGTTTTTTCCATGGCTTTCCTTTTCGGACAGGGGTCAAAACAGCAATGATGAAATATTATTGCACTTTTTTTGGGAAAGTACAACAGCGAGCCGAGGCAGGGGGAAAGTGGGGAAAGAGCAGGATTAGACGAGACGAAATCCAGAAGGGGAGGGAAAGACACGGCGAAGAGACGCAAGAAGAGGCAGAAGAAGCATGGTGCCTAATCGGGGAAAAGTCTCATTTCGCCTGCATTTCATCGTTCAATGGAAAATGTCCGGTTTCGACCGCAGCCAGGCGAGTGCGCCGTCAAGATCCGTGAAGGCACCGTCGAGTTGTGCCTCGAATGCTGCGGCCAGCCACTTGCCGAACAGCGGCGAGGGTTCGCAACCGAGCGCGAGGAGATGACGCCCCTGGAGGATTGGTTTCGGCGCGGCGTCCGCGACGCGCAGGCGCTCGGCGCAGTCCGCGAGCCACTTCAGGTCGGCGCCCCGGGATGTTCCGTCCGCCATTTCGGGAGGGCGCCCTTCATTGTCAGCCTGCGCGACGCGCAGGAGACGGTCGATGCGGACGACCTTGGCCGCCAGCCGGCGAACGGCGGCGTCGCCCGCTCCCGCGCGCCAGAGCGCGAAGGGCTGCATGTGGCACTGGACGAGGGGCGGCACTTCGCGAAGCAGGCGGTCCTCGCGCGTCAGCCGGCGCAGAAAGGAGAGGGTGGGAGCGACGCCCGCCTCGTCATGGCCGAGCGAACGGATGTGGTGTCGGTCGCGACGCGTCGTCGCGGGCTTGCCGAAATCGTGGCAGAGGACTGCGAAACCGACGACGAGGTCTTCGCGCATGTCGCCGGCACGGTGGCGCGCGAAGGCGTCGAGGCAGAGGCAGGTGTGTGTCCAGACATCGCCCTCGGGGTGCCACTTGGGGTCCTGCGGGCAGTCGATGAGGGCGGCGAGTTCGGGGAAGTGGCGCACCCACCCCGTCGCGCGCAGGAATTCGAGGCCATGGCCGATTTGCACGCCCTTGGCAAGGAGCTTGGACCATTCCTCGAAGAGGCGTTCCTGAGGCAGATTCTCGATGGGGATTGCCTGGCAGAGCGCGACCGTCTCCGGTGCGGGACGAAGGTCGAAGCGGGCGATGAACTGCATGCCGCGCAAAACGCGGAGCGGGTCTTCCGAGAATTTGGCCGAAACATGCCGCAGGACGTGATTCTTCAGGTCCTCGCAGCCGCCGCAGGGATCTTCCAGGAGGTTGGCGAGGGGATCGTAGTAGAGGGCGTTGACGGTGAAGTCGCGCCGTTCCGCCGCTTCGCGGACGGAGAGGGTGGGATCTGAGTCGATGCAGAAGCCGCGGTGTCCGATGCCGTGCTTCGACTCGCGCCGCGGCAGAGCGATGTCGATGTCGAGGTGCTTGATCTTGAGGACGCCGAACGAGACGCCGCAGGGGTCGAACTCGAAGCGTTCCCCGAGCAGAGCCTTGAGACGCTCGGGCGGGATGCCGAAGACCTCGATGTCGACATCCTTGACGTTTCCGGCCCCGCGCAAAAGGTCGCGGACGGCGCCGCCGACGAGAAGGGCACGGCCACCCGCCGCCCGCGCCATTTCCGCGATGCGGACGACCGCGTTGCGGAGGTCGTGACTTAGCGCCCCCAGGTTGAGTTGTCCGTCATTCGTCTTCATTTGGAGCCGTCTGCGTACCCGGGAGGATCCGGCTTCGTCCGGGCCGCCGCCGTCACAAACCGCGATCGAGCTGGCGGTACTGGATTGCTTCGCCGACATGGGCCTCGTCGATGTCGTCCGCGCCGTCGAGGTCGGCAATGGTGCGGGCGACCTTGACGATGCGGGCGTAGGCCCGGGCGCTGAGACTGTAATCGGCCATGGCGAGTTTGAGGAGCGTCTCGGCGCCGGGCGTGAGATGGCAGTAGCGCTGGATTTCGCGCGCGCCCATGGCGGCGTTGCAGGCGAGGTCGCCGATGCCATCGGCGCGGAAGCGCGCGAGTTGACGGGCGCGAGCCTCCTGTGCGTTCGCCCGCATCGTGGCGGAATCCTTTCCTGCGGCGCGCCCCTGCAGGTCCTGGTACTTCACGGCGGGGACGGTGACGTGGATGTCGATGCGGTCGAGGAGCGGGCCGGAAATCTTGCTGCGGTAGGCGAGGACACGGGTCTGGCCGCAGGTGCAGGCGCGGCGGGGGTCGCCGTAGTAGCCGCAGGGACAGGGGTTCATCGCCGCGACGAGGATGAAGCGCGAGGGAAAGGTGACGGTGCCCGAGGCGCGGGAGATCGTCACGAAACCGTCCTCGAGCGGCTGGCGCAGAACTTCCAGGACGTTGCGGTGGAACTCGGGAAGCTCGTCGAGGAAGAGGACGCCGTTGTGGGCCAGGCTTACCTCGCCGGGGACGGGATGGGTTCCGCCGCCGAGAAGTCCGGCGTCGGAAATCGTGTGGTGCGGGGCGCGGAAGGGGCGCCGCAGCACGAGCGCCTCATGCGCGGGAAGAATGCCGGCGATGCTGTGTATCTGCGTTGTCTCAAGGGCTTCGTCGAGCGTCATTTCGGGGAGGATCGTGGCGAGGCGCCTGGCGAGCATCGTCTTGCCTGTGCCGGGCGGACCGATCATGATGACGTTGTGTCCGCCTGCGACGGCGACCTCCATCGCGCGCTTGGCGCTCTCCTGCCCGCGGACATCGGCGAAGTCGCCCGGGACGGTGCGGTTCTGCGCATGGAGGTCGGCCATGTCGAGCCGTACGGGGTCGATGTGCACTGCGCCGCGGAGGAACTCGACGGCCTGGCGGAGCGAGCGGACGGGAATGATGTCGATGCCGTCGACAACGGCCGCCTCTTCGGCGTTCTCGACGGGCACGAGCATGCGGGGGATGCCAAGCTTGCGCATCGCGAGGGCGACGGGCAGGACGCCGCGGCAGCGGCGGACTTCGCCGCCGAGGGAAAGCTCGCCGATCAAGGCGACTTCGGGCGCGCCTTCGCCAAGGTTCAGGCCGCCCGTGGTGATGATGGCGCCGACGGCGATCGGGAGGTCGAAGGAGGGCCCCTCCTTTTTGATGTCGGCGGGGGCGAGATTGACCGTCGTGCGCCCGGACGGCGCGGAAAAGCCCGAGTTGGCAATGGCGGTCCAGACGCGATCCTTGCTCTCGCGGACGGCGGCGTCGGGCAGGCCGACGATGACCTGGTTGATCTCGCCTCCGCCGCCGGCGTTGACCTCGATTTCGACGGGCGCGGCGGCGACGCCGACGACGGCCCCGGAATAGACCTTTGACAACATGCTGCTATTTCCCTTGTGGCACACGCCTGTTGCGATGTCGTTCCCTATCCGACGTGCAGCGCCTTGATCCGGAGCCATCGCGCGTAGGCTTCGTCCCAGTGCGCGGCGGCCGCCGTGTCGGGCTGGCAGGTCGTCGGTGGATCGGAGCGGGCGATGAGTTCGCGCCCCTCGGCGAGCGACTTGATCTCGCCGGCAGCGAGGAGCTGCATCAGGACGTTGCCCGCGGCGGCGCCTTCGGCGGGGCCGCAAAGGACGGGGATTCCGAGTGCGTCGGCCGTCATCTGGCAGTGAAGGGCGTTGCGCGTTGCACCGCCGATCATGCTGAGGCCGTCGCGGTGGACTCCGGTGAGCTCCTCGAGCTGCTCCCAGACCTCGCGGTAGCGGAGGACCATGCTCTCCAGCGCGCAGCGGGCGAAGGAGCCCTTGTCCTGCGGTACGGTCTGTCCCGTGCGGGCGCAGTAGGCGGCGATCTTCTCGGCCATCTTGCCGGGCTTCTGGAAATCTGCGGCGTCGGGGTCGATGAGCGAAAGGAAGGGTCTGGCCTTGCCGGCGAGGGCGGTGAGGTCGTCGAAGGAGATGATGTCGCCCGCCTCCTTCCATTCACGGCGGAGTTCCTGGTAGATCCACATGCCCGTGATGTTCTTGAGGAAGCGGAAGCCGCCCGTTACGGCGCCTTCGTGCGTGTAGCTGAGTTCGTAGGCGCGGTCGGTGAGGATCGGATCGTCGATCTCGACGCCCATGAGGGCCCAGGTGCCTGTGGCGAGATAGGCCCAGGAGCCCGTGCGCGGGAGGGGTGTCGCGGCTACGGCGGAAGCGGTGTCATGGCTGCCGACTGAAACGACTTTGAGCGTACCGGCGCCCGCACCGTCCGAGACGGGACCAAGGATGGTGCCGGGGCGGACAATCGGCCCGAAGAGGGTGCGGGGTGCGCCGACGGCTTCGAGGAGGTCGTAGGCCCAGTCGCGTGTGGCGAGATCGATGCACTGGCCCGTGCTGGCGATGGTCGCCTCGTTGGCGGCGACGCCGGAAAGCCAGTAGTTGATGAGGTCCGGCGTGAAAAGGAGGCGAAACGCCTTGGGAAGGAGCGAGTCTCGCTCGTTCGTTTCGGCCTGGAGCTGGAAAAGGGTGTTGAAGTCGATGAACTGGATGCCCGTGCGGTCGTAGATGCGGCGTCGGCCGAGGCGATCGCAGACGGCGTCGGCCAGGCCGTCGTTGCGGATGTCGCGGTAGGCGTAGGGAAGGCCGAGAAGGCGGCCTGCGCCATCGAGGAGGCCGTAGTCCACGCCCCAGGTGTCGACGCCGACGGACTCGGCGGGGCCGAAGTCGCGGAGGGCGGCGGCAATGCCGTCGCGGACGCCCGAGTAGAGCGCGAGAATGTTCCAGTGGAGATGGCCGCGAATAGCGACGGGGGTGTTGTCAAAGCGGTGGACGGCCTCAAGGGAAAGGGTCGAGCCATTGTAGCGCGCGGCCATTACGCGACCGCTGCCGGCACCCAGGTCGGCGGCGAGGAAGGTCTTGCAGGTTTTCATCGTGCTTCCATTTTGCCAAAACGCGTGTGCGAGCGCAAGCGGGGGCTGGAATTTGGTACAATCATTGCGCAAGTTATGAGCAGCTTAAACCGATCCGCGGCGGTAGACGCCGTCGCAAACCTCGCATCCATGCCGCAGGCGCCCGCCGCGCCCGCCGCACTTGATTTTTTCGCGGAGGACGTCTTTAACGCCGACGCCATGCGCCGCTACCTCGCGGCACCCGTCTGCCGCAAGCTTCTTGCCACGATCCAGAACGGCGAGCCGCTTGATTCCGAAATCGCCGGCGATGTTGCCCATGCCATGAAGAAGTGGGCCATCGACCGCGGCGCCACGCACTTCACCCACTGGTTCCTTCCCCTGAACGGCTCCACCGCCGAGAAGCACGACTCCTTTCTCGACCTCGCCGAAGGAAAGGCCGTCTTCTCTTTCAACGCGCGCAACCTCATCGCCGGCGAGACCGACGCCTCCTCCTTCCCTTCCGGTGGTCTTCGTTCGACTTTCGAGGCGCGCGGCTACACGGCCTGGGATCCCACCTCGCCGGCTTTCATCAAGCGCCACGGCAATGGTGCAACCCTCTGCATACCGACCGTCTTCTGCAGCTATGCCGGAGACGCGCTCGACAAGAAGACGCCGCTCCTCCGCTCCGTCCAGGCCCTTGCTGCGGCAACGCGCCGCCTCATGAAGTGCTTTGGCCTGCCCCGCGCCCATGTCGAGACAACCCTTGGAGCCGAGCAGGAGTACTTCCTTGTCGACAGACACTTCTATCTTCGCCGTCCGGATCTTCTTCAAACCGGCCGCACGGTCTTTGGCGCCCCCCCCTCCAAGCACCAGCAGCTCGAAGACCATTACTTCGGCTCCATCAAGACGCGCGTCCTCAACTTCATGACCGAGGTCGAGCGCGAGCTCTGGCGTCTCGGAATCCCGGCCAAGACCCGCCACAACGAGGTCGCCCCGGCCCAATTCGAACTCGCCCCCCTTTTTGAGGATGTCAACCTCGCCTGCGACCACAACATGCTCGTCATGGAGGTCCTCCGGCAGGCCGCCGAGCGCAATGGCCTCGTCTGCCTTCTCCATGAGAAGCCCTTCGACGGCGTCAACGGCTCCGGCAAGCACAACAACTGGTCCGTCGCCTATGGCGACCGCAACCTCCTCAACCCCGGAACCGACCCAGCCCAGAACGCCATCTTCCTCACGGTTCTCTGCGCAATCATCAAGGGCGTCGACGAATACGCGCCCCTTCTTCGGGCCACCGTCGCCGGCGCCGGCAACGACCACCGTCTCGGCGCCCACGAAGCGCCCCCCGCCGTCATGTCGGTCTTCCTTGGCGATCAGCTGACCGAGGCCCTCGACCAACTTGGCGACGGCCATGCGAAGTCCAAGAGCCGCGCAGGCGCCATGCGCATTGGCGTCGACACCCTCCCGCCCCTCCCGCGCGACGCGACCGACCGCAACCGCACTTCGCCTTTTGCCTTCACAGGGAACAAGTTCGAATTCCGCGCTCCCGGTTCAAGCCAGTCGTGTGCCGACCCCTGCACCGCGCTCAACGTCATCGCCGCCGACGCCTTCAACCAGATTGCCGGGGAGCTTGAGAAACTTGACGCCGCGCACTTCAACGAAGGCCTCCAAAAACTCCTCCGCAAGATCGTGCGCGACCATCGGCGCATCATCTTCAACGGCGACGGCTACTCCGGCTCCTGGATCGAGGAGGCGCACCGCCGCGGTCTGCCCTGCCACCCCACGACGACCGACGCTCTTCCGTGCCTCGTTTCCGACGAATCGGTGGCGCTCTACGAAAAGTACGGCGTCTTCACGCGCCGCGAACTCGAATCGCGTTACGACGTCTTCTCCGCCGAATACGCCAGTCGTGTCCGAATCGAGGGCAGCGTGGCCCTTGAAATGGCCGAAAGCATGATCCTGCCCGTTGTAGAATCCGAATACGACGCCACGGTTCGCGCCCTTGCCGACGCCAAGGCGGCAGGCGTCTCGCGGGGCCGCGCCACCGTGCGCGCCAACGCCCTTCGCCTTGGCGCGGGGCTCGACGACCTCGGTCGCAAGATCGCCGCGCTGCGAACGGCGATGGACGCCGACCCTGCCGTCCTCATCGCCGCCATGGCCGCTCTCCGCAAGACTGTCGACGCCCTTGAGCGCATCGTCGACGACGAGCGCTGGCCCCTTCCCAAGTACCGTGAAATGCTCTTTCTCTACTAGCTCCAATGTCCCCGGCAGGTAAAATTCTCACAACCGTCTTCGGCATCCATCTCTTCATCCTCCTCTCCGTTTTCGTTTCCGGTTCCTGCTCGTGCCGTCGCACCGACGGCCCCGTTGGTCCAGCGCCGGAAGCCCAGCCGGATTCCAAGCCCCCAGGACCGGCCGCCCCCGTCTACCAGGTTCGTCCCTTCCCGGAGAAATTTCCGCGCCGCTCCTGCATGCCCGACATCAAGGAGTCCGAGGCCTGCGGCGCCATCTCGAACTCCGCCTTCTCGCCCGGCCGCGACCTCGTCTATGTCGACGACCCCCGCGTCTGGTGGGAGAGCGACTTCGACGGCGAGACGGATGACGAGGACGACCACTCCATGCACCGGGCCATCGAGCCGGCCTTCCGCCGCCTCGTGGAGCTCGTGGCGATGTCGAACGCCACTTTGCGCGTGCAGGAGGCCTATCGGCCCGCGACCATCCATTCCGCGCAGTCGCTGCACAAGGAGGGGCGCGCACTCGATCTGACCTGCCCGGATCTGGATCCCGCAGTCCCGAAGACGGATCCGCGCGACGGGAAGCAGGTTCTGCCGTCGCCGCTCAGCCTTGAAATTCTCGCGAAGCTCTGCTGGGCCGCCGGCTTCGACTGGGTCTACTACGAGGTGCCCCGAAGCAGCGGCGCCCATCTCCACGTCTCCGTCCGCCGGGATGCCGCGCCGCCGGCGGCGGAACGGCAGATGGGAGAAGGAAAATAGGAAGAGGCCTTTTCCCCTTCCCGCCGCACCCATCGTGGCGCGCGAAGCCTCGTCGTGCGGGGCCGGAGCCTGGGCGGCGAGGCAGCCCCTGTGTTCCGTCCGACAAATTCCGCCCTCGTTGCGCAGGATTGGCTTCGTCAGGCGGGGACGAATCGCGAAGCGCTCTTTTCCGCGTTGAACGACGAGGACGAAGCCGGGCGGAACCAAGACAGGCAAATGGGTCGGGACATTGCGGACGGGACACCCGGGGTCGCGTGGAGGCCGCTTGGAAAAACGGGCCTTCTACATGCGCAGCGCGCTCTCGCACAATGTCGGATGCGGCGGGGGGCATGTTCCGCAGATTTCCGTGGCGGCGGACGCAATGAGCTCCGAGGCATGCCGCCCCGCGATTTCCACGCCGACGAGTCGTCCGTCTTTCTCGGCGTAGATCCTCTTCACGAAACCGCGTCCCGCGTCTTCGGCCAGGGCGCGCCCATTCCACGAGAAGGGGATTTTCGTGGTGCGCACGGCGATTCCGGCGCGCGCCGCCGTCGTTTCGGTATGGCCCGCCGCCGCGAGTTCAGGGACGGTGAAGACGCAGTAGGGCACGGCGCCAACACACTCGGCCGAGTGCCCGGCGATGTTCTCGGCGGCGATCCGTCCCTGCCAGGTCGCAGCGTTGGCGAGCCGCTGGCTCCCGCGCGTTACGTCGCCGACGGCAAAGATGTGCGGCGCCGACGTGCGGCAATGTCCGTCGACAGGGATGCCCCCGGGGGCTGCGACAACGCCCGCTGCCGCCAGGTTCAGCCCGGCGGTGAGCGCTTGGCGTCCCGTCGCGACGAGCAGGATGTCGCCGTAGACCTCCTCGTCCGCCGCCTGTCCGTAGACGCCGTCGGCATCCGTTTCAACATCGGTCAGGGTCGAGCCCGTCCGCACGCGCACGTCAAGGGACTTCAGGGATGACAGCGCCAGCGCGCGCGCATCGTCGTCGAGGTCCGGCAGGATGGCGTCCTGCTGTTCGACAAGCGTCACGGACACGCCGAATTGCGCCGCCAGCGTGGCGAACTCGCAGCCCAGCACGCCGCCGCCGAGAATCAGCAAGCTCGCCGGAAGCCGCGCAAGTGCCAGAAAGCCCGTTGAATCCACAATCCGCGTCGATTCGGGCAGGAAGGGGGGTGGGGCGGCGACGGCGCCCGTGGCGACAACCGCGTGCCGGAAGGAAAGGGCGCGGTGCGCACCCGTGCCATCGGCCATTTCGAGCACCGTCGGCGCCGCAAAGGACGCCATGCTGTGAAAAAGATCGATCCTGCGGGCGGCGATCATCTGGCCAAGACCGGTGCGCAAACGCGCAACCACCTCGTCGCGGTGGCGGAGGACCTGGCCGTAGTCGAAGCGGACGTTGTCCGCGACGACGCCGAGAGCCGCCGCTTCGCGACGCATGCGGCTGTAGAGGCCTGCTGCCGCCAGCATCGACTTCGTCGGAATGCAGCCGCGGTTCAGGCATTCTCCGCCCAGATCCGCCTTCTCAACCAACGCGACACGAAGCCCGAGTTCGGCCGCGCGGACGGCCGCAGCGCATCCGCCGGGTCCTCCGCCGATGACGGCGACATCGTAAAGGTCTCTTTCCATGGGCTTCGTCCGGCCTCCGGCATTTTCGAAGATTTTCCGGCGTTGCGCGGATCAGACCTTGAGGAAGGTCTTCTTGCGGTAGAGGAAGAAAAGAAACAGCCAGCAAACCAGAATGTAGCCGAGACAGACGAACAGTGCCTTGAGGTTTCCCCAGTCGTTCGGCAAGCACCGCCAGGTCCAGCCGAAAAGGTAATCGTTTGCATGTCGCGCGTCAATGATGGGCTGGGCCATGTAGATGGTGATGGAGTTCATGCCGATGACCTTTAGCGGAAACGACCACTTTGCAAAGCCGAGCACGTCGATGACCAGGTAGAACGCGAGGAAGAGGATTGTCGAGTAGGCGCCGACGACGAGCACGAAACTTGGCGACCAAAGCGCCTTGTTGATCGGGCAGGCGCAAGAGAGTCCGAGTCCCGACACGAGAAGCACGGCGCCAAGCCCCGCGAGCGCGAGGCACTTTCGTTTCGGCGCAAGATCCTGGCGCCGGACGAGCTCGCCCGTGAACATGCCGAGCATGGCCGTGACGATTGCGGGGATGATGCCCGCGAAACCCTCGGGATCGAAGAGCGGGCGGTAGGTGTGGCCGCCCGTGAGAGTGCGGTCGAGCCAGCAGCCGATGTTGCCCTCGGGCGAGAAAGGGCTCGCGCCGACGGGCGCATCCGGCGCCAGCGTGAAGCGCGTGAAGAGCGTAACTCCTGCGAGGAGGGCGACGGCGATGCCTATTCGCGCCTTCGTCCTGAACGCAAGGTAGAGCAGGGCGGCACCGAACCAGGCAATGCCGATGCGCCCGAGAACGCTCCAGACGCGCATGTGCGCAAAGTCGAAACGCAGGAGGGGGCCGTCATAGACAAGGCCAAGGAGTATCAGAAGCGCGCAGCGGCGCAGCGCCTTGAGTGCGATCCGAGGCGTTGTCGCCCCGTTTGCGCGGCTCTTTGCGACGGAATAGGGAAAGGTCATGCCCGCCAGGAAAAGGAAAGTCGGGAAGACGGTGTCCATGAAGTGGAGCCCGTCCCATGGAACGTGATCGAACGTGTGGCGGAACTCGGGGAAGCCGAGGAGCCCCGCCAGGGCAACCACGAGGGCTTCGCCGCCCATGATGAAGAACATGTCAAAACCGCGCACCGCATCGAGCGAGGCGAGACGGGTGTCAGAGGAGTATGTTGTTGCCATGCCAAATATTATAGCAAATTTCGTCGGCAGGGATGTGGAAATGGGAATGTCCGCCCCTGAGGAAGGCCGGGGCGTTGGAGACGCGGGTGTCGCCTTTCATTCTTGCACCGGGCGCAATCTTGAAAACCGGGACGCATTGTGCTACAGTCTATGGAAACCACCCGAACTACGCCGCCATGTCTGAAAAAGCACACAATACGGTTCTCACGGTCACCAAGGCCGAAACGGGCGTCACGCTCCAGAACTTCCTCGCCGAACGCCTCAGGCTCTCGAAGCGCGGCGCCAAGGACCTGATCGACCAGCGGCAGGTCTGGGTAAACCGCCAGTGCATCTGGATGGCCCGCCACCAGTTGAGGGGAGGCGACACGGTCGAGGCGCTGGCGGGAACGGCGGCGCAGGCGGTTCTGCCTGTCAAGAAGATTCGCATCCTCTCGGAGACCGAACGCTATTTCTTCGCGGACAAGCCCTACGGCATGCTGACGATCGGTCCCGGCAGTCTGGAGGAGGCGTTGCGCGAGCAGACGGGGAATCCCGCTCTTCGCTGCGTCCATCGGCTGGACAAGGACACCTCCGGCTGCCTGCTCGTAGCCAGGGACGGCGAGGCGTTCGCCGCCGCCGTCTCCGTCTTCAAGACGCGTCGCGTCAAGAAGCTCTACGAATTTCTAGCCGTCGGCAGGATTGAGCAGGCGGCCTCGACGATTGCCACGCCCATCGACGACGAACCTGCCAAGACAACTATTCGGCGCATTGCCTTCAACAACGACGTCACCCTCGGTTCGGCGCGCATCGAGACGGGGCGGACTCACCAGATCCGCATACATCTCGCCTCCGTCCGCCACCCGGTGGTCGGCGACCGCCTCCACGGTCTCAAGACAAGCCGCGACCCACGCTTCATGCATGTCCCACGCCAGATGCTCCATGCGACGGAACTGGAACTGGACGATCCGCTTGGCCGCTGCCATCTCAAGGCGCACAGTCCGTTGCCGGCGGACTTCCGCCGCTGTCTCCAGATGTTCGGCCTCGGCAAATAGGCTTCCGCCATTTGCCGCCGTGTCGTCCGATTTTCTGCTACAATAATCATCCTGGTCTTAACGCAACGCCAGAAAGGAAAATCCATGCAGCTCCGTCCTCCTTCCGTCCCGCTTTGCACCATCGATCCCTTTTTCAGTGTCTGGTCGCCGGCCGATCGTCTGACAGACCGCGACACGACCCACTGGACCGGCCGCGCCAACCTCATGCTCGGCGTCGCCACCATTGACGGCGCAAAGTACCGTTTCATGGGGCGCGGGCCCGAGCCCGCCATGGAACAGGCCGCGCTCAAGATCGAGGCCTGTTCGACGGAGTACGTCTTCACCGCCGGCGGCATCCAGCTTGCCGTCAACTTCACGAGTCCGCTTCTTCTCGACGACCTTGCTCTTCTCACGCGTCCCGTCGTCTACCTTGGACTCTTCGCCGAATCGCTCGACGGCCGCGGGCACGATGTTTCGGTCTCCATCTCCTTCTCCGAGCAGTTCTGCATGAACGAGGAGGGAGACGCGCCCGTCGCCATCCGCAAGTACAAGGTCGAAGGCCTCAACGTCATCCGCATGGAGAATGCGAAGCCGCGCATCCTCGAGCGCGACGGCGACGACCACCGCATCGAGTGGGGCGCCCTCGTCCTCGCTTCGGACGCGGCCACTTTCGCGAAGACGACCCGCAAGAAGGTCTCCTTCCAGGTCAAGTCGGTCAACGACCACGGCAGGACACCCGAGGAGAAGGTCGCCGATCTCACGTTCGTCACGGCCACCTGCCGGCCCGACGCCGACGGCACTCTCGTCCTCGTGGCCTACGACGACCTCGGCCAAAGCCTCCGCGTCTGGGGCGAACCCTGCGCCTCCGTCTGGAACAAGGACGGCAAAACGATGGACGAGGCCCTCGCCGAAGCCTGGGACGACTACGCCGGGGTTGCCGACCGCTGCGCCCATTTTTCCGCCCATCTCTACGCCGACGCCGTCCGTGCCGGCGGCGAGAAGTACGCCGAGATACTCCTCCTCGCCTACCGCCAGGCCATCGCCGCCCACAAGCTCGTCACGGACAAGCACGGCGAACTCCTCTTCGTTTCGAAGGAGTGCTTCTCCAACGGCTGCGCCGCGACGGTCGACGTGAGCTACCCGTCGATTCCGCTCTTCCTCCTC
>JAEEGL012099920.1_pt1 | contig 18770 bp, 14 predicted proteins | sample 9134231 | NCBI WGS metagenome assembly JAEEGL01 (sample SAMN16246548, study PRJNA631951) | gut metagenome | biome: gut microbiome; feature: rumen; material: fiber-attached | host: Bos | place: Iran: Karaj | collected 2018-10 | reverse complement strand
CGTCTACGTTGCCACGATGGTCGCGTCTCCGCTGCTGGGCAGCGAGGTGCGCCGGGCCAATCCGGTCTCGCTGCTCGGCAGGCTTCTGGTCGGGCCGCTGCTCGGCGGACTTGCCTCGGGGCTCGGCAGCCTGATCTACGATATCCAGACCGGGTACGGATTTGAGGGCATCATCACCTTTGTCTCGAAGTTCATCATGGCGTGGGTGTGCGGCAGGATCGCCTTCGCCGGCGGCCGCAGAGCGGAGGACCACAAGCAGAACGTGATCGCCTGCACGGCGGGCGCGTGGACCTACGTTGCGCTCTACATGCTCAAGACCTTCGTGATGCAGCGCTTCGTCGCCGGCGTCCCGCTGGACGGAGTGTGGGCGGCAATGGCAGGCAAGTTCCCGGCCTCCGCGATCAACGCGGCAGCGGCGATGGTCATTGCGCCGATCCTCTATACGGCGATCCGTCCCGCGCTCAAGAGCACGGGCCAGCTGGACGCGATGCGGCCCTGAGCGATCAGCCGGCGGAGCGCCGCAAAAACAGCAGAATGAAAAAAGGCAGCCGCCCGATCGGGCGGCTGCCTTTTTTGCTTTTTTACAGGTTCTTCTCGTAGCTCTCGATCATCTTCTTGACCATCTGGCCGCCGACGGAGCCGGCCTCGCGGGAGGTGAGGTCGCCGTTGTAGCCGTCCTTGAGATTGACGCCGACCTCGGAGGCGGCCTCCATCTTGAACTGGTCCATGGCCTTGCGGGCCTCGGGGATATTGATCTGATTGCTGTTCTTGCTGGACATAATTCTTACTCCTTTTCGATTTGTTTTGCACGTGTTTGCGCTTGGGTATCGCAAGCATAGATTTCCCGACCGTCTGCGCGTTATGCGGTCTGCAAAGCGGCAATTCCCGGAAGAAATGGAAATCGATCGCTGTCATTCGGCAAAGCTTCAGGACATTGCAAAAAAGCGCTGTGCTCGGCCGCGAGGAGGTTCATCACTACCACGTATGATTTGACGCAAGGGGGCAGCTGCCTTGACTTTTGGTGACGAAAAGGGTGGGAGTGTTAAGACGAACGAGGCGGTGCTGTCCGATAGTCATAGAAATCGTCACCGCAAACGGCAAAAAGAGAATTCTTTTTCGAAAAAAGACGAAAGAAAATTGAATTAAAAACGAAATGATGACGCTTTATTGTTAAAATGGCAATCGAAATCGGATAAAAACAGGAACGCCGGAGCACATCCGGGGATAGGTGACGGAAGAATGGGCTTGCTGCTGAATGACGATTTAAGTTATCCGCTTCCGCCGATGATCCGTGTTCGGCAGAGCTTTGACAAAACATACATCAGGGACGTGCGCGGCGCTGTGATGGAACAGCTGCGGCGCGTCGAAATCTGCCAGAGGCTGCGCCCCGGCATGCGCGTTGCACTGGCGGTCGGCAGCAGGGGCGTCGCAAACATCGCTGTGATCGTGCGCGCTGCGGCGGATGCGCTGAAAGAGCAGGGAGCGGAACCGTTTATCATTTCGGCAATGGGGAGCCACGGCGGGGGGACGCCCGAGGGCCAGCGTGCCATCCTTGCCGGATACGGCATTACCGAAGAAGCAATGGGCGTTCCTGTTGTCAGCGAGGTCAGGAGCCGGCGGATCGGGACGCTGCGCAGCGGCGTGCCGCTGTTTTTCGACGAAACGGCGCTGAACGCAGATTTGATCGTTCCGATCAATCGGATCAAGCTGCATACGGATTTTGTCGGTCCGCTGCAAAGCGGCCTGTGCAAGATGCTGGTGATCGGACTGGGCAATCAGATTGGCTGCTCCGCCATCCATGAATGTGCGCCGGACGACTTTGCACAGATCATCGAGGAGGCTGCGTCGCAGATCATTGAGCGCGCCAACGTCGGTTTCGGTATCGCAGTGATCGACAACGCTTACCACAAAACCGCATGGGTAGAGGCTGTGCCGGCTTCGGTTCTGATCGAGCGGGAAAAGGAACTGGTCGAACTTTCCAAGCGTTTTATGCCGGCGCTGATGATCCCGGAGATTGACGTGCTGATTGTCGAGCAGATCGGAAAAAACATCGCCGGTCCGGGGTTTGACCCGCAGATCATCGGGCACAGCCCGGTTTTGAGGACGCCTGCCGTGCCGGTGCCGAAGATCGGCAGGATGGTGCTGCTCGGGATCACGGAGGAATCACATGGCGCGGCACCCGGTATGGGCATGTTCGACGTGATGCTCCGCAGCGTTCTGGATCGAGTCGATCTGGAAAGCACGTATATCAACACCCTCTCGGCAAAGCTGATCGAGGAAGCGCGCATCCCGATGATGGCAAAGGATGAGGAGGAGGCAATCCGCATTGCGGTCAAGGCGCAGCGCGGGATCGACCGGGAACGGCTGAAGGTCGTCCGCATCCGGAACACGCTGGATCTGGATGAGATCCTCGTCTCGCCGGCGCTGCTGCCGGTTGTGGAGAGCAACCCGAATATGAGTGTGGTCCAGGAGGGCAAATAAGGCCCTATCACATATGGACAAAATAATGAAGGGAGAAAAAGACTATGGAGAAGAAAACCTACAGCACCGCTACATGGCTCAAATTCATTTGTTTGAGCGCACTTGGCATCTGGATCTTTTTCATCAACATCACCATTGGTGGAAGTAAAGCGGTCCCGATGCTGCAGGTAATCAACAAGATCAAGGGCGCGGTGCCCGCGGTCGCAAACCAGTGGATGGTCATGCTGATCTGCATCTTCACGCTGATCACTGCGATCCTCGCAAAGACCTCCAAGAGCAAGTCCGGCTGGCTGAAAGAGCACCATGGCAAGGACGGCGTGTTTGCCTACTTTACCTTTGTCACCGCCGCGATCTTCGCCGTGATGGTCATCTTCAACGTCGGCCCGCAGTTCATCATCGATCCCGTGGTCGGCATGAGCTCGGTGAACGTCGTGCGCGACGTCATTTATGCCGGCGGGATTGCCGGTACGCTCGTCGTGTTCCTGACGGATTTTGGCCTGCTGGACTTCATCGGCGTCCTGCTCGAGCCGATCATGCGCAAGGCGTTCAAGGTCCCCGGCAAGGCGTCCATCGATGCACTTTCCTCCTTCGTCTGCGCGCCGGCTGTCGGCGTCATGATTACCAACAACCTCTATAAAAACAAGACTTACACCCAGCGCGAGGCATGCACGATCACGACCTCGTTCAGTATCTGCTCCCTCGGCGCCTACGCCTTCCTTTCCGGCATGGCGAACTGCAGCGAATACTATTCCAACCTGATCATCACGTCCCTGATCCTCGTGTTCGTTATGGCGGCGATCATGGTCCGGATCCCGCCGCTGTCGAAGAAGAAGGACGTCTACTTTGACGGCACCGAGCAGACGGAAGCCATGCGCCAGGAGGGCGCGCGCTATGACGGCGAGATCTTCCAGCGTGCGCTGAAGGCCGGCCTCGACAAGGCCGAAAGCGCCGGCCTGCCCGAGCTGCTCAGCGGTCTCAAGGGCGCCGGCAACTTCGCACTGAAGGTCGCCTCTTACGTCATGTCCCTGTCGGTCATCTTCCTTGCGCTCGCCAACTACACCCCGATCATCAAGTGGATCGGCGTCCCGGTGGCGCCCATCCTGCAGCTGCTGCACATCCCCGATGTGGAGATCATCGCTCCGTCCGTCCTCTCCGGATTCTTTGCGCTGTCTCTGCCTTCGACCCTGCTGAAGGGTACGGCAGTCTGCGCCGAAGCGGGCTTCTTCATCGTGCTGCTCTCTACCTCCCAGATCATTTTCTTCACGGAGAGTGCAAACGCCATGCTCGAAGCGGATATTCCCGTTGACTTCAAGGATCTGCTGATCGTCTTCCTTGAGAGAACCGTCTTCCTGATCCCGCTTTGCGCGCTGTGCTGCAAGATCATATTCGGATTCTAATACCTCTTTTTCTCCTCATACCCAGCAATTGCCCCACCCCGCCTTACGGTGGGGTGGGACAATTGCGAAGGGGCAGAAAAGCAGAGCTTGAAAGATTGGAGAAGCTTATGAACAATTCAGATATCCATGCGTATATGCGCGTCAAGCTGGAAGGACCGCTGCCGGAACCGGGCGAGTTCGACCCGTCCGTTCGCCGCGCGCCCAAACGTGAGGCCAGACTCTCTCCGGCAGATCGCAGGCTTGCTGTCCGCAACGCTCTGCGCTACATCCCGGAGGAATACCACGAGCAGATGGCGCAGGAATTCGCCCGTGAGCTTACGGAGCGCGGCAAGATTTACGGTTACCGTTTTCGTCCGCACGGTAAGATCTACGGCCGCCCGATCGACGAATACAAGGGCAAGTGCCTTGCGGGTAAGGCAATCCAGGTCATGATCGACAACAACCTTGACTTTGATGTTGCGCTTTATCCGTATGATCTTGTCACCTACGGCGAAACCGGCCAGGTCTGTCAGAACTGGATGCAGTATCTGCTGATCAAAAAGTATCTGGAAGAGATGGAAGAGGACCAGACGCTCGTCGTCAGCTCAGGACACCCTGTCGGTCTGTTCCGTTCAAGCAAGGAGGCGCCGCGCGTCATCTTGACGAATGGCCTTCTCGTCGGCAAATACAACGACAACGACAACTGGAACCGCGCGGCGGCCATGGGCGTATCGAATTACGGCCAGTTCACCGCAGGCGGCTGGTTTTATATCGGGTCGCAGGGCATCGTGCACGGCACGTTCTCGACGCTGCTGAGCGTTGCCCGATCCGTCCTGCACCACACCAACAGCGAGGATATGATGAAAGGCGCGCTTTTTGTCACCGCCGGTCTCGGCGGCATGAGCGGCGCACAGGGCAAATCGATTGAGATGGCAAACGGTGTCGGCATCATTGCCGAAGTCGACGAGTCAAAGATCGCGCTGCGCCAGCGGCTGGGCTGGGTGTCGCTCCGCGCGGAAACGCCGGAGGAGTCCTTCCGGCTGGCCCGCGAATACATGGCCGCCGAGAAGCCGATCTCGATCGCATATCACGGCAACATCGTGGATCTGCTGCAGTACGCAGTGGATCACAACGAAAAGATCGACATCCTCACCGACCAGACCTCCTGCCACGTTGCGTTTGACGGCGGATACTGTCCGCAGGGACTGACGTTTGCCGAGCGGACGAAGATGCTGGCGGAGGACAAGCCGCAGTTCGTCGAGCTGGTCAAAAAGACGCTGCGCAAGCACCACGAGCTCATTGAGACGCTGCGCAGCCGCGGCACGTACTTCTTTGACTACGGCAACAGCCTTACCTCGACGATGTATGAAATCGGCATCCGTGAAGTCTGCGTCAATGGAGAGAACCCGCTGGACGGCTTCATCTACAAGTCCTTCGTGGAGGCGTTCCTGGGGCCCAATCTGTTTGATTACGGCTACGGTCCGTTCCGCTGGGTTTGTCTGTCCGGCAAGCCGGAGGATCTGCACAAAACGGACCTCGCAGCAATGGACTGCATCGACCGTGACCGCCGTTATCAGGACTATGACAACTACGTCTGGATCCGCGATGCGGAGAAAAACAAGCTCGTGATCGGCACGCAGGCGCGCATTCTCTATCAGGACGCAGACACGCGCGGCCGGATCGCGCTTCGGTTTAACGAGATGGTGCGCCGCGGGGAGATCGGTCCGGTGATGATCGGCCGCGACCACATGGATACGGGCGGCGCAGATGCTCCCTCGCGGGAGACCTCCAACGTCAAGGACGGCAGCAATATCACGGCGGATATGTCCGCGCTGGTGTACGCCGGCGACGCCGGCATGGGCATGACGCTCATGAGCATGCACAACGGTGGGGGCGTCGGCATCGGCAACTCGCAGAGCTGCGGCTACGGTCTGCTGCTCGACGGCAGCGATATGACCGACAGGATCATTCACCGTGCGATCAACTACGACGTTATGTGCGGTGTGGCACGCCGTGCGTGGGCGCGGAACGAGCATTCGATCGAGACCGTTCTCGCTCATAACGAGCCCGGCGACGCGATCACGCTGCCATACCTGTGCGACGACGCCATCATCGACCGCCTGTTTGCGGATTAAAAGAAAGGAAACGGATCATGGATCAGAATTACAGACCCCTGGCAGGCGTTACCATTGTAGAGCTTGCAACATTTGTGGCGGGGCCCTACTCCTGCCGCATCATGGCTGACTGGGGCGCTGACGTCATCAAGGTTGAGCCGCCCAAGGGCGATCCGATGCGTCAGATGGGCGGCCTGCTGAATATGCCGATCGATGAGAACGAGAACGTTGCTTTCGATCAGCAGGACGCCAACAAGCGCAGCGTCGTGCTGAACCTGAAGGATCCGGACGGCATGGCGGCGATGCACAGGCTGCTGGCGCGTGCGGATGTGTTCGTGACCAACAACCGCGAGGAGGCGTTGGTGCGCATGGGGCTTTCCTACGACCAGCTTCGCGACCGCTATCCCAGGCTGATCTATGGGCAGATCTCCGGCTTCGGTGAGGAGGGACCGCACAAGGATCGCCCGGGCTATGACTTCACGTCCTACTATGCCCGCGGCGGCATCAGCGGTACGCTTTATGAAAAGGGAACCTCTCCGGTCATGACGGTCGCCGCTTTCGGTGACGAGCAGGTCAGCATGGCGTTGGCCTCCGGCGTTTGCGCGGCACTGTTCAACGCCACGCGGACCGGGAAGGGCGAGAAGGTGAGCGTCAACCTGTTCCAGACGGCGCTGAGCATGATGGGACATCTGATCGCTTCGAGCCAGTACGGCAAAAACCCATATCCGCGTTCCCGTCTGGATACCGCCAATCCGTTCCAGGCGGCCTATCCTACGAAAGACGGGCGCTGGATCCAGGGCGGCGTCAATCAGTATGACCGGGAGTATGCCCGCATCTGCCGCCTGGTGGGGCGTGACGATCTTGCCGAGGACGAGCGTTTCAACACTTTTCAGAAGGTAAAGGACAACGCTCGCCCGTTCATGACGGAGCTTGATAAAGCATTCCGCCAAAAAACGGCGGATGAATGGGTTGCCATCTTTGAAGAGGCGGATCTGCCGTTTGAAAAGGAAGCCCTGTGGGAAGAGATCCTGGAGGATCCGCAGGCGTGGGGCGACCACGATCTGGAGCGGCTTGACGGCTATCCCGAGGATGAAAAACTGGGCACGACGCGTATTCTTGTGCGTACGCCCGTGAATTTTAAAAATATGGGTCTGCCGCCATACAACAAGGGACCCAAGCTGGGCGAGCATACGGACGCCGTGCTCGGCGAGCTGGGCTACAGCACTGAGGAGATCGAAGCGCTGCGGGCAAAGGGCGCCGCTAAGTGAGCGGCTGTGTCCATCTTGAGGAAAGGGTGATACACATGGCTGAAGAAAAGATCCAGGCAAAGCATTTGCTCAACAGCCTGCTTGACCGGCATTATGAGGAAGCGTGGGCTGCAAAAAAAGCCGGGAAAAAGATCGGCTGGGTTTCCTCAAATTTCCCGCAGGAGTTTCTGGAGGCGATGGATCTGACGGTCTGCTATCCGGAAAATCACTCCACCTCGCTCTCTGCAAAGCATGAGTCCATGGATATGATCACGGAGACGGAGCGCCTTGGCTACAGCAACGACCTGTGCGGCTATGCGCGGGTGAATCTTGGCTTTGTCAGCAAGGGCGATTGCGAGAGCCTGAAAATGCCGCTGCCGGACTACGTGGTGTGCAGCAATAATATCTGCAATCAGCTGGTCAAATGGTTTGAAAATGTGGCAAAGCTGTGCAATGTGCCGCTCATCGTGTTCGACATTCCGTTCAACAACGAATACGAGGTCACCGAGTCGCGCATGACCTATATGCGCGAGCAAATCCCGTATCTCATCGGAGAGCTGGAGCGGGTGACCGGCGCGAAGTGGAACGAAGAGCGTTTCCGTGAGGTCATGAAGATTTCCAACGAGTGCGGCCGGCAGTGGCAGCGCGCCTCAAAATATTTTGAGGCAAAGCCGAGCCCAATGAACGGCTTTGAGATGTTCAACTACATGGCGCTGATGGTCTGCGCCCGCGGCCGGAAAGAAACTGTGGAGGCGATCCGCCTGCTCGCAGATGAGCTGGAGGAGCGCTATGGCAAAGGGGAGACGACCTTTAAGGGCGAGCCGAAGTTCCGCATCATGATGGAGGGGATCGCCTGCTGGCCCCACCTTTCCCACAACTATAAGACGCTGAAAAACAGCGGCTGCAATCTCTGCGGTACGGTCTATACCGAAACTTGGGGGAGGACCTACGCCGACCTTGACGAGATGCTGCGCTCCTACAGCGTCGTGCTGGACAACACAAACATCGACCGTTCCTGCGACCGCAGGATCAACCTTGCACGTCGTGCGCAGGTGGACGGCGCGCTGTTCCACATGAACCGCAGCTGCAAGGCGTGGGACGGCATCCTCTACGAAATGGAGCGCCGCGTCCGGAACGAGCTGCAGATCCCGACCGCCATGTACGACGGCGACCAGTCTGATCCGCGCTGCTACTCCGAGGCGCAGTATGAGTCGCGCGTTCAGGGCCTTTGTGAGATCATGGAGACCGGGAAGGAGGCAGGGGTATGAATCGGGCAAAGGAAATCCTGAATTCCTGCATGGAGAACGTTCAGTCTCCGGCAAAAGCGATCGCCGCTGAGACGGAGCGCACGGGAAAGCGAGCGGTCGGCTGCCTGCTCGAATTCTGCCCGGAGGAACTGGTGTACGCGGCCGGTATGCTGCCTATCGGCATCTGGGGCGCCGATGTGGAGCTCAACGAGGCAAAACGCTACTACCCGGCATTTTTCTGCGCACCGATCCAGCAGAGCTTTGAGTTGGCTGCGCGCGGCGCGTACGATGGGCTGCTTGCAGCGGTGATTGTGCCGATCCTCTGTGACGCGCTCAAATCCGCAGGACAGAACTGGCGCATCGCCGTGAAGAACGTGCCGATGATCCCGCTGGTCTATCCGCAGAATCGCCACATCGAGGCAGGCCGCCGATTTTTTGTTGAGGAGCTCAAGAGCGTGCGCGCGCGGCTGGAGGAGATCTGCGGACACACGATCACCGACGAGGCGATCAGCGAAAGCATAGCCGTTTACAACGAATACCGTCTTGCGCTGCAGGCGTTCGCACAGGAGGCGCCGAAGCATGCGGATCTGGTCACCGCGACTGCACGGCACAGCGTTTTTGCCGCCGGCTTTTTCCGCGATAAGCGGGAGCACGCCCGCATCGTCCGCGAGCTGACGCAGGAGCTCAGCCGACTGCCGGAGGCAAAACCGGCGCATTCCGTTGCGCTGACCGGCATTGCGCTGGATTATCCCGCGCTGCTGTCTGCGCTGGAGGAAAATGCGCTTACGGTCACCGCGGACACGCTCGCGCAGGAGTCCGGGCAGATCGACACACTGGTGCCGGACGGTGGGACGCCCCTTGAGCGGCTTGCCGCCTGGTGGACGAGAATGCGGTTCTCTTCTCTTGCACTGGACGAAAAGAAAGAACGTGTCGACCGGATGATCGAGCTGGTCCGCAGCGGGCAGGCGGAGAGTATCATTACGGCGATGCCTGCTTTTTGCGACCCGGAGGAATATGACTACCCGGTCCTGCACGCAGCGCTTGCTGCGGCAGGAATCCCGGAGACGGTGATTGAACTCAACGACCGCAGAAACTGCGAGCAGGCGCGCTCGCGCATTCAGGCGCTGGCGGAGATGCTCGGCTGAGAGAAGTATTACACGATTGGGAGGAAACAGAAAATGATCCATACGGAAATGCAGGAGCTGATCCGCAAATCCGTCCGCGACTTTGCGCTCAAGGAAGTGGCGCCGCTCGCCGCGCAGATCGATGAGACAGGGGAATTCCCGCCGGAGCTCTATCAGAAGCTTGCGAAGAACAACTATTTCGGCATCACGATCCCGCGGAAGTACGGCGGTGTGGATGCCGGCTACGTTGTGATGGCGATCGTAATGGAGGAGCTTGCACGCGTCGACGTTTCGACAACGCTGCATGTGACCACACCGAACACGCTGCTCGGTATCCCGCTGGCACGATACGGTACGGAAGAGCAGAAGCGCAAATACCTCATTCCGGAGATGCGGGGCGAAAAGGAGGGCACCTTTGCCCTGACTGAGCCGGGCGCCGGTTCCGACGCGGGTTCGATGAAGACGACGGCCGTCAGGGACGGCGACTATTATATCCTCAACGGGCGGAAGACTTTTATCACCGCCGCCCCGGTTGCGGACTTTGTGGTTGTTTTCGCCGTCACGGACAAGAGCAAAGGTTCTCACGGCATCACGGCCTTCATCGTTGAGCGCGGTACGCCCGGTTTTTCCACCGGCAAAAAAGAACGCAAAATGGGCTGCTGCGGCTCGCCCACAAGCGACGTGATCCTCGATAACTGCCGCGTCCACAAGGATCAGATCCTCGGGCGTGAAGGCGAGGGCTTTATCATGGCGATGAAGACGCTTGATTCCGGGCGCATCGTTGTCGCGGCGCAGTGCCTTGGCATTGCACAGAGCGCAATGGACGAGGCGGTCAAGTACGTGAAGGAGCGACAGCAGTTTGGCCGGTCGATCAGCAAGTTCCAGGGTATTCAGTTCATGCTGGCCGATATGGAAACGAAGATCAACTGCGCGCGTGCGCTGATCTACGACACGGCGCAGAAAAAAGACCTCGGCATGGACATCACCAAGGAGGCTGCGATGGCAAAGTATTTTGCCTCCGAGACCTGCAACGAGGTGGCGGCAAAGGCACTGCAGATGCACGGCGGTTACGGCTATATGAAGGATTATCCGATCGAGCGGATCTTCCGCAATGCGCGCGTCACGACGATCTACGAGGGTACCTCCCAGATCCAGCAGATCGTGATTGCCAAACAGCTGCTGAAATGAGAGGGGATGAAAAAATGAGAATCGTAGTTTGTGTCAAGCAGGTCCCGGACACCACGGAAGTGCGCATCGATCCGGTCACGCACACCATGATCCGTGCGGGCGTTCCCAGCATCCTGAATCCTGAGGACGGCAATGCGCTTGAAGAGGCGCTTCGCATCAAGGACAAAGATCCTTCGGTGCAGGTCATCGCGCTGACAATGGGTCCGCCGCAGGCGAAGGCCATGCTGCGCGAGTGCCTTGCCATGGGGGCGGACGAGGCGATCCTTCTCTCCGACCGCGCCTTTGCCGGCGCGGATACCTGGGCAACGTCGAACGCGATCGCTTCCGCGATCCGTACGGTCGGCGAGGCGGATATCGTATTTGTCGGCCGGCAGGCGATCGATGGCGATACCGCGCAGGTCGGACCTGAGATCGCCGAGCGTCTCGGCATCCCGCAGGTCACGTACGTCCGCAGGCTTACGGTCGGTGAAGACGGAACGCTGACGGTCGAGCGTCAGCTCGAGAGCGGATACGAGGTGTTGGAGGTCAAGATGCCGGTGCTGCTCTCTGCGGTGAAGGAGCTGAACACGCCGCGTTATCTCTCCATTCTCAACATCTGCAAAGCGTATGAGAAAGAGATCACCGTCTGGTCGATCGACAATATTGACATCACGGCGGAGGAGACTGGACTCAAGGCGTCTCCGACGAAAGTCGTACGCTCGTTTTCTCCGGTTTCCTCACGCGCCGGCTTGATCTGGCAGGGTGATGTCGGCGGGATGACGGATCATCTCATCAGCGCTCTGCACGAGAAGCATGTGGTTTAAGGGGGATGACAGGATGGAAAGAAACAGTAAGAACGTTTGGGTGTTTGCCGAACTGAGGGAGGGCAAGCTCGCTCCCGTCGTCATTGAACTGCTGGGAGAAGGGAAAAAGCTGAGTGACGGCTTGGGCCAGAAGCTCTGTGCTGTGCTGCTGAGCGACGGTTCCGATGCGTCCCTTTGCGCGCAGCTTGGCGGCTACGGCGCCGATATCGTCTATTCCGTGGAAAGCCCGCTGCTGGCGCACTATACGACCGACGGTTTTTCCACGGCGCTGACCGAGCTGATCCGCAAGGAGGAACCGGAAATCGTCCTCTTTGGGGCTACGCACGTTGGCCGCGACCTTGCCCCGCGTATTTCCGCACGCATCAACACCGGTCTTACGGCGGATTGTACGGGACTGGACCTTGATCCTGAGACGAAAAACCTGATGCAGACGCGCCCCGCCTTCGGCGGCAATCTGATGGCGACGATCCTCTGCCCGAACAGCCGCCCCCAGATGGCGACGGTGCGCACGGGCGTGATGAGCAAGGCGGCATTCGACGCAGAAAGAACGGCTGAGGTTGTGCACGTGACGCCAACGCTTGCACCGGAGGATATTCGTACCCGGCTGATCGAAACGGTTGCGAAGAAACTGACGGATATCCCGCTGACAGAGGCAAAGATTATCGTTTCCGGCGGCCTCGGCCTCGGCGGGCCGGAGGGATTTGTGCTGCTGCGCAAGCTGGCAGACCGTCTCGGCGGGACGGTCGGCTCGTCCCGCGCGGCGGTGGATGCCGGTTGGATCGATCCGACCCGTCAGGTCGGCCAGACCGGAACAACGGTCAAGCCGGACGTCTATATTGCCTGCGGCATCTCCGGCGCGATCCAGCATCTGGCCGGAATGAAAGAGAGCAAGATCATCGTTGCGATCAATACGAACCCGGACGCGCCGATCTTTGAGGTTGCGGACTACGGCCTTGTCGGAGACTACAGGGAAGTGGTCAAGGCGCTGCTGGAGAAGCTTGGTGACGCATAAGAACGCATATGCAGCGCCGCGCAGGAGAATCCCGCGCGGCGCTGCCATCCCTCCGCGTCAAACATTTCTGGAGGTATGATACCATGGATAAAATACTGAACGGGATCCGGGTGCTGGACTTCACGCAGTTTTTGTCCGGTCCGTTCTGTACGATGAATCTGGCGGACTTCGGCGCTGAAGTGATCAAGATTGAGCGCCCCGGAACCGGTGAGGTGAGCCGGACGTTCGGCCCGTTCGTGAACGGACAGAGCAGCTATTATACGCTTGTCAACCGGGGAAAGAAGAGCGTTACGCTGGACCTGAAAAAGGGAAGAGCGCTCGCTTTGGAGCTGATCCGGAAAAGCGACATTCTGGTTGAGAATTATACGCCGGGGGTTATGGAACGATTGGGCCTTTCTTATGAGGAGGCAAAGGCGGTCAACCCCCGCATCATATATTGTTCCATATCCGGCTTCGGACAGGTCAGCCCTTACCGAAACCTGCGTTCTTACGACGTTGTCGCGCAGGGAATGGCGGGCCTGATGGACATTACGGGTTATCCGGACGGGCTTCCGGCGCGCGCGGGGTGCTCGGTCGGCGATCTCAGCGCGGGTATGTATGCCGTTTCCGGCATTCTGCTGGCGCTTTTCGCAAGAGAACGTACAGGACTCGGGCAGCATATCGACATCGCTATGCTGGATACAACCTTTGCCTTTCTTGAAACGAACGTCGTCCGCTATACGGTCGGCGGTGTGCATCCGCGCCGGGTCGGCGCGCGTCATCCGATCAGCGCGCCGTTTGACCTCTACCGCTGCCTTGACGGCTTCGTCATCATTGCCGTGGCCAGCGACCCGCATTTCCGCGCGCTGTGCCGTGTCATCGGACGGCCGGAGCTGGCGGACGATCCGCGGTATGATACGGACTCACACCGATCGGAGAATGACGTTTCACTCAAAAAGATCCTCGAGGATTTTCTCGCCGGCTACACAACCGACGAGGCAATTGCCCTGCTGGAGAAAAACGGCGTGCCCTGCGGTCCGCTGAATTCCGTGGAGGACGCGTGCCGCGATCCCAGCATCCGCCAGAGGGGAATGCTTGTGGAGATTGACCAGCCGGGGATCGGCCGGGTGGAGGTGACGGGCAACCCTGTGAAGCTCTCGGCGGCGCAAACTGAACCGGAACAGGCGGCGCCGCTGCTCGGCGGAAGCAATGAGGAGATATACTGTGGGCTGCTGGGCTGTTCAGCGGCGCAGCTTGCGCGCTGGAAGGAAGAAAATGTTGTCTGAGCAGAGAATAAATAAAGCTTGCGGATGGAACGGTTCTTTGCAATAATAGACGGTGGCAGCGATCGTGCGGAAAGAAAGAGTGCGGAGGACGGGGCATGGAACTGAACGTCAGATTCCTGGGAAAACCGGAAATCCTTGTTGACGGTAAGCCTGTCAACCTTGAGCAAAAGAAATACTGGGCGCTGTTGCTTTACATTCTGTATAACGGGAGCAGCACGCGCGACGAGCTGGCGGAGCTGCTTTGGTGCGACTATCCGGAAGAGAGCGCGCGCCGCAATCTGCGCAACTGCCTGTACAAACTGAAAATGCTGATCGGCGACGAGGTGCTGGAAACGAAGGGACACTCTCTCGTTCGCGTTTCGCCGGACGTTCAGCTGCACAAGGACGTCGATCTGTTTATCACCGAAAACAGTGAGACACAGCTGATCGCGCTGGACAGCTGCGTTTTCCTTGACCATTTTTATATTCGGAACTGCGCCGAATTCGACAGTTGGCTGAGCAGCATCCGCAATATCTACGAGAAGCTGGCGGTGCGGAAATTCATCAACGAACTGCGCCGCCGTTCCGCGCATTATGCCGACCGGCAGACCGAGATCTATGCGCAGCGTATCCTTGAGGTAGACGCCTACAACGAGGAGGCGTGCCGTGCGATGATGCAGGTATACGCGGCGCGGCAGGACTATAACGCGGCGCTTGCGTTGTACCGCAAGCTGAAAGCACGTGTGGAAAAGGAACTGGACGTCCAGCTTGAAAAGGAAACGACGGATCTTTACGTCCGGATCAGCAGTCTGAAGCAGACGCAGAAGGCGCCGTCCCTCAACAGCGAGGATGAGCGCTGGCGCGCGGTTGTGGAGGATCTGAACCAGGAATACCAGAATTTCCTTCTTCAGCGTCCGTCCCGCCACTGCATTCTCAACGGAGGCATTGGCATGGGCAAGAGCGAGGCGATCGAGCAGTTCATCGAGGAGCTTGGCCCGAAAAACGTGGTTTCCGTCGTGTTTCAGCTTTTCAACCGTGAGATGCCTTGCTACGGTGTGGAGCTTTTGCTGGAAAAGCTCTATGCGTGGCTGGATGAAAAACGCGAGGGATTTGGCAATCTGTCCGCGATGCCGGTGTATTACATGCGGCAGTTGGAGAATATCTTCCGCCGCCTTGAGCGACTTGACCGCCGGTGTGTCATCATCCTGCAGAACATCGAGGCAATCGACAAGAGCAGCGTAGATATTTTCATTACCGCGCTCTTCAGCGCGGCACCGTCGCACATCTGGGTGATCGGCGAGTACTGCCCGAATTTTGAACGCAGCAGCCGTTTTGCTGACAAGCTGTTTTCCCTTACAACCGTTCGGCAGATATACTTTCCGCCGCTGGATGATGCGGAGTGTTCCCGATTGATCTACGACGCTCTCGGTGGTGAGCACGTCAGCAAGGATGTTGTTGTCGAAGGGCTCGATTACAGCGGAGGCAACCTGCTCCTGCTGCAGGAATACATCAAAAATGCGCAGCGCGGAGACGAGCGCTGCGTGCTGTCGCCGCGCGGCGCGTCGATGGTGGAGCGGCTCATTTCAAGCCTGAGCGGTGAGGAATACCGGCAGATCGAGTATCTGTCCATCCTTGGCTCTGCTGAGATCGACGCGCTGGCCACCGTTTCGCAGATGCCGTCAGTTGAGGTCGTTCAGGTGATGAGCGATCTTTCTGCACGCGGCTGGATTCGGGAGACGGAGGAGAACCATCATCTTCTGCTGAGCGCGCGCTTTGGCCTGGTCAGCGCGCTGCTGCGCAGCCGGATGCCGGAATTTAAGCGCAAGGAGCTCCACCGTCTTGCTGCGGAATACTTTGAACGAAAATATCGGGAGAATCCGCAGGATCTCTATTATCTGACGCAGGTCAAGACCCATTATTCCAACACGCCGAATTTCCGCAAGAGCATCTATTACAAGATCCTGCACCTCGAATATGTGCTCGATTTTTACGATGAATTCTTTCCGACGATCGTCAGCGAGGATCTGCTTTATGGAAAAGCAATGCCGATGAGCCGGGAGGACGTCTACCGCTCGTTTGAGGAGTTCAACGCGTTCCTGACTGAATACGAGGATCGCCTGCCCGTGGAGCAGTACCACGAGCTGCGCATGAAGCTGGACTTTTTGGAAGGGCGTGCCCGGATCCGGTATGGTGAGCGGGAGAAAGGCGTCGTTCTCATCCGCCGGATGACGGAGCTTGCCGAAAAGCTTGGGCGCGACGACGTGCTGATGAAGGGCTACGTGGAGTTCCTTTGTTACAGTGTGCGCGCGGAAAATCTTCCGATGATGGAGAAGTACATCAAGCTCGCACTGAAAATCAAAGGCTTCAACGAATATGAAAAAGAGCACGGCGTACTGCTGCGCTTTCAGGGCTATCTTGCGATCCTTCGCCGTCGCTACGATGAGGCGGAGCGGTATCTCAAGGAGTCGGTGGAGGTGTTTGAGCGACCGAAGCTCATCGGTACCAACTATTTCAACCTTGCCGCAGCCTATGACTATCTGGCAATCTGCGCTCGCGGAAGGGAAGACTATGACAAGGCCCTGCAGTATATCCACAAGGCCATTTCCATCTGTACGGAGAAAGAAGTGCAGAAAAACCTGGATCTCTTTTATGAGGACTGCGGGTACATCCTCCTTCTCAAAGGCGACAACGCGCGGGCAGAGCAGTATTTCCTGCAGAGCATTGAGCTTTACGACCGCTTTGACACGTATTGGCTCCGCTCCGTTGCGGAGAGCGGCCTTGCGATAATCTACGCGCAGGAAAGGCAGCGGGCACTGGCGCTGGAGCATTTCCGCCAGGCGGAAGTGTTCAGCCAGAAGGAACGCGCGAAGGAGGAGATCGACATGCTCAAGCGGGCACGGGCCATTCTCCGGAAGGAGGGCGTTCTGTGAAGTATCTCAAGCAGTTTTTCATAATTCTCGCGGTTTCCTTTTTGGGGGAACTGCTCAATTATCTGCTCCCGTTCCCAATTCCCGGGAGCGTGTACGGCATTGCGCTGCTGTATCTTGCGCTGCGTAGCGGAATTATTCCGCTGGATGCTGTGAAGGAAACAGGCAGATTTCTCATCGGTCTGATGCCAGTCATTTTTATTGCGCCCTCTGCCGGCATCGTGGCGGCGTGGGACATTTTTAGACCCATCTGGCTGCCGATTGCGCTCATCTCAGTGGTGTCTACCGCTGCGGTAATGGGCGCTGGTGGAAAAATTGCTCAGTTTCTGGCGCGGAACAGACGGGAGATGACGAAATGAGCGGCTTTCTGACGCAGTCCTCCTATTTCGGCATTTGCCTGTCGATCGGGATCTATCTTTTTTTCGTTTTGCTGAAAAAACGATTTCCGAAGCTGCCGGTCAATCCGCTGCTGTGCGCAATCCTTTCTGTCATCGCCGTGCTGGTCGTTTTTCGCATCGATTACGACGTCTACAATCAGAGCGCAAAGTATCTGACCTATCTCCTGACGCCCGCGACGATCTGCCTGGCGATCCCGTTCTATGAGCAAGAGGAGAAGATCCGGGAAAACCTGTTGCCGGTTCTCGGCGGCATCGTCGCCGGCGTGCTGGCAAATGCAGCGCTGATCGCTGCTTTCTCGATTGCGTTTTCGCTCGGTCACGAGGTGTTCGTTACCCTGCTTCCGAAATCGCTCACAGCGGCCATCAGCATCGTGCTGTCGTCGGAATACGGCGGCCGCCCGGATATCACCATTATCGCGACCATCATCGCCGGGCAGACCGGCAGTCTGCTTGCGCCGTGGCTGTACCGCGTGCTGCGGATCGACGATCCTCTTGCGCGCGGCGTGGGACTCGGCACGGCAGCCCATGCCGTCGGTACGGCGCGGGCGATGGACATGGACGAGTTGTCCGGCGCTGCAAGCAGTTTCTCCATGGTAATGACCGGCATTTTGAGCGTGATGATTCTGCCGGCTTTCATTCATCTGATTTGAGAAAGAAGGAAAAGTGTGACAAAACGGGAAAAAGGCTACATCCTGATCCTGGTTGCGGCGCTGCTGTTTTCCACAACTGAGATCGCGCTCAAGCTGGCGGGCGGGAGCTTCCATCCCATGCAGCTTTCCGCGGAGCGGATGATGCTCGGCGGACTGTTTCTCCTGCCGCTTGCGCTGCGTTCCTTGAAGGAGCGGCAGCTTCACCTCACGCGCTCGGATTGGCTGTATTTTGCTGCACTCGGTTTTGTGACCGTGATGCTTCATACGGCGTTGTTTCAGATGGCGCTCATGCGGCTGGACGCATCTGCCGCTGCGGCGATCTATTCCGGCAATCCGGTGTTTGCCGTCGTCACGGCACATTTGATCCTCGGTGAGAAGCTGCGAAAAAACCATCTGGCAGCGATCATTCTGGAGGTTGTCGGCATCTTTTTTATCCTGAATCTTTCCAAGCAGGAGCTTGATCCGGCAGGCGTCGCTGAGGTGCTGGTCGCCACGTCTTTTTTCGCCGCCTATGGCACACTTTGCAAACTGCGCACCGAGCGCCTCGGCAGCGCGATCATCGCTTGCATGTGTATGCTGTTCGGCGCGGCGGAGTTGCTGCTCTCGCTGCTGCCGGGAAGGATCCCGTCGGTCGCGTCGGCGCTGGATGCCGCGGGGCTTGGACTTTTTGCCAACGTGCCGCTCACGACCGGCTTTACGCTGCGCAGCACGCTGGTTTTTATCTATACGGGAGTTGTGTGCGCGGGGATCGGCTATCTGCTGATGGCAAGGATCTCCGAGTATACGTCGGCGATCGAGGCGTCGTTTATCTATCTGCTCAAGCCCGTGCTTGCTACGTTGCTTGGGCATGCGGTGATGCGCGACGTGATCAGCATGAATCGTGTGATCGGCGTCGCCTTCTTTCTGGCGGCGTCCACGTTCGTCATCGTTCCGGAGCTTCTGAACCGGAGAAAGGAGAT
>JAEEGL012890122.1_pt1 | contig 18771 bp, 23 predicted proteins | sample 9134231 | NCBI WGS metagenome assembly JAEEGL01 (sample SAMN16246548, study PRJNA631951) | gut metagenome | biome: gut microbiome; feature: rumen; material: fiber-attached | host: Bos | place: Iran: Karaj | collected 2018-10 | reverse complement strand
TTGTCCTCCGTATCTAGTTCTTTAACTCTCTTGAGCCAGTTCAGGATGGTTCCATCCTTGAAAAACTTCAAGAGTATACCCTCGCAGAAACGATCTGTCCTTTGTACAGCAAAATACATCATAAAGACATCTTCAATAGTCAGTTCCTCTATTGGAACTTTTTGCAGTTCTTCAACAGGAAATCCTTGTGACAATCCACTTATATAGCCCCTACCGATTAAATATCGCATATAATTATGCCATTCAAATTCCGGATGCTGTTTTTCTATCCTTGCCATCTCGGACAGAAATGAATATACAGCCGGAGTAAATGACACATGTGGCATTACATATGGATTGGCCGGAGTACCATCCCCCTTCTGCTGCATGTTCCATCCACCATATATATCTTTTTCCATTATCGGAATAAGTTCTGTTAGTGATTCGTATTGTTTACTCATATTCAAAATCCTTTCCTAAGACAAATCCCTTGGAAGAGAAATTCACATTTCTTTCCGTTCCTTCAAAAACATCAACATATAATCTGTGATTCGGTTAAAGGGCTAATGCACCAGAAGACATCCCTTTCAGAAGAAAATCCACATACTCTGCTTGTTGAACCCTTCTTATGTTTTTCTCCTTTTTGTGTCTTTTCTTTGTTCCTCCGACATACTTATACTTTCTTTTCTGATATGAATATAACGGATGCTCACTTCTAAAAGAATCATGCTCATCGATATACTTCAGATACCCCAATATAGTTTCAGAATACGCGCTTTGATAATGATATCCTTTTATTACTTCATTTTCCTCTCTGGACGCACCGGATGTGTTCCTATGGTATAGGAACGCTTTTCCATGCTTATGGTTATAAACAAGTTTCCATCTTCCAACACTTGAGATCACATCAACGGTACCATCAGTCCTATCAAACAATAAATATATTCCATGAGTCTTTTCATATGCTTCTATTTCCGCTGATTCTTCATGAATCAATTTCATCAGAGAAGAACAATACTTGCAGTACTGATACCCCTGATCTCTTGTTTCCCTTGAAGTACTCAGCCTGACAGCATTTTTCTTTGATACAATTTTCGTATAACGGCAACTATCATGATGAAAAAGTTTCAGATCCGAATTACTACTGCTTATATATCCCATAATTCTACGCTCCTTTCGATAACAAATTTTATCCCTAAAAACACCGATAGGGATGCCTCTGATAGCATCCCCCAAAAAACTTTTTCATATCCTCTTGCCGAGTACCGGATTGTTAAGATTTCATCCCCATCTCTTAGCTTACATCTCCTTATACTCTATTAATGACACATTACCAGTCCCATAAAAATGACAGTATTACCGAACAGATGATCATATTTTACTTGAAAGGTTCACTGTACCCAGGCAGTTCACTAGTTCGCAAGCAGGGCCTCAGTATCCACCGAGGCGGCTTGTTGGGGAAATCCCCAATCCCCTTTGAACAAATTTTCAATTTGGCTACGCTCTCTCCGAGCGCTAAGTGATGATCGCCAGGAACCTGGCAACGAAAAAAAGATGGGCGCCCCATTACGAAGCACCCGTAGATTAACGTGACTGATCACGTTCTTTCTTTTTGTCCTGATCAGGAAGTCTCTCATTTCCTGTCTCAAGAAGTTTATCGATATCATATTTTGCAATCTGGTATTTGGTCATCTTCTCTTTCACATCCCGGTACTCTGAATAAAGAGCCTTCTTCTGTGAAAGCAGCTGCTGGAATTCCATGTTTAGTTCACTGACCTTGGGAATCTTTTTTGACCCAAGCTTCTGAAAAGCATCTTTGGAAGCCTTATGAGTCATGATCTCATCTTTGTGCTCTGCAAAAAACTTTTTGCTATAACCGCTCTCGCGATACTTAACATAAATGTCCCTGGTCTTGGAATAATTTATGATATGACCACGCAGCTCTGAAATTTCATCCATGCGTTTTTCTATCCGCTTTATCTCGGAGCTGACTTCATTGAATCTGTCTGCATAGCTTCCGGCTTTCTCCGCAAGTTCTTCATAAGTCCGAAGTCCCTGTTCCTGGAAAAAGAGAATCGCCTTCATGACATTTTTCACATTGTACTTCTTTGCCCAGAGTTCATACCCAGGGCCTTTACCTTTTGCAATGATGTCCTGAATGGAAAGAAGCAGGTCAAACTTGTCATCCTGTTTTGGAATAGTCCTGAAGTTGTGACCCTTACCGATATCACCGATCTTACTTCTGATATCAGCTTCACTATAACCATCCCCAAGAGATCGGAACCTGATGAACCGGGTCTGTCCTTTTCCACGGAGGGCTGTATGCTTTCCTCGTTTGATCTCATAACCCTGGCTCTGCATTTCCAAAAGAAAACTGTCAAAGTCCTTCGGTCTTCTTGAAAGTGCAATGTCGACAGATTCCCTGATGGCATCACGGAACGCAGCCCGCTGAGGAAAGACTGTCCTCTTTTCCCTTTCACCGTACTGTCTTGGAACGATCACGGACAATCCATGCTCCAGACAAATGAGGTCGCTAACTTTCTGAAGGGCAAGTCCCGACTTGTGAAAGTCCCTGAACTTCTTTGTGTGTTTTATGTTGGATGCACAGAACACAACATGATTATGGATGTGTGCCCTGTCAGTATGCGTTGCCACGATAAAAGCATGATTACCTTTTGTAAAACGCATGGCTGTCTCGTAGCCAATCCGGTTTGCTTCTTCCGGAGTTATCTCCCCAGGTTTAAATGACTGCCTTATCTGATAGGCAATCACTTCATGATCATATTTTCTTCTCGCTCTTTTTTCATATTCCCGGTAAGACAGAAGGAACTCTTCTGCAACTGCTTCTTCAGAACAAGCATATGATGAAACGAGTTCCTTATTCTCTGTCTTATCAGGATTCTCAGCATAATCAGTCTTGGCCTTTATACTGTCCTTTAGCGTCCACCCCTTACTGATATGCATAGCCATGAGTCTTGTTGCTGCCATAACTTCTCCTAATATATATTGGAAAGTCTGATGAGTATATCCTTAAGCACATCCCATATCTCCTGCTGCTGACCTTTAAGCACATTGATTTCTTCTATATAAATACTGCCGGTTTCATTTGCTCTCTTTGCATACTGATTAAGGTTATTGCTGTTGATCTTAAGAAGCCTCACCACTTCATTCACATCTGTCAGATCCAGCATTATCATGTATCCGTCCAGTGCCATCTTCCTCATATATGCGCTGAGGTTGGTAACTCCAGCTTCCTTCATACGGTTCAGGATTTTTTCTTTATCTTCACTGGACAATTTGATATGGATCTCTGTATCGGTCTTCATATCAGAGCACCAACTCAGGAACCACACCTCTGTGCGGAACATGATCTTCATCCGGCTTGCAGTCACGGAGCATCCTTAGAAGAGATGCCTTCTCTTCTTTTTCATGATTCCTCACATGATGTGGCTCAGACTTAACAGGTACGGAATCCTTCTGATACCCTTTTTCCACATCATCAGGAATTCCGTTGGCATTATCATCAATGACATTAACTGTATTATTGATGATGCCATCTCCAATCATATTGTCGTTCTGCTCCAGTTGGTCTTCCAAACCTCTCCTGACATTGCCGATTGTATTCGGATCAAGCTCCTGCGGAAGCTTTGCCCCGAACTCTGTTCTTACCTTGAACTCTATGAGTGCAAAAACATATCCCGGCATTGTCCTGAGGTTCTGCTCCCAGTCACTCATAGTTCTGTACGGTATGCCCAGATAATCTGCAAAGTCCTTCCTGTTCATCCCGGTGATCGCACGTACTTCCCGGAATCTTTCGCCCTGTGACATGTCATTAGCAGCATGGGGGTCTTTTCCTGGGGCTGCATTTCCGTTAGTGTCATCCCACTTTTCTATAGGTGTTCCTGTTCTGATCTCCATGCAAGCATCACTCCCTTCGCTTCCTTTCGGGAAATCGGATCTCGTAATGAGGCCTCTGCTCCTCATCAACAGTCAGGTCAACATAGCAGTTGAATTTGTTGCCTGTTCTCTTGGAAACACATCCATCAAGTTTTACTGTCCCGCAATTTACAAGATCATCTGCTACTTCCCTGGTCAGTTCTTTTCCGATTGCCTCAAAGAATCTGTTATTTTTCCATAATGCAAAATGGCACTCCATGTTGTCGCAGAAGAAACCTTTGTCTCTCTCAACAACATGAGTGCCACATACAGGACAATCACCGACTACATCCGCATCTGCCTGCCTCTCATGTAAAGCAGCCAGTCTCTTTTCATTTTCTTCATCACTCTGGAATGGGATGTAACCATCATAATCCTCTGCATTGATCCATCCATCATCTTCTACTGTTCCCATGATCAGTCCTCCTCTCCGGTCTCGGCACTTGCTTCATCATCATGCCCCAGCACCCTGTATGCCTCAACAAGAACATCTGCTGCATCCTTCAGTGAACCGATCAAGATCTGTGATGACTCAAACAGATCGCTCGCGTCACCGAACACCTCTATATGCTTTTCTACCATAGACAACGAGTTCTCCAGTGTATCAAGAGATTCCCTTATCTCATGCGCAATGTCCTGGCACTTCATAAGGCACTTAAGCATAAAATAGTTCTCCTCAAGAAGCTCAGTCTGTCTTACTAAAAGATTGTTATTACCCATTAGATTGCTACCCCCTTTTCATCTTTACCGGCATTCCCGGTCATTTTGTTTTTGATTCGTTCCTTCTCAAGCTTTAGAGAATCTAAAAGAGAAGGTTTCTTACCGCCATCCCCATCCGGAAGGATACGGACTGTTCCAAGAATTTTTCTCTCTGCTACAACTTCCACGCCCTTAGGATCCACCAAGGGCGAATCATCTCCAAGGTCAGTTGCATTTCCTTTCTCTGATTCCTCTTTCCCCGCTGCATCATCATGAACCGCCATTTCTTTGTCAGGTGATTTTGTGGAAGCCCCTTTCACAGGCTCATTATCCGGGATAAGTTCAGGATGCTTTTCCATGTAAATATCATTTAGTTCCTTTTCTATCTTCGTGATGATTTTGGATGAAGTTTTCCGGATATTATCTAGTGAAGCCTTTAACTCCTTCATGTCTGCATCGGTTGTATATCCGCTAAGATAAGGCAGGCTGTAGTCATCAGAGTCATATCCCATGAACTTCAGGACAATATGTGCTGTTCCCTCCGCCTCCAGTTCCTTGCGGTTTTTGCTGATATCAGACTGCGGATCTGAATGAAGCAGTGCATGGGTTATTTCATGAAGACAGGTCTTTACAGTCTGCAGCTCACTCATATCCTTCTGTATTGCTATGCGCTTCTCGGAAGTATGGTAATAACCCTTTGCACCGGATTGAATGTCTTCAAATCCAATCGGGACAGGACTTAAGTCTTTGAGTACTCCCATCAGGATTTCATATCTGTCCACTTCACCTTTGAGTTCATCCACTCCAAGCTTTGGAAGCTCTCTGCCCTCAGTCTGTGAAATATCAAAAGTAGTCTCCGCTTTAAATGACATGATCTGATATTCCCTTGTGACCTTCACATGTTCACCATCTGCATCAAGGACAGGCTTTCCATTCTGATCAAGCTTATCCACCTCTTTCTGGACAGTATATGGAGCCGGGGCAATTATCCTGATACCCTTCTCGCCTTTTCTCACATGTCGTCCCATACGCTTCCAACCATCAAATCCCTGACAAAGGGTTGCATCGGGCCTTTGCATTGCTATAAGAATGCAGTTATTGACGGAGTAATGCGGGAACTTTGCCATTGTTTCCATCAGTTTCTTAAATTCATCACTGTTACGTACAGCCTTTACTCCATCAGTCAGCTTGTCTGTCAGTTCCTTAAGCTTCTCCTCATTGGACTTTCCCCGTGCATAATCATTTTTATAATTTGTTTTTTCTCCCACTGTTTTCTCCCTTAACACCAGCAGGAGCCTTGACGGGCTCCTGCTTCTTTGTCTCATCTACACATTTCTTTACAGCTTTTGCATAAGCAATAAATCTAGACTTTCTGGCCATATCACTCATCCCCCTCTTCATCAGATGATTCATTTTCCGACTCATCCTCTTCAGGATAAGCATATTCATCATCACCACCAATGCTGTCGAGATAATCCTGGTCAGTATAGTCCTGGTCGGGATCAACTCCGGTATTCTTTTTCTTGGAATTCTTGGTCGAAGTGTAATACATGAAACCGCCTGCCGCTGCAAGACCGATCACAAGAATGATAGCCATGATCCCGTTTACATTCACAGGTTCCTTCTCCGGCTCCGGTTCTACTACCGGTTCCGGTGCCGGTTCTGGTTCAGGCACTGTCACAACCTCTTTAGGCTCTTCCTCTTTTTCCTTACCCTTTCCTGTCACTGCGATATATTCGCTGACCTGGTCTTCATCCATAAGTGATAAAAGATCTGCCTCATCAACCATGTTCAGGAAGTGAACCTTCTCTTCTCCCTCATCATCACGGTCAATGATGATATAAAAATAATTGCCGTTCTTTGTCATGACAGTGATGAACTGCTTTCCACCTGCTTCAAGGGAACCATAATCATCTACAAGCTCCATGTTACCGTCCGGAGTAAGTGGTCCCCACTTTTCCTCTATGACAGGATCCTTGCCCTCACAGTTGTGATAGTCCTCACTGCAGATGGGGCAGTCGGGATTGATATGGTCTTCTGTACATTTTTCATCACAGATACAGTCAGGTCCTCCGGCAAAAGCAGTCACAGGACTAAAACAAAAAAGTGACCCCATAAGAGCCACCATGCATCCAAGAGTCTTTACTCTTGCACCTATTAACTTAGTAACTTTCATTTAAGATATCCTCCATTTCAACGTTTTCCTTGCTCTGATCATCAGTATTATCTCCAGTAGTCTCTGCGACATCATCAGCATTTTTTGTCTCAGCAGCCTTGTCTTTCGGAGAACTGTCCTTCTTGCTTTTTACAGGAGCAGGCTTCTTTTCCTCCTTTACTCCCAGGTATTCCGCAAGCTGCTCAGGTGTCATGTTGACCATGTTCACAACTCCGATGATCTGTGTTACCTCTTCTTCATGAATCTTTGCCTTGATGTCTTCATACTTCGCGGTGATCTCCTCATATCTGGGAGTTATCCTTTCGAGCTCGGCACGAAGACGAGTTAATTTTTCAAACATATTTTTCCTCCATTGAAATACCCGGCATAACTGCAGGTATATGAAAACCTACTGGATACGGCCATAGCCAAGATAATGAGACTGCCAATAGGGTGTGGTGATATTTGAATAATGTACGGGATTTCCTGCATGTATCATCCAGCCTCCGCCAACATATATACCGACATGGCTTGCGCCTGCTGTATCATATGTTCCCTGGAAAAAGATAAGATCTCCCGGTTTTGCTTCTGATGCAGGAACATCTGCCGTCCTGGCTCTCAGGCCATTTGCAGTAAGCCTTCCATAATTCCATCCATTACCACAATGATTGATGACCCAGCTCACAAATCCTGAACAGTCAAATCCCGATGGACTATATCCTCCCCAGACATAAGGCGTTCCAAGATGGCTCTCTGCTTCCGCAAGCATCCTTGCAAATTCTTCATCGCTAAGGTACTCACCCGGGACATGATGCTCATTACTGTCACCATCACCATTTCCGGGGATGTTATAAATATCATCCTCTCCAAAGAGATATTTCTTGTTTCCGAAAGTATAGAGAAGCACTTCGTATCTGGCTTTCTCACTTTCCGTGAATCCAAGTTCATCCGGGATAATATCCATCGTTTTGTTTACAAGGGTAATATTCAGAATGTAGTAATCATATGGTTCAGGATCTTCATCCTCATCTTCAGGTTCTGTGTATCTTGTCTCAACCTCATCCTCTATTGTGAGCTCATACTGAAGATCAAATATCTCCTGCAACATATCCTGTACTTCATCCTGGGTATATTTTTCAAAAAGAACTGTCAGTATTGCTGCAAGCTGATAAGGGTTGTGTCCTATCTCATCAAGATAGTAGTTATACTCGTCATAATCAGGATAATCCGTTTCGATATTATCAATGGTGTCCTGAAGGTCTGCCTCCAGATTCTTGTAATCCTGCTCGACCGCAAGTATTACCTCATCATCAGCTGTAAAAGATGAAGCAACAGTCACGTTACCACCACTTCCGCCAAGGGCCGCGCATGAACTAAGCATTCCTGAAAGGACTATGATTAGCAGCAATACCAGGACTATCACCACAGATATTACAGGGTTATCTTCAACAAACTCCTTAACTGTTTCCCAAAGGAGTGCGGCCATATCCTCCGCCTTATCAGTGATCTTACGTCCGATCTTTCCGCCATTCTCTGCAGCCCTTGCCTGTTTCTCCAATGCCTTCTTCTGCATTTCTTTCTGCGCTTTATACTTTGCGGTTTCCTTTTCTGCAGAAAGTTCCCTCCGTCCATGAACCTTATTGCTGTACTTTTTGTTCTTTACTTTGGACGTTGCACTGCTCACCGCACCGCTGGCTATATATCCTCCAGATTCAACCACTTCCTCCGCTACAGCAGATTCGCCCTTCGAGTCTTCCTGGGCTTTTCCTATCACATCAGTGACAACACCCACAGTATAAGCTGTCTTTAATGCTACATTTCCTAAGAACTCTTTTCCTTTACGCTCGTTCTGTTCTGCTTTTCTCTTTGCATCAGCATTCTTACGCTTTTTCTCTATTTCAGCTGCTTTCTTCTGACTCTGCTTATGAACCTTTGCCTTTCTTTTCTGTTCTTTCTCGGAATCTCTCGTATCCGCCTTTCCGGTCCTGAGTTTTTTCTCATAATATTTCCTGGCTGAATCCTTATTTTTCAGCTTTCCCGCATGAGTTTTTATGCCGCCATTATCATCGGGAGCCCTTTCACGGGGCTCCCTTGTGTATAAGCCTTCATTATCCATGCTATATCTCCCATTGCTTTATGCTGCCGTGTTCTTATCCTGTTTCTTTTCTGAAGTCTCAGAAAATTTCGTATTGATAACTGCATACAGCTTTGTCTCCTTCGGGAATCTGTCGATGAAAGGCAGGATTACATTCCCATAAAAAATAAGTCCTTCACCTTCTCCCGAGTGTGTTACATACGAGAGCTGATGCGGACTTATGTTAAGCTGTTTTGCCAGGATTGCCCTGTCTCCTACGGCCTGGTTGAGCATCAGGATAAAGTCGGAGTTTTCAAATATATTCTCTACCTCCCTTGATGCAAGCAGGTCTTTTACGTTCTGAGTTATGCCTGTCGGCATACCTCCCCATTTTCTGAAACGCTTCCAGATTTCAACTGTATAAGCGGCTGTCTGCTCTTCACGGAGGAGCAGATGCATCTCATCCATGTAATATCGGGTGGACTTTCCTGCCTCCCTGTTCTCCGAAACCCTGCACCATACCTGGTCCTCAATGATCAGCATGCCAATCTTTTTGAGCTGCTTTCCGAGGTCCTTGATATCGAAACATACAAGGCGGTTACGAAGTTCCACATTTGTCCTGTGATTAAACACATTAAGGGAACCTGTGACATAGATTTCAAGAGCTGTTGCTACATACTTGGCTTCTGGCTCATCCTGTTTAAGGAGCAGATTGTAAAGGTCTTCAAGAATTGGAATATTCTCAGGTGTGGGATCCTCCAGATATTTCCTGTAGACCTGTCTCACACATCTGTCTATTACAGTTTTTTCCGTTGGCTGCAGACCATCTTTTGCACCCATGATCAACTCACAAAGCGATAAGATGAAGTCGACCTTCAGCATTACCGGGTTATCATCCTCTGAATAATTCATGTTGATATCCATGGGATTGATATACTGGTCTGATGTGGGACTGATCTTTACGACCTGCCCTCCCAGATACTCCACCATAGCTCGGTACTCGCTTTCCGGATCTGATATGATGATATCGTCATCCGTAACAAGGAATGAATTAACAATCTCCCTTTTCGCTGCAAAAGACTTACCGGCACCGGGTGTACCAAGGATAAGTCCGTTAGGGTTCTTCAGCATCTTCCTGTCGACCATGATAAGGTTGTTTGAAAGAGCATTGAGCCCATAATAAAGTGCTCCCCTGTGATCCTGGAACAACTCTTGTGTTGTAAATGGCACAAAGATCGCCGTACTTGAAGTAGTCATACCACGCTGGATATCCACTTCGTTATGTGCAAGCGGCAGTGTGCTCACGAGTCCCTGCTCCTGCTGGAAATCAAGTCTAACCAGATTACATGAATGCTTCTGTGCTATGGATGAAGCTTGGAATATATTATTATCAAGCTCTTCCTTAGTCTTTCCTGTGTTCATGATAATAAATGTCAGAAGAAACATTCTCTCATTCTGTGACTGCAATTCTTTAAGAAGCGCCTTTGCATCTTTTCCATAAGTAGCAAGGTCTGAGGGAATTATCTCCATATCATACCCGGCTCTTACAGCCTTTTTCTGTTCCTCGATCTTGCTTCGGTCCAGTTCCGTTATGGTGTGCTTCACAGTTTTTATCGCCTCATTCTGATCTACCGAATGCAGGTGCATCGTGACTATCTGGCTTGATTCCATTCCAAGGAAATCTGCCAGCATCCTGTCACTGATATCTGATGCATCAATTGATAAGAAGCTCATGGAACACCATGTATCACCCATTTTGAAATATCTTCCATTAGGGAATTCAAAAGAACTGGGAGCAATGAAATCCTTCACTGAAAGACCACTCTTTACAAGATATTTCCAGTCAAAACGGAACTTTGCACTGTCTCCCATATGAAGCTGCTTATGCATCAGTGCAAGCCTCTGCTCTCCATTAAGAGTCTCTGCTATGACCCCGAGTCTCTTGAAATTGTTGAGGATATCCATCTCGATATGGATGAGCCTTGGCTTGGCTGACTTCATAGAATCCGCATGAATTCCAAATGTAATGTACTTAACCTTTGTAAGGCCATTATTTCCAGCCTGCATATTCCTTAGGAGTATTCCGGAATACTCATCCCTCACATCATTGAAGTGATCTCCCTGATGAGGTATCGCTATCTTTTTCTCAAAATCCCCTACCTCCGTTGCAAAGTTCATGAATGAAAGCTGGAAATGCACAGAACTGTCGAAGAAATTCAGGAATGAACACCACTCCTCGAAGATCTCTGTCTTATCCTCCTGCTGTGCAAGCTGATAGTTTATATCCTGGAACTGGATTGTCTTTGTATAATAATCCAGCCCTACCCTGCATATACCGTCAGGGAACATTCTGTCAAAAGGAAGTGTCTGCTGTGCTGTCCTTGGAGTGCCATCATCCTTCTGAGCATTTTTTATTATTTCGCGAACCTCGGCCTGCTCGCTTTTTGACAGGCCTTCAGGCATTTCAAATTTTCTTGTGTCCTTATTTTTCTTCCATGGAAGTACGAACAATTCTTTCCACCTCCCTTTCTGCCCTGGCACTTCTCTCCAGAGCTGAATAATAATTATCCGTTTTATACGGACGTTTCCTCGGCCTTACAAATACGGCCTCTATGAAATGTCCAAGATAGACTTCCAGAGGTCTTCCGTTTTTCTCATATATCGCGAAAAAGAAAATGGGCATCATTATGACCATCATGCTCATGAGTGCCACGTTTATCGCAGCAAAGCTTTTTATAAGAAAAAAGGACGGAACTCCAATGAGCGCCGCCACTAAAAAGCATATGAGCTGTCTTTTTGTCAGATTGAGAAAAATCTTGCTTTTGACCTTCGTTAAGTCTCTTGGCACTGATATATACGAAGCTGCCATTTTTCTCCTTCCTCAATTTATGTGCACTGCAGGATTGCTTTGGCAACTGTATTTGTCTTGAATAAAGAGAATGCCAGAAGCAGTGTGTATCCTACAACTCCCCAGAGGGAACCTACGATATCGCTTGAAAATGATAGTGACTGTATAAGAGCAGCATAAATACCAACGCATATCATGATAAGGAATCCCTGAAGCCCTAATGCAAAAAGGCTCTTTCCATAATTGAATCCAATAGTGCTCTGTTCCTTATTTCCGAAAGTTGAAAATGGGATAGGTGCAAGGGAAACGTACATATAGATCTCAATCATTCTCACATAGATGATCACGAATATGAGTTTTGACAGGATCTGCGTCAATATCATGATGATGGAAACCTGGAAAAACAAAGCAAAGATGCTCCAAATATCCATAGCCTCTATCGTTGACTGCATGGAAGCAAGTGCTGATGCATCAACAGCCGTTGTCGCTACAATGACTCCTCCAGCATTCAGTATGATATGCTGGGCTACATCAAATATAGCCATGGTAAAATCGAAGACATGGGTTATGAGCTCAACAGCAATCGCTGTCTTGAATACCCACTTGAAGATGAACCATGTCTCAAAATTGGCAAGATTGTTATAACTGATGATAAGCTGTATCAGTTCATATACTGCCACAAAGGTCAGTATTATACCTGCGATCGGCATTATTACCGTTTCCGATATGTTACGTATCATGCCAAATACTGTCGGATTAAATGCTGATGGCGTAGTCGCCACGTCTGATGCGATCGTTCCGACCTGATCATTTACACAGTCAAACATAGACTGCAGTACACTCATAAGGTAGGGAATTATCAAATCTTTAAGATGCTGTTCTATCTCTTCAAATAATGTATCCAATATGTCCCTCCTTGTTTGTTGTCTTTGTTACTTTTAATACAGAGTCAGGACTCGGAAATACACGCATTTCCAAGCCCCTCTGTATCGTTCCATATTCAGTTTTTATTCTCCTTCCGTCAGATCAGAAGAGACCTGCAAGAAGAGGTACAAGTGTTGTACCAACGAGAGCCACACCACCTCCGGCCATGAGCTGCTTCATTCCTTGGCTCTTCGCGCCGGGATTGTCATTGCCATAACCTTCAAGCAGGTTAATCGCTCCCCATACTCCAAGGCCTGCGCCTAATGCTACTACGATTGTCTGCAGTGAACCTACTGCACTCTGAAAAAATGCCATAATTCTTTTTGAATCCCAAGCGCTACAAATGTCGTATTTAAGCGCATTTTACATACTCACAAGAAACCACTAAATGGTTTTGTCGCTGTTTTGTCGCTGATGACATTTGTAGCAGGATCCTTCTCCTTCCAATATTTTTTGTTGGTAAGCGACATCAGTCATATAGCTGTGATGCCGGTTGATAGTTACTTGCCAGGAACCTGTCGACTGATTCCCGGCGTATGGCCATACATATTTAAGAAAAAAGCCTTTAGAGCCATGCCCTTTCTCGACACAGCAATGGACTTTAATCTTCGTCCTTTACATCGATGACTTCATATTCGTCATCCGGCTTTAACTCCAGTTCGTGGTTTAAATATTTTTCCACATCGAACCAGTTGTTTTTGTCTGCATCCGCAGTATATTTGTAATTCGGATGCTGTGTCAGATCATATTTATCTGACAGGAATGGTCTTACGCCACGCACCTGGACGATACATTTGCCGCCATCCATTACCTGCAGCTCATCGACACTCATAAGGTCTCGACCTAGCTTCTGGTAATTCATGTTATAGCTTTGGGATGTTCCCCTGGACTCACCTGTGTTGTACATATCCACTGTTTCCTTGCCAAGCATGGTGTTGAGATCTTTAAGCGTTGTTTGCTCTGAGCCTCCAAGGAAGATCTGAGAATCGCAGTTGCCTATAATGGTCTCAGCATTATCCTTATAAATTGCCTTTAGCTGTGACTTTGCCTGTAGTACAAGTGCTGCAGATATCTCACGGCTTCGGATAGTCGCCATCAGCTTTTCCAGATTAGGTATCTGCCCGATATTGGCACACTCATCGATGAGGCACCTCACATGAACAGGGAGCTTTCCACCATAGACATCATCTGCTTTTTCACACAAGAGGTTAAAGAGCTGGCTATAGATTATACTGATAAGGAAGTTGAATGTACTGTCCGTATCAGACATGATCAGGAAAAGAATTGTCTTCCTGTCACCTATCTTATCAAGCTCCAATTCATCATAAGACATGATCTCCCTGAGCTGGCCAATATCAAACGGAGCCAGTCTAGCACCACAGCTCACGAGAATCGATTTAGCTGTCTTGCCAGCCGCAAGGCGATATTTTGCATATTGTCGTACGGCAAAGTGATCAGGATCCTTTTTCTCAAGCCTCTCGAAGAGGATATCGACCGCATTTTTGAATGATTCATCGTCTTCCCTTATCTCCATGGAATTGATGAATTCTACAAGTGTGTTGAAGTTCTTTTCCTCCTCCGGAGCCTCATAATAGATCAGACCGATAAGCGCCGTATACAGGAGCTTCTCGGCCTTTTCCCAGAACGGATCACCAGGCGTTCCTTCACCTTTGGTATTTGCCATGAGCGTAGTTACCAGCTTCAATATATCCTTCTCAGAATGGATGTATTGAAACGGATTAAAATGCATGCTCTTCTTGAAGTTAATGGTATTGAATATCTTGACCTTATAGCCTGCTTTTACAAACAGCTTTCCCACAAGATTCACGATATCTCCCTTAGGATCAGTAAGTACATATGATGAATGCATCTGAAGCAGATTTGGCAGGATAAAGAACCTCGTCTTACCTGAACCAGAGCCACCTATTATCAGTACATTTTTATTCCTCGCAAACTTTGGAAGCTTTGGTCTGGAGTTCATGGTTATCCGCTCTGTCTGTGACAAGATGACATTGTTTTTGAAGACAGAATCCTCAAAAGGTTCTATGTCCTCATGTGTCCCCCATCTCGCCGACCCGTACTCTCTATTGTGGCGAAAGTTTTTGGCATTCTTCCCCTTGATATAAACTGCAAGTCGCAGTGCAGCGCCACAAATGATACCTACCATCAGGTCAAATGGCTGGAAACTCGGCAGTATATTGGCAAATGCTTTTGAAAAGCCACCATAAAGCACAAGTCCCTGAACCTTTTCAGACATATTATTTCCCCATGATATCCTCCAGGCTTCCCCAAAGTTGGTACAGAAAAGCCCCACGGCAAAATAAGGAATGTTAAGGATTATCATCTTCTTGGTCTTTTTGTTCATCTGACGTTCTCCTTAAACTTCTCTTTTACCCTGCGTGGAGCCTTGGCAATCTCATCCTTAAGCTTCTTAAGCTCTTTAAGAAGACTGGGCTTTTGTTTATTCTGCTTTTTTACAACTTTAGCAGAGTATTCCTTTACTACAGCAGTAATGGCATCCATATCTTTTGCCTTGAAAAAGCATGTATAACGCGGTGGATCTGCGGATTTGTCTTTTACAATGGCAAAATCCACTCCATACTTATTGGCTATACGCTTGAAAGTAAGGATGCTCTCTCCGCTGACCTCCATGCTGGAAGCACCTTGTCCCTGCTTGATCAGCTGTTTGACCGTCTGCTTTCCTTTTCCTGCAGTCATCTTTTTTTCTTTGCGGTGACGGATATACGCCTTAAGACAACGCAAAAGAAATCTACCTGTAATCTTTCCCGTATTTGCAGCAAACTGAACTGCCTGCTGTGATACTTCTTCATTCATAGGCATCTACCTCATGCTGCTCTTTTTTCAAGTATTATTGCCGGGAAACTGTTGCCATCCTCATCTGTAAGGAATGCTGTTCTTCTTTCAAAAAGGAACTCGATGATATCCGTATCCATTTTTGTAATGAACTGCATCTCACCATAAGAATCAGTTTTTACGACCAGCGCATCACCATCAAGATAGATCCCTGAATCTGTCACAATCAGGTCTTCGTCTGAACATATAAGGTGATAGTCCTCTGCAAGAGGTGTCCCTGTGAGACTTTTTCCAAAATCCACGATAATGTTCCTGATACCAGAAGCATCCACAAACCTTTTTGTCCCACTGGATCCGATTATCACACCCCTTCTCTGGAGAATAAGCTCTTTATATGCTTCAAAAGAAGCTATTGCATCCCTCTTTTTCTCAAATTCAATAGAAAAAAGTTCTTCCATTTTTATGCCGCCTTTCTTAAGTTTCTATGCTCTTCCATGATCTTTCCCATACATGGAAAGCAAAATGCTCTTCCCGTTCCGTAGGGACACGGAGTCTTACAGTTATGCGGCTTTAATCCGCTGACCGGTATAGGATCCCTTGTTCCCTGAAAAGACTTGCCACCACTGTATTTATCTCTGTTATATGCTTCTGACATTGTTTGATTCCTCCTGTGTTCTACGTTTTTGGAAAGAAACAGCGCCAGCCGGAGAATATATCTGCTGACCAGCGCCATTTATAATCTGCAGCTCATCTGCTTATCAGATGGCTACATCACCTTTGGACTTTACGCCCTTTTCAACTACATCCTTAACAGACTGCTTTGTTGCCTCTTCCTTTGCCGCCTTAAGCTCACCAAGGAGGGATTTCTTCTCTCCAGCCTCTTTTACAGAAGCCTTCTCCTTAGCCTCCTGACGTTCCACAAATTTCTCACCAAGCTCAAACACCCTGTCATTGGCATCGTAGTGATAAACATTGTCCGTAAGCTTTTCTGAAGGATCTACGGTAGTTGCATTGACCTCCCTTACCATCCTCTCAAGATCAGGAAGTGCCATCATGCCGTTATCAGGAACGATCAAAAGTTCATGAATACTGCTGGGCAAAATGAAAAACGATTGATTACCGACGCGCTCTGAGGCTTTATCCATGAAATCCTCATATGCAAGGATTCCTGCCCCATGAACGTTATCCGGAACCGATGCAACAAAGATCTGCTCCTGCTCAGGTGGAATATTAAGACCAAGCATTTCAAGGTCATCAACTCCCATCTGCTTTGCAAGCACCTCTGCCATACCTTCGATGACAATGGGTCTGATCTCCGGGGCATTCTTTACTGCATCCTGATGAAGCTGCTCTGCTGTAATGCCGTAGTTATCAAGCATCTGATTGGTCACTACAATAGATGCCCCTGAACCAACAACATCCTTCACATCAAAGCGGTAAATGACTGACATATCCTCGATATCCTTATGGGGAACAGTCTCAAGGAACTCAGCATTTGTCTCCGTGGAAACAACCTCCATCACCAGTTTGTTCTTCATGATATCGTAGTTCTTGAAGTCATCGATACTGCCACTGATATTTGGAGTATTCTCAAGGGCTTCTGCTGTTTTCGTGACAACCTCAGCTGCAATCTCCTTAATGGGAGCATCCTGACGCACATATGCGTCATAGGCCTCTGTGACGTTGATGTTTACTCCCACATCCGATCCGGCACGCTTAATGGTCAGGGCATCATATGTCTCATTTACTTTATCTACAAGACGGTTATCAATCTCAACATCTCTCATGCCCTTATAGTGGAATGCCTTTTCAACAGTGTCTGTGTAAACATCCTTGAACTCCTGATAGCCAATCTTGTCTGCAGATCTGTCAGCATATTTCTCATCAATCTTCTTTGCGTAGTTCTCAATATCATTTGTATTAACGTTGTCCATTGTAATTTCCTCCGATTATTGTCATTAATTGAATTGAGCACCAGCCCCCGTGACGTCTGCCGGAAGCTGATGCTCTAAAAACGCACCAAGTATCATTTTGAAAGAAAGGAAGTCGTTCTTTTGCAAAAGAAAACGCCCCGCGATATGTGATGTTTCGAATCTCATATCGCTTGGCGCATTATAATAATATCATGCCTAAAATCGGTTGAAAATTTACGGTTGGTCTACAATTGGTATACAACGATTTTTATGTCGTTTAAAAACTGCAGAAATTATGGAATGGTTATATTCGAATATAACGCTTCATTAGGTATCTGTTTCCATCATCTCTGAAAACTTTATATCCAAGTCTTTCATATAAACGAAACGCTGAAGCGTTATTCTTGTCCACATGAAAAAGAATATCCTCCGAGAGCCCAAGTTCCATTGCATAGTCTTCAGCCTTATGTATCAAAGATGTTCCGATTCCATTACCACGTTTTTTCTCAGTAACCGACAAGTCATCCAGATAGATATAATCCACATCTTCCCGATGGACTTCAACTGCAAGATAGGCAATAACATCATCATCCTCAGCCACAAGAATAATATCCTCTCCATTTTTCCAATACCTGTCTAAATACCCTGGCTCATACCCTTGGACATCTTCTGTATGATAGATGGTTTGTAGCATTTCTATAAACAATTCAAAAATTCTCTGCTCATCTTCTTGAACAGCTTTTCTAATACAGTATGACATATTTCCTTTTCACCAAGCCTTCATCGATTCCTAAAGTCGGTTCAGTTTAATATTCCAATCCTTATCTAACATCATATGCATCAAAACAGTTCCATTATCATTCTCCAGTTCCTCAAATCCCATTTTCTGATATAAAGCATAGCCTATGCTCATCACTTCAGGTTTCGTGGTAAACCTGACCTCTTTAAACTGAAGTTCCCGACATTTATAAAGCATTGCATTAAGCAGAAGTCTTGCATACCCATTTCCCCTGCATTCTGGCTTTATATATAATCTCTTTGCTTCAGCTTGGTCATCATTAATCTTTTTAATGGCTATTGTTGCTATAGGATTAGCATCATCATAGCCAAGAAGCAATGCTCCGTCTTTATAGAAGCCCTTCAGATCAGATAGTTCTCTGTCAAGTGATACGAAACAAGCTTCAGCGCCTTTGATCTTGGAATACTCCTTTATAAGTTTCTTTGCTGCTTCGTAGTCATCACATTCTTTAATTTCAATCATAGTTCTCACCTGCCCTGTATTAGTTTCTCAACTTCCTTAGCCTTAAGAACCTTTCCGGCTGAAACAACTTTTCCGTCGATCATAAGAGCCGGCATACTCATCACTCCGAAACCCATGATCTTTTCCATATCCGTGATATACTCTATCTCCGCATCGATCCCTTTTTTC
>JAEEGL011002648.1_pt1 | contig 18771 bp, 14 predicted proteins | sample 9134231 | NCBI WGS metagenome assembly JAEEGL01 (sample SAMN16246548, study PRJNA631951) | gut metagenome | biome: gut microbiome; feature: rumen; material: fiber-attached | host: Bos | place: Iran: Karaj | collected 2018-10 | reverse complement strand
CTCAGCCGATCAGTTCGCCCGCTTACACAAAGCCGCGTAAACATCGAATAAAGGAGTCCCGCAAATGCAAACCATACACCTGCTACCCGCATACCTTCTCAATGCAATCAAATATTCATTCCACTTGACTTGCAATTCACCTGTCAGACTAGGCCACGAGGCGGCGCATCCAGCGGAAGCGGTTGATCTTCACCACCGCGACGAAGCACTTTGTAACCTGGTCGGAGAGGAGCATCGCATAGACGACCCAGTCCGGCGCATGCAGGACGCGCTGCGCGACGAAGGCCCCGGGCAGCACCCAGCAGAAGACCCAGAAGGTGTCGTTGATGAAGACGAAGGCGGTGTCGCCGCCCGCCTTCACCAGCCCCATCAGCGATGGCGCCTGGTAGCAGCGCGACGCCGCCGTGAGCGTCACGACCGCCAGGAACGCCCGCGCCACCGGCAGAGTCTCCGGCTCAAGCCCGTATGACGCGAGGATGAAGGGCCGCGCCGTCCAGAGCAGCAGCGCCGTGAACGCGCCGATGGACAGAAACACCAGCTGCATCGTCCGCGCCTGGACTTTCATCGCATCGAACCTCCCCTCCCCTATCGTCTTGCCGGTCAGGATGCCGCATGCGATGGCCACGCCGAGGGGCATCATCCATACGAGGCCGTCCACGGTGTCGGAGATGCTTGCCGCCGCGATGCTGGCCGGCGCCATCCTCCCCACGAAGAAGCCGCGCCCGAACTGGTTCACGGCCCACACGGCCTGGCCGAGCATGAGCGGCGTGCCGTAGCGGACGAGGTCCCGCAGCAGCGCGCCGTTGCGCCGCAGGAGGTCGCGCGGGCGCAGGCGGAGCGTCTTGTCGGCGAGAAAGGCGTAGCCGACAACGAGCGCAAGCTCTGCGGCGCGGGCGAGGACGGTGGCCAGCGCCGCGCCACGCACGCCAAGTGCCGGGCAGCCGAGGTGGCCGTAGATGAACACCCAGTTCAGGGCGATGTTGAGCACGAGCGCCAGAATGGCGTTCGCCACGCCGATGGCCACGACCTCGACCGTCCTCAGGGTGAGCAGGAATGTCTGCGAGAGGGCGAAGAGCAGGTATGACGCGCCGACCGTCCGCAGATACTGGGCACCTGCGGCGGCGACTTCCGGCTTGTCGGTTACGAGCCGCGCGAGGCCCGCCGGCGCGAAGATGGCCGCGATGGCGAACACGCCGCCCACGATGGCGGCGCCGCGCAGGGCGATGGCGGCGATGTCGCGCACGGGGTCCAGGCGGCGCGCGCCCCAGTATTGCGCCGTGAGGATGGTCGAGGCCTGTGTTACGCCGAAGAGGATGTTCATCAGCACCATGTGGACCACGGTGCCGACGTACAGCCCGCCGAGGGCGGTCTCGCCCAGCTGCCCGACCATTACGTTGTCGGCGAGGGCGACGCCGTAGGTCAGGATGTTCTGGAGGCATATCGGCACCGCCAGCGCCACGAGCGAGCGGTAGAATCTTTTGTCCCGGACGATGATTTGCATGGAAGCCGCCTTGATGGAGCGAAGGGTGTTTGGTGAATGGTGTCTATTCCTCGGATTGCGGCTGGGGCGAGCCGGTGCGCTCGCAGGCGCCGCAGTTGGAGCAGCCGTTGCAGGTGAGGCGCGAGCCGCAGGTTTCGCAGATGTCGCGGAAGGCGAGCGTGTGCAGGACGATTGGCTCGTCGAAGAGCATCCCCTCGGGATGGCGGAGCTTGTAGCGGACGGGCTTCCCGACAAAGCTCAGCCCCGAGCGGAAGGCCTGCTGGCTCTGCGTCCGCTTGTCGGGGATGCGGTAGGTCTTGCCGTCCTTGACGAACACCGTCCCCGTCTCGATGAAGTCGAAGGTCACATCGTTGCGGCGGCACTGGTCGCTCAGGCTCTTCACCCATTCGTAGTGGCATGGGCGCGCGCCGTCGTAGTTCTCGCCGCCGCACAGCACCTGCTCGAACTGCCCGGTCGCCAGGTATTGCTCCGCATCCACCGGCCCCAGGAAGGGCGCGGCCATGAAGCCCTTGTGTCTGGCGGGGATGTCGCGGAGAATCGAAAGCCGCTCGTCCGCGCGCGCCTGGTTCTCGGTCGTTACCTGCAGCATGACGTTCTCGTAGCCGTCGCCCCAGTCTGGCGGTAGGCACGACGCGAGGCGCGACGCCCGCTTGGTGAGGATGCGGAAGAGGACGTCCGGGCGGCGGCGGATGGCATCCCAGGCTTCGCCGCGCCACTCGTCTGCCTCCTCGACGAAGAAGTCGGTTGAAAGCCCGACGAGCAGTTCGACGCCTGAAGGGACCTTGAAGGCGCCGTCGCGCGTCCGTCTAAGCGGCATGTCGATGTTCGCGGTGCGGAAGACCTTGGAGGTGTCGATGCCGCGCTTGCCGTCGAGGAAATACATGTAGCAGTGCTGGCAGCCCTCGCTGATCTTGTGGCACCCGTGCCATGGGTTCCAGATAATCATCGCGCCATTTCCGAAACCCAGTCGTCTAGCATCGTCCTGGCGATGGAGCCCGGACGCGGGATCTCCGGCAGATGGCCGCGGTCGAACCATCCCGACTCCACGACCTCCTCGCCGTCTGGCGTGAGCTCGCCGGAGGCATACTCGGCGCGGAAGCCGATCATGATGTTGGACGGGAAGGGCCAAGTCTGCGAACCGATGTAGCGAATGTCCTTGACCTCTATTGACGCCTCCTCGCGTATCTCGCGGCGGACGGCCTCCTCGAGATTCTCGCCCGCCTCGACATATCCCGCGACGAGCGACCAGATGACGCCCTTGTAGTGCGTGTTGCGCTGGAGCAGGACCTTGTCGCCCTTGGTGACGAGGGTTATGACGGCGGGAGCGATTTTGGGATAGGAGGCGTAGCCGCACTCCGGGCAGACCATCGCCCGCTCGCAGGGGTTGTCGTGGGGCTTCATCTCCGTCCCGCAGCAGCCGCAGTGGCGGTTTGTCCTGCGCCATTCCCCGATCTCCAGCTCCCTTGACGCCTCGCGCTTCTCGTCGGGCGCGAGGTCGCGGAACTTTTCGCGTAGGTTGTTCACTCTTCCACTCTCCAATCCAATGTCCGCCCCGCCCTCACGGATGAACCGCAAAGACTTTCAGCGTTTTTATCATACTAATATTATACCATTAGGAGCCTTTTAGGCGAATCACACCCTAAAGCCCAAAGTGCCATTGACAAGGTTGTTTTTGCAACATTTCGCCTAAAATCCAAGGTTGTTTTATCTGTTTTTAGTCTTAAATCCAAGGTTGTTTGCCCTCATTTGCACCTGTTTTGATCTTCTCAATGTTTAAATTCTCAAGCTGGACAGGCCTTGCAGCGGGTGAAGTCGATGGTGCCGTCTGCGCTGGCGGCGCAATCCGCCTCGCATGAAAGCAGCCGACCGCAGCTCTTGCAGAACTGCGGGAGCTGGCCCGCCTGGAAGGCCTTTTCCTTCGCCGGGAAGGTCGCCTCGTATGCGGCGAAGTCCTCAGGATTCTCGTCTGCCACAAAATACCCCTTTGGCGGGTGGTAGGTGCCTTCTATGCCGTGCAAGTAGCCCGGCAACAGCTCCTGCGCCAGAAAATATGGGACTTCCGACTCAGGCGGTTCGTCATGGTAGTGGATCCTGAACTTGCTGGCCAAGTCGAAGCCCGCATGGCTGTAGAACGCGATGTTTCCTTCCATGCAGATAAAGCCCACGCCGAGCGCCTTCGCCTTTTCAAGCGCGTGGTTCAGGAGCGCCAGGCCGTAGCCCTTGCGCTTGAAGTCGGGGTGGATGCTGATGGGGCCGAAGGTCCACGATGGGAGGACGCCGCCGCCCATGATGGCTATTTCCGCCTTGGAGAACATCACATGGCCGATGATGCGGCCGCCCTCCTCCATCACGAAGTCCAGTTCCGGTATGAAGGCCGGATTCTCGCGGTAGCGGTGGAGGACATAGTGCTCCACGCATCCCGGTCGATAAACGTTCCAGAAGGCCTCCCGCGTCAGGTTCTCCACTTCGCGGTAGTCCCGTTGCTGCTCAAGTCTGATGTTCATTTCAAATCTTATGCCCAGATGATGCGGCCGGGCTGGCGCGGGGCCCCGGCGGGTAGCGGCGCGGCGGCGTAGCCAAGCGCGCAGTGGCCGACGCCTTCCCATTCGCCCTCGACTCCAAGCGACTTCAGCAGCGCCTTGCCCTCGTCGCTCTCGAACTCCTCCTTGGCGCGGTGAATCCAAATCGAGGCGAGGCCGAGCGAGTGCGCGGCGAGCATGAGGTTGCCCATGACGAGCGAGCCGTCGTAGATGCCGGTGAAGGCCTTCTTGTCAAAGAGGACGGCAAGGATTACAGGCGCGCCGTAGAAGGGGTCGAACCCTTCGGGCCAGCCGCCAATCCTGCGGTTCTGGTCGGCGATGCGGTCGCGCAGGGCCTTGTCGGTGATGGCGACAATCTTCGCGGCCTGCCTGCCCATGCCGCTGGCGGCCCAGAGTCCGGCCTCGGCAACCTGTTCGACCAGTTCGCGCGGAACTGGATCCGGCTTGAACGAGCGGCAGCTGCGCCGCAGTTTCATTGCTTCGATAATCTGGTTCTGCATGTTTGTCTCCTAGCGTATGAAATCCATTGTGAGGCCACCATCATACCAAATCCCAAGCCCCATGTCATCAGCTTGAGTGGAGAAAAAACTCACACAGAGACACAGAGGCACAGAGGGCGCTACCGCGCCGAAGTTGGGAAACTGGTACGCCACCTCGCTGCGCGAGCCATCGGCCCTGGGTAATGTGAAAATGTGAAAATGTGGAAACAGCCAATGCCAATGTTGCCAATTATCAATGTGGAAATTGGGGCTAGGGAGGGCCCGGCTTCGTCCGGGCCACTGCGGACGCGACAAAGCGCGTCCCTCCCGACCTTCAACTTTCGACCTTCGACTTTCCTGGCTTTCCCATGCTGCGGAGCAGCTTTTCCAATCTGCCGGTAGATGGCGATAAGCCATGCGACGAGGGTGATGACGCATGAAGCTTGCTTCGATGCGGCGGCAGACACGGCGCAGAATGCGCGTGCGCATCCCCGGCAGTTTTCCTGTCTCGGCGCGGTAGCGCCAACCATTGAAAACTCTATGTCTCTGTGGCTCTGTGTGAGCCGTGGTTGTATCAGCGGCGGGGAGGTTTGAGGGTGAAACGCCATTTGCGCTTTTGATCACGGGGCGAGGCGTATGCTATGCCGATGCGCGGGGATGCGGCGTAGCCCGCGCGCGAGCCATCGCTTTCCAGCCAGAGGCGGTTAGACCTGACAAGGTCCTCGCGGTTTAGCGAGCGGTCGATTTTGAAAAGCTTCGTCAGTTTGCCTGGCCCTTCCGCGCCTTCGATGCCGCGAACGAGCACCGCCTCCGGATGTCCCTCCCGGCCAGTGACGACATTCAGCATTTCATGCATTCCGTAGCAGAGGTAGATGTAGGCCCGGCCGCCAGCCGCGAACATGACGTCCGTCCGCGCCGTCCGCCCCTTGTGGGCGTGGCAGGCGGTGTCCTCCTCGCCGCAATAGGCTTCTGTCTCGGTAATGCGCCGCCGCAGGACTGTCCCGTCCTCAAGCCTGCGGCAAAGCCACGCGCCGACCAGCGCCTTAGCCACCGTCACGGCATCCGGGCTATAGTCCTCTTCCGCCAGCCTGCGGAGACCGCGCTCTTCGCCAGTCGTCGCTTCCTGCGCCCGCAGCGCCGGGCAGATTTCCGAAGAGCCTTGGTTCGTCCATTCGAGCGGGAAGGTGCGGCACTTGTCGGGCTTTACCTGGTTGATGCGGCAGAGGTTGTCGGGGGTGAGCCAGGCGCACGCGCCGTCGGGGCTGCTTTTGAGCATGAGGCCCCTGCGGTCGGGCGCGAGTTCCGTTTCGCGCTCGATGAAGTCCGCCTCGCCTCTGCCCAAATAGGCGGCGATCCGCGCGATTTCCTCATTGGAGACCCGCACGATGCCGTTCCTGATGCGGCAGCAGTTCCCGCACATCCTGCACTTGAACTTCATTGCCTATTCCACCGACCATGCCGAATTGCATGTAGTCATAGCTTCAGTCCTTGCAAAATCAACCCTCGAAGAAACGTTCAGCCGGGATGAGGAAATCGAAATAGCGGTCCGCCGCGACGGATGGCGACAAACGCCCTTCATAGACAAGCGCAGTCCGCAAAGAGAGGTTGCCGCTGAACTTCAGCTTGCGCACCTTCTCATCGACCTCGTTGATGATTTCATGGCCAATTTCCCGGCGTCGCTTTATCTCGACCACCATCAGCATGCGCTGCGTCTGGATCATAAGATCAATTATCTTCCAAAGAGATATGCTATCTTTTTCAACAATAAACTATCCCATATTCTCGTCAAAAACGCAACAGAAAACTTTTCTTCTATTTCCATTTTTCCGGATTAGAAGAAAAGTTTCGTGCAATTTTTGCTTCAAAACATTTCTTCTATTTAGGAAATGCCAAAATAGAAGAAACTTTTCAAGCCGCCATAAGCAGGCGCGATTAAACAAAAAACTTGGCGGCCTTCCGGAAGGGAAGACCGCCAGGCGTTGCTCCGTCAATTTGACGGGTTATCATTTGTCCTTGCAGCCGAGGAGGGCGCGAAGGACGGCGAGGGTCGCGAGCATCAGGATGATGGCGATCGGCAGGGCAATCTGCCATTTCACCACGAAGGCCGCGACGATGTAGGACACGAACGAGACGATCGCCACCGTAATCGCGTAGGGCAGCTGCGTGTTCACGTGTTCGACATGGTTGCACTGGGCGCCGGCCGAGGCCATGATGGTCGTATCGGAGATGGGCGAGCAGTGGTCGCCGCAGACGGCGCCGGCCATGCAGGCGGAGACCGCGACAATCATCAGCGGGTCGCCGGGGATGGCGGCCAGGACTATCGGGATGAGGATGCCGAAGGTACCCCACGAGGTGCCGGAGGCGAAGGCCAGGAAGCACGCAACGAGGAAGATGATCGCCGGAAGGAATACCTTCAGGCCAGCGGCCGAGTTGTTGATGAGGCCGGAGATGAAGACCTTGGCGCCGAGGGAGTCGGTCATGGCCTTGAGCGTCCAGGCGCAGCAGAGGATCATGATGGCGGGGACCATCGCCTTGAAGCCCTCCGGGAAGGCGTCCATGCAGTCCTTGAAGGAGATGACGCGGCGGCAGAGGTAGAAGATCACGGCGAAGATCATCGCGAAGATCGAGCCATAGACGAGGCCGACGGAGGCGTCGGAATCGGAGAATGCCTGGATGAAGCCGGGCTTGCCTTCGCCGAAGTAGCCGCCGGAGTAGATCATGCCGACGACGCACGCGGCGACGAGGACAATGACGGGAATGATCAGGTCATAGACGCGGCCGCGGTCATTCTGACGAAGGGTTCCGGCGGCATCTTCGAGGGCGGCGAGGTCGTTGCCGTCAAGGGCGGCCGCCTCGTGCTTCTTCATCGGGCCGAAGTCGAATTTGGTGATGGCGAGGAAGAACATCATCACGATGGTGAGGATGGCGTAGAAATTGTAGGGGATGGCGTTGAGGAACAGCTTGAATCCGCTCTCGGCGCCGGCGCCGGCGGCGAATGCGGCGACTGCCGCCGCCCAGGAGGAAATCGGGGCGATGATGCAGATCGGGGCCGCCGTGGCGTCGATGAGGTAGGCCAGCTTGGCGCTGGAGACCTTCTTCGCGCTCGTGACGGGCTTCATCACCGAACCGACGGTCAGGCAGTTGAAGTAGTCGTCGACGAAGATGAGCATGCCGAGGACGATTGTCGCAATCTGGGCGCCGATGCGGCTCTTGATGTTCGTGGCGGCCCAGCGGCCGAACGCGGACGAGGCGCCGGTCTTGTTCATCATCGCGACGAGTGCGCCGAGAAGGAAGAGGAAGAACAGGATGCCCACGTTGTAGCTGTCAGCTATCGAGGCTACGAAGCCGTCGGTCACGACATGGACGAACGTTCCCTCAAAGGAGAACTTGGAGTAGATCAGGCCACCGGAAACGATGCCGATGAACAGGGAGGAATAGACCTCCTTGGTGATAAGGGCGAGGAGGATGGCAAGCAGGGGCGGGAAGATGGCCCAGAAGGTTCCGTATGCGGGGATGTCCTTGCGGACGGTATCCAGCGCCTTGGCGATGTTGGCCTTGAAGTCGGCGTCAGCCTGGACGTTGTCGGCGTAGTTGTCGATGTATTCCTTTGCAGCGTCATGGTCGGTGAGATCTGCGGGAGCAGCCTCCTCCGCTACCTGCTCGGCCTGGACGGCCGCGCCGTCGGCTTGTGGATCGCCTGTTGACTGATCCTGTGCGAATGCGGGGCCGGCGACCGCCAGCGCAGCCGCTGCGGCGAAGGCCGCGAACAACTTTGAACTTGCCATTGTGGACTTTTCCTAATTGATGTTTAACTTGTTTTCCCGAACCGCCAAGTCGGCCCGCGAATGAACAATAGAACTATAGAACTCTACCAAAGTCCGCATGAAAAGTCAACTTTTGGTAGAATATCTAAAATGATTTTTAGATTGAAAGCCCTGGTTTCCCTGGTGGCACTGCTCGTTTGCTGCGTGTCGCTGGCGGCGCCTATCACGCCCGACGGCGCCTTCCGCGCCGCAGAGAACTGGCGCGGCGGCGCCCGCCGGCATCTCGGCAAGCCCACTGGCGCGCCTACGGGCCGGATGCGCACCTTTTCCGAAGATGGTACCAACCTCTTCCACCTAGTCGAACTTGAAGGCGGCGGCTTCGTCGCGGTCGCCGCCGACGATTCGCGTCCGCCGGTAATGGCCTTCTCGCCATCTGGCGAACTCCCCGAAGAGGACGACGGCGGGCCGCTCTGGGCAATGCTCGCCGCCGACGGCGCGGCCGCCGTTGACGCGGCAGCGGGGAAAGGCGACAGGGGAGGCAAGTCCCATCGGCGCAAACGCCATTCGCGGCGCCGCCTCTCCATGCGCGAACACCAGGCCTCGCCCGCCGCCCGCGCCGCAGGCAAGGTTCAACGCTCCACCGCATCGTCAAGTCTTTCGTCCATTTCCGATGTCCGAGTGGCACCACTAGTAGAATCAAAATGGGACCAGAAGGCCGCCGGCGGCAAATACACCTATAACTATCATACGACAAACCACTGGTATTGCGGGTGTGTCGCGACGGCAATGGCGCAGTTGATGCGCTTCCACAAGTTCCCGACAACAGAAGTCGAAAAACAAACCTTCCCTTGCTATGTTGGCAAAAATTTTGACAACTTAACAGGCGTTGACCTTTCTTTGATCGGAGGGGTTTACAACTGGGACTTGATGCCGCTAGTTCCGTCTTCCTCAACCACAGACACCGAACGTGAAATGATTGGACGTCTCTGCTACGATGCCGGAGTTGCATCCCGCATGGCTTACACGAGTCAAGGGTCAGGGACATTCGCACCTTTCGTTCACGATCCGCTTGTCAATGTCTTTGGCTATGCAAATGCTGAAAGCTACTTTACCACCAATGCCATTACGGATGCGGAAATCGAGAACGCAATTCTCGCCAATCTCGATGCAGGCTATCCCGTCCTGGTCGGCATCAATGACAATAGTGGGAACTCCGGCCATGCAATCCTCGCAGATGGCTATGGCTACGAAGACAATACTCTCTGGTGCCACCTCAACATGGGCTGGGGCGGTAATAGTGACCTTTGGTACGCCTTGCCCTATATCCCCGCAGGCGGTTACATTTTCACCGTTGTCAATTCAATCACCTACAATGTGTTTCCAACGGGAACTGGGCAGCTCGTCACCGGTCGCGTCACTGACCAGAACGGCAACCCAATTGAAGGTGCAAGGGTCTCAGCCGTATCCAGGTATTTGATGAGTTCTTTTCGAACAAACGTCACGACCTCCGCTACTGGCATTTACTCCGTCAGGATTCCAATTTCTAGTCGAAAAAGCCGATCCGTCACCCTAACGGCCTCCTATGGATCTACAACATCCAACTCCAAATCTACTAGTATCTCGGCCAGTTCCTCTCCAGTGGACATGGACTGGGATACTGGCGACTATTCCTATTACGAACCTGGTCTTTCCATTGGCAACTCCTGGGGCAATGACCTGACAATCAACGTGCCCGCAGCCGAAACGCCAACCATCACCGCGTTCACTGCGGCAAAGGATGGCGGCACCGATGGATTCTCTCTCTCCTTCTCCGGCACCGGCAACGCCCAATATGAGGTTCAAAGCACCACCAACCTCATCAACGCGATTTGGTCGCCATGCACGAACCTGGTGCTGGCGCCATCCGGCTCAACGACCATCTTCCTGCCCATGGGCGACGGCCCTTCCTGCTTCTGGCGCGTCATCCCGAAGGAATAACCGTTCCCCGTTCCCTGTTCCCCGTTCCCTGTTCCCTAATAATCCCCCAGATATCCCATCTGGCGGAGGACTAGCGGATTCGTCGTCCAGTCCTTGTCAACCTTCACCCAGATGTCCAGCGCCACTTTCACGCCATACTGCTCCTCGATGTCGCGCTGAGCCTCCTGGCGGATGCGCTTCACCGTCTTGCCGGCTGGACCGATGACTATTGGCTTCTGCGAGGGCCGAGCCACAAGCAGCGTCGCCTCGACCGCCCACTTCGGCCCATCGCCGGAAAAGCGGTCAATGCGAACACCAACACTATGCGGAACTTCATCCCTCAGAGAAAGGAATGCCTTTTCGCGGATGATGTCCGCAATTGCCAGCTGCCTCGGGTAGTCGCTAAGGATGTCCGGCGGGTAGAGGCGTTCGCCGACTGGCGCGGTGTCGAAGAGCGACGAGACGAGCTTCTCCACTCCGTCGCCAGTCTCCGCCGACCCTTTGAAGATGCGGGCCTTGCGGTTCGAGCCAAGTTCACGCTTCAGCCCCGCCCAGTATTCCTCAAAGGCCTCCGGCTTCGCCCCTTCCCTGTCGCACTTGTTGAGGAAGAAGAAAACCGGGCGCTCGTCTTCCTCAGCGCCAAGGATGCGGCGCATCCAGCCGTCGTCCTCAAGCCTCGGTTCGTCTGAGGCGTCGAAGACGACAAGCAGGATCTCGACGTTCGCCGCGGCGTGCCTCGCCATCTTGTTGATGAGGTTGCCAAGCTTCGACTCGGCCTTGTGCAGCCCGGGCGTGTCCACGAACACCAGCTGCCCGCGCCGCTCGTCGAGGATGGCGCGGATGGAGTTGCGCGTCGTCTGGACCACCGGCGAGACGATCGAGACCTTCTCGCCGACAATCTTGTTCAGGAGCGTGGACTTCCCCGCGTTTGTGCGGCCGACGATTCCTACCGTCGCCACATGCGCCAATGTCTTTTCTTCGCCCATGGCCTTTACTTCACCTCAATGCGTCCAGTTGCGTCGCAGCGGCCAAAGAGGTCCGGGTCATACATCGCCTCGACGGTGCCGGAGGGAATCGCGTATGAGCCGGGAACGGCCGCGCGCAGATGGTAGGTGAGCGTCTGCGGGCGTCCATCGGCGCCTGGCGTGGAGATGTCGCCATACCAGAGCCAGCGGTCGTTGCGGATTTCACGGAACCCGCCCGGAGACGGCGTTCCCGCCGGAAGCGTGTAGCCGCCCAATGTCGAGCGGGTCGAGAAGGAGGCGTCCTCCACCTCGAAGCCGCCTGGGATTAGGTCGGCTATGACGGCATTCTCAATTGTCCTCGGCGAACGTATCTCAATGACGGCGGTGACAAGGTCGCCGCGCTTGACGGACTTCACTGCATTGCCCTTGGAATCGACATATCGCCTTGTGATGGCGACGGGGCCGGAGTCCGCAGGCGGGGCGGCCGGAACGCCAACGGTGGAGACGCTGGCGAAGATTACGCCTTCCGACTTGATTTCCACAGGGGCGGCCGGATCGCGCTTGACCTTGACTGGCTTTTCAGAGGCATCGAACGATTCGGGGTTGCCACTGCCGGCCGAAACAGTTCCGGTGCCGAACCCGGCGCCGAGGCGAGCGGCGAATGGCGCGAGGCCGAGCGTCGCCCATGCGTTGTCGCGGGTCGTGCCCCACGCCGATCCATCGGAACGAAGCATTGCGTTCAGGCGCAGAGCGGCCGGGGTTAGCGCCGTGACATCGCCGTGGCCTGTACGGCAGGCGATAAAGAGGGCCATGCCGGCGGCCTTCGCCCTCTCCCATTCGGCGCAGTTTTCCCAGACGCGCGCCGCAATGGCGCGGTCGAAGGCGGCCACTCCCTCGGAGGCGAAGCCGCCGCGGATGAGCGCAGCAGCCGCCAGGAAGGCCGGATAGTCGTCAGAGTTCTCTCCCAGGATGTTGCGGGCGGTCGTCGCGAAGAAGAGGTCGTCCGCCAGCGAGAGGATGTAGGCGGCGTATGCGGCGCGCCAGCGGTTGCCCGGCGAGGCGTCGGCGGCGATGTTGCGGAGCCACCTGCGCTGGATGTCGATGAGTTCCTTCGGCGGTGAAATCATGCCAGCCTTGCGCGCCTCGAAGATGAAGTGGTTGGCGTAGAGGGAGCCATCGGACCAGGCGTCCTTCCACCATGGCCACATCCCGAAGCCCCCGTCGCGGAAGCGCATCCCGAGGATTTCTGCGTATGCAACTTTGACCTTGACCTCTGCTGCGGCGCGTCCGCCTTCGTCGATTGCGCCGATCTTCTCCAGGTCGGCCGCCACGACGAACGGGAAGGCTCCTGAAACCGTCTGCTCCAGGCAGCCGTACGGATAGTTGGCGAGCCATGAGAGCGAGTCGGAGATGGCAAATGCCGGCGAGGCGTGCAGCGTGATTGTCGATTTCGCCTTGCCGATCCAGTCCGCGGCATCTGGATTGATGGTAGTCGCGCCGTTTGTGACGGCGATGTACTCAATGCGCGTGACTGCCGGGCGAGGCGGCCGCACGTTGACAATTGCGGTCGAGGACACCTTCTCGTCGCCCAGCGTAAGGGTGAGCGGGATGTCCATGGCGCCATTGGCGTTCTCGGCAATCGCCACTTCGACGGTCACGACCTTGCTCTGCCCCTTAGCCAGACGGCCGGTGCGCGTCACGGCACCCGCGCCATCAGCTGCTTTCAGCCCTTCAGGCAGAGCCACTGCAAGGGTCCAGTCGCCTTCGTCGGCGTCGTGGTTGAACACCTGCGCCGTGAGCGTGAAGCGGTCACCGGCCGCCGCAAAGCGCGGCGCAGCGGGCAGCACTGACACCTTGTCGCGCACGACAAGGCTGTCTTCGCAGGAGCCGACAGCCTCGCGCCCCGCAGCGATGGCCATGAAGCGCAGCGCACCAAGGTGGTCCGGTATGGCGACGTCCACCTTCGCCACGCCATCCTCGCCCACCTCAATCGGCGGCATGACGATGCGCACCGTCTCCTTCTCCTTGATCATCGAGGCGAACTTGTTCGCGGCCGAGATTCCGTCGCCGCCGAAGGTGCCGTCGGGCAAGATGCGGAGGTCGGGGAAGATTGACCCGAAGCAGTCGTAGTTGGAGAAGGGTGCGTCGAACTTCCGCTTGAAGAAGTACGCGTAGGCGTCAGCCACGTGGAAGTCCGTCAGCGCCGCGACGCCCTCGTCGAGCGCGGCCAGCCTCACCATGCCCGCAGCCGGATTGCCCGCGCCGTCGCGTAGCTTCACGGTGACGGGGATTGTCGCGTTCGGACGCGCCGATTCGGGCAGCTCTATCGCCGCGTCGAGGCGGCGCGTGCGGGAGTTGTCGATCGTGAGGGCGGCCATGCCCGAAAGGCGCGGGGATTCACGCGCCTCGTCCGCCACGAGCGTCACGGAGGCATGGTAGCGAGAAACGAGAACCGTCGCGGGGATTTCAATCTCCACCTTGTTCACGCCCTGTGTCACGGCTACCGACGATGCCGAATCGACGCCGGTTGCGCCCGCGACAATGCAGGCGGTGCCGTCAAACGGAGAGCGGAAGACGAGAACGGCCTTGTCGCCGGGCGCGTACGACGGCGCCCCGGCTTCGATTGTGATGGCGCTGGGGCTTGACGAGCGCGACCCGGCCTCGCCCGCCCAGTACCAGAAATCGAAGACGGTCTTGCGGAAGTCGCCGCATACGGCCTCCATCGTGTAGTGGCCCTCCTGCATTGACGCCTCGGCGTAGTCGAGACGGCCTGTCCAGCTGGCGGCCTCGCCGGCGGGGACGGTGAGCGTCCGCGCGAGCGAATCCACCTTCTCGTGGCGCTCTTCCCAGCGCATAAGCAGACGGCCATCACCGCCCTTTTCAAGATGGCGTTCCCAGTAGTGGCGCGTCAGCGTCACTCCGATATCCATCGGGGCGGCATTGGTCACCTTGTCCGTGGCAAGCGCGGGGAAGACGGCAAAGTCAAATGCGCTGCATTCGTCATTGGCCTCGCGGACGCCGATGTAGTCTGGCGTAGGGTGATAGAGGAGAGTTTCGCCTACCGCTATGCCCGAGCCGCTCGGCTCCTGCGCGGTCGCCAGTATCTGCACCTCCACCGGGGCGAACGCCTCATTGACGTCGTTTGCGGTGGGGCCGGGGTAAAAAGCCGAGAAGGAGCCATCGGGAGCCACGTTCACGTCGTCGCTCCAAATCCTGCGGTCCTTGAGGCCGTCGGTGCCGACATGCCATCCTTTCCAGCGCCTGGGCTGCTCGGCGGGCTCGGCGGCGGCCATCAATCCGCAGCTGCCGTCGGTGAGCGGTTCGCCAAAGTAGTATTTGGCGCTGCCGGAGATCTTCAGCGGTGTGGCCAATCCCACCATTTCATGCGTGTCCAGGCGGATCTCGGCCTTGACGCGGTCGGGGCGGTAGGTGGCTACGCGCATCTTGAGCGTTCCAACGCTTTCGCCGCCAATCTCGCACACGACGCGCCAGACGCCAAGGGAAGCGCTCTTCGGGACGAGCCACTCGGCGCGCGCGAAGCCGAAGGCGTCTGTCGTCACGCGCTGGCGGCCAGCCGTCTCGCCTGAAGGGTCGATGAGCTTGAGGTCCGCCGGCGCGCCCGCGAGGGCCGTCGCGCTGTCGGCCAACGAGGTGCGGGCGAAGACGGCCGACTCGAACTTCTCGCCGGGGCGGCATAGCTCGCGCTCGGAGAATACCAGGGCGTTCACGTTCTTCGCCGCCGACAACGCGACCCCGTTGCCCTCATGCGTAAGGTTGGCGTTGTCGCCAAGGTCTATTGCGGCGAAGTCGCCAGCCGCAGCGGCGGTGACAATTGATGGCGAGTCGCCTTCGTCGAAGGCGAGGTCGATGTAGGCGAGGCCAGATTCGTCGGTAACGGCCTTGCCCGCGACCTGGTGCTTGCGCGTCATCACCGTGACCTCTGCGCCGGCCACGGGCAGGCCGGTGCCGAATGCGGTGACGAAGGCCGCCGCGCGGCCTGCGCCGCCAGCCGCCGGCGCGGCGAACTGAATCGCCAGGTCGGTAAGCGCGAACATCACGTCGTGGGATTCGCTGATGTATTCGTCCTCCTCCCAGTCCCAGAAGCCGTTCCGCGCCGTTTCGGGCGACGTTTCGATGTTGATGAAGTAGATGCCAGGCGTCGGGTCCTTCAGCATGGCGCCGAGGTCGATGAAGCCGTTCTTTTTCGTGGCCCTGGCCATGTCAACTCCGGAAATCGGGATATCGGCCTCAGCAATCTTGCGGGTGTTGCCGGACTGCGTACTGCGCACCATGCCGAAGAGGGGGACGTCGTTGTCATAGACGCGGCCTACGGTCACGTGCAGGTTGGTCACGCCACCTGCCGTATAGGGGAGACGCAGGTGCTCCCGCGATGCCGGATAGTATTTGCCTGATGCCGCCAGTGTGAAGCTCGGACTTGCGCGCCCCGTCTTGAATGAGAGGCGCACTGGCTTGTCCAGGGTCTTTTCTCCGGTGCGCCATCCTGGTGCGAGCGTAATGGTGTAGAGAGTCTCAGGCTCGAAATCTGCCCTGATCTTGATAGTGTCATGCCCGCCAAACCAGGAGTTGCCCCAGTTCGCGTTCTTCACTGGCGGGACGAAGGAATAGGGCTCGCCGTTCACCGGGGCGCCGAACCAGTAACCTTCCGAAAAGGAGACTTGGACGCAGGACGAGTCTTCATCCCAATCTGCGGCGAGGGCGCGGAGCGGGGCCTTCTTCTCAGCCTCGATGGCCGCGTCAGTAGCGGCCGCTGTCGCCGCAGAGGCAATGCGTGCCTCCTCTTTGACCTGTGACGCGGCGGCGTCTTCCTTCGGCGCTTCGCGCACCGCGGCCCTGCGCGCCTCGCGCAAGGCACCTAAAAGGTGCATGTTCGCCGCAGCCAAGGCGATGGCGATGATGGTGGAGACAATAGCAGGAATATTAAAGGGGGATTTATTAGTATTCATGCCCCCATGCTAGCAAAGACTAGCCCCAAATGCAAGCGCTATTATTCGTCGAGCGATCCGGCATATTCGGCGCGGCGCACCTTCATCGTTGAGGTGAGCGCAAATGGCTCATGGCGGAAAACGACCTTGCGCGGCATCTTGTAGTCGGCAAGCCCCTTGCGGCAAAGGTTCAGGACGATCTCGCGCAGCACGGCATCGCGCTCCGCAGGAGTCTTGCCAAGCGGGGCGCAGGCTTCGTCATCCGGCTGGACGATTAGCCCGACGTGCTCCCCGGCCGTGCCCTTGACCTTGTAGCCCAGGGCCAGCGACTCTGCGACGAACTCGCTGCGGCAAAGCGTCTGCTCGATCTCCTCGGGGTAGATGTTCTTGCCCTCGCGGTTCACGATGAGCGCCTTGCAGCGGCCGCAAATCGAGATGTTGCCGGCGTCGTCCTTGCGCACGATGTCACCGGTGAGGAAGTACCCGTCCTTGTCGAAGGCCGCAGCCGTGGCCTCCGGGTTCTTGTAGTAGCCGGAGGTGACGTTCGGGCCTTTGACGCAAAGCTCGCCCGCGCCAGTGGCGTCCGGGTCGGCGATGCGGTACTGCATGCAGGGAAGCACGGGGCCGACCGTGCCAAGGCGGTAGTGGACACCCACCGCCGGCCATGCGACAAGCGGGGAGCACTCCGTGAGGCCGTAGCCCTCCTTTGCGGGAACGCCGTATTTCGCGTAGCCCTCGAGGACACGCGTCGATGTCGGCGCGCCGCCAATGGCCATGCGCCTGACGCGGCCGCCCAGGGCCGCGCGCACGGACCGCGCCACCACGAAGCCGAGGCCTACGCTCTGGAGGAAGCGCGCCACGCCGCTTGCTGAAATCTTCTCCTCGATTTTCGAGAACATCTTCTCTGCCATCAGCGGCACCGCGAGGATCGTCGTCGGACGGTAGATCTTGATGTCCTCCGATATGGTCTTGAGCGACCTGATGAAGCAGCCGCAGCCGCCGCTGGCAATGGCGAGCATGAAGCTGAAGGCAAATGAGAACGCGTGGAAAAGCGGCAGCGCCACGAGGAAGACGTCATCCGTCTTGAAGCGCTCCACCTCGACGGCGGAGTTGACGTTGGAGGTGATGTTGCCGTGCGTGAGCATCGCTCCCTTGGGCGCTCCGGTGGTTCCCGAAGTGTATATGAGCGAGGCCACCGTCTCGGACGTCGGAGAGTTGGCCTCATACCAGGCGCGCGCCAGCGCGTCGTCGGGCGACTTCGCGAAGAGCGCCCGGTAGTCGAAGAAGAGGCACTTTCCACCCTTGCCGTCCCCTTCCCCGCCGAAGACCGAGATGCAGATCCTCAGCGACTGCAGGCTGTCCGCAAGCGAGGCGATGATTTCGCGCTGCCTCGCGCCTACGAATATAGCCGCCGCCTCGGAGTCCGTGAGGATGTGGCGCACTTCCGCGTCCTTGAGCTTGGGGTCGATCGGCACTACCGTGAAGCCGACCGATGAGAGCCCAAGATAGATTTCCTCCCACTCAGGGCAGTTCTCCAGCATCAGGGCGACGTTGTCGCGCCCCGGCTCCAGGCGGAGGTTGTGGACCATTGCCGAGACGCGCACGATGCGGCTGCGGAGTTCGGCATAGGTGCGGACGACGGGCTTGCCGCCCTGGTAAAACTTCTGCGCCGGCGCGTTGGCCCGAGTGCGCACGGCTCTGTCAATGTAGTCACGTATGGTCATACCGGGAATTATTATAGCAAAAACCGCGCCACAGCCCCACCATGCCCCGCCAGTTCAACAAATGCTGCAAAAAACGTCCGGTTTTCTGGCGGATTAGACAATTCCTGAACACTGTTCCCTTATCAAGGCAAAAAATAAAACCGCGCGCCGCGCGGTTTCCAGGATGGTGGAGGTAAGCGGGGTCGAAAACCCTGCGGGCCTGTATTTTATGTAGGATTTGAAGCAATTGGGGCATTAGCCGTGGCAACCTTAGTTCACCTCAATTATACCATACTTTCCTGAAAATTTTTCAAATCCTTCAAAATTTTTCTTGACAAGGGTGAAATCAACCTGATATAATGGTTGCATAATTTTTCAAGGAGGAAACCATGAGTGACATGCCAGCCATAGACAAGATGCGGGTGGGACTGCTTCTGCCAATCAAGACGATTGCCAAAGTTGACCACATCGCGCAACAGTCTTCTTTCAGTCGTAATGAGGTTATCAATGTTCTTCTCGACCGAGCCACGGCGAACGTTTCGCTGACGGAAGAAGAGCTTGATGCCGTAAACCAGAAAATCAAGGAGAATGCAAATGCCCGCAGAAATCACAAAGGTTGAGGCCGACATAGACGCCTATGTCTTTGCGAAGTTGAAGAAGGTTGCCCAGGAGAAAAATCTTTCCCTTGACAATCTCGTTGCTTTAATTTTGAACAAAGGTGTAATCAACCTGTAAACACCCCCTATTTCATTTCGCCCAATAGGTGAAATCAACCCGCGGGGCCGGCAAACGAAAAACGGCAATAAGCCAACTAGGAGGAAACCATGCAATACGAAGAATACACGAAACTCACGCTGAAGGCGGGCTACCCCGTCACAAGCAGGGAGGACTACGCCTGCAACATCGAGCCCGGCTACATG
>JAEEGL012908000.1_pt1 | contig 18772 bp, 18 predicted proteins | sample 9134231 | NCBI WGS metagenome assembly JAEEGL01 (sample SAMN16246548, study PRJNA631951) | gut metagenome | biome: gut microbiome; feature: rumen; material: fiber-attached | host: Bos | place: Iran: Karaj | collected 2018-10 | reverse complement strand
AGTCGGCATTGGAACAAGATTTAAAAACGACATGGTTCCCTTCATACGGAGCGGAAATGAGAGGCGGAACAGCAAATTCTACGGTTATAATTTCCGACGAAGAAATCGGATCTCCGGTAGCATTTGCTCCTACTGCTCTAATAGCATTGAACAAACCTTCATTAGACAAATTTTTGCCCAGAATGAAAGAAGATGCAGTAGTTATTGCAAACTCTTCATTGATAAATGAAGCGGATTACAATGATAAAAGAATAACTTTTATTCCTATAACGGAAATTGCAGATAAACAAGTAGGAAACATCAAAACAGCTAACATGGTAGCTGTGGGTGCTTTGGTAAAAAGAATACAGGCTCCGAGTTTAGACCATGTAAAAAAAGCTTTGGAAACTGCTTTTGCAGCAAAACCAAAAGTTATTCCTTTAAATATTAAAGCAGTTGATGCAGGATATAATTGGACTAAATAATGAAAATCAGACCGGCAAAAGTTCAAGATGTTAAACAAATGCACAGAATTATAGAGTTCTATGCCGACAATAAAGAAATGTTGCATAGATCTCTTAATTCCATATATGAAAATATACAGGAATATGTTGTTGCCGAAGTTAAAGGCAAAATTATCGGTTGCGGTGCTTTACATGTAAGTTGGGATAATCTTGCCGAAGTAAAGGCTCTTGCAGTAGAAAGATCTTATGCAAGACAAGGTATCGGAACAAAAATAGTAAAAACTCTTGAAAAAAATGCTTTAGCGTTGGGTATATTTACAACTTTTGCATTAAGTTTCAAACCCGCATTTTTCCAAAAAATGGGGTATGAGGTAATCTCCAGAGAAGTTTTACCGCAAAAAATATGGAGCGAATGTATAAATTGTCATTTGTTCCCGGATTGCGGTGAAGTTCCATTAATAAAAGATCTTTCCAACAAATCCAAAAAGACTAAAAAAACAAAAAAGAAGAAATAATCATCGTTTTACAAAAAACACTCTTTTAATGTATAATGAATGAGCATATAAAAATTATACCTTACAGGATGAAAAGTATATGACTTCTGCTTGGCAGATTCTACTTTTATTTTCAGCAGTTTCATTCATTATATATCACTTAATTCCGGCCAAAATCCGCTGGATTTTCTTACTAATCGTAAGTTTGGCCTTTTTGTTTGTTGTTTCCGGTCCGTTATGCTTTGTTTATACCTTGATTTTTGTTTCAGTATCTTATTTAGGTGCTTACTGTATAAATAAAACCGATGCGGAGAGAACCAAAACAGAAATTCTTATATTAACGGTAGCTGTGTTATTTTTTGGATTATTACTTTTTAAGTTAACAAATGTCATAGTCCCTGTAAATGTTTTCATAAGCAAATTTTTCAATATTCCTAAAAATTTCGTTAATGATATAATTGTTCCGGTAGGCATTTCATACTACACTTTAATTCTTATAGCTTATGTTACGGACGTTTACAGGAAAGTTACAACTTTTGAAAAAAACTTTTTTAAATATCTTTTATTTTCAATATATTTTCCTCAACTGTTAATGGGCCCTATCGTAAGACATTCCGATACAAAAGAGCAGTTGTTTTCAACAAAACCCATAGAATTTTCATGCATACAGTACGGAATTATAAGAATATTGTGGGGAATAGCAAAAAAAATTGTTATTGCCGACAGAATCGCAATTGTTGTAAACTCAATATTCGGCAATTATACCTCATATCCAAGTTGTTATCTTGTATTAGGTATTGTTTTATTCGGTGTTCAATTTTATGCAGACTTTTCCGCAGCTATGGATATTGTGTTAGGTATATCCGAATGTTTAGGCATAAAACTTCCTGAAAACTTTCGTAATCCGTTCTTTTCAACAAGCTTTCATCAGTATTGGCAAAGATGGCATATAACAATTTTCACTTTTTACAGAGATTATATTTTCTATCCCGTTCTTAGAAGCAAACCTATTATGGCGTTAAAAAAATACTTGGAAAAAACTTCATTCAATAGTAACCATTTACCTGTTTTTATATCTTATGTAGTTGTTTGGATTTTTGCGGGAGTTTGGCACGGCGCGGATTCAAAAGCATTGTTCGGAAACTGTTTTCTTCCGTGCATGTATTTAATATTTACCGATCTTATTCACGATTACACAAAAAAATTATATAAAAAATATAAATTCCTTCAGAAAAATTTAATTTATAGAATTTTTCAAATGATAGGTGTGTATATTCTTTTGTGTTTCTGTTGGATATTCTTTGTAGCTCAAACAATGAGTCGCGGGTTCCTAATAATATTTAAAAGTATATTCGAATTTAAATTCGACTTCAGCATTAATATCGTTGAACCAAAAGATTTATATATAATAATAACCGGTTTTATATTAATTTTGGTAGTGGATATAATTAAAGAAAACAAAATAAGTATCGAAAAGTTTTATACAAACAAGTTACCGGTTATATTTCATTGGTGCGCAATAACAATTTTACTTGTAGTAATTTTTTGGTTCGGATTATACGGTCCGAACTATGATCCGACGGATTTTGTGTATTTCAGATTTTAAAGGAAGTATTTGTGAAATTAAAAATTATCATTAATTACATAATATTCATAATTATTACAATTATTATTGCTCTTCTTGTTTCACAATTAATATACAGAGATACAAATTATTATGAGGCTAATCTTTTAGAAACAATTTATACAATGAAACCCAATTCCGTAGATGTTCTTGTAGTAGGCCCGTCAACAACGGAAACGGGCTGGAACCCGTTTGTAGCTTGGAACGAGTATGGTATAACTTCGTTAAATTATTCTTTTTCTTATTTGCCTGCACCGATAGTCAAAAATTTAATAACAGATGTTTTAAAAACACAAAAACCTAAAGTAATATTGATTAATGTTGATTCTCTTTTATTCGACAACTTAAATAACGATAAAAGTCGAAAATTTTTCTTTTATCATATTTTCCCACAACTTCCTTTTTCTTTAAACAAATTTTATATGCTTGCAAAGCTAACCAAATATTATAAGTTAGATTTTAAAACTTTTATTTATTCCGCTTTTCCGGTAATTGCACTTCGCCATATTGCTCTAAACGATATAAAAACCGACAACTTAACTTTGTCTTATTTAAGGGCCGCTTATTTTAGAAAAAATTCTTCGCTTGCTTTCATACGTGCCGGTAAAATAAAAACTTACCAAGTCGAAAAACCCGCACCGAAAGAATATGTTGAAGAATTGCTTGAACTTTGCAAAACTTCCGACATACCAATAATTTTTATAAGTGTTCCGGCTGCTATATTATTCACAAAGCCATACATTACAGTAGATGTAAAAAAAAGATATGATATGTTTTTTTCGATATTACAAAAAAGACAAATCAACTTTATACATGCCAATCAATTTCCTACAGTCCGAGATTTAAAATTAACCGATGCAGACAGTTTTGATGAGGATCACTTAAACTTTTGGGGCTCAAAAAAATATACAAGTTATGTTGCCGGAATTCTTGTAAAAAACTTTAATCTTCAAAACAAAAAAGATAATCCGGAATATTCTTTTTGGAATGATGCCGCAAAAGAATATGTTAAAGATGTAAAAGAAAATTTTGATGTGGATATTTCACTTTAATTAAGGATAAAAATGAATTCAATAGTTGAAGCTTGGGAACAATTATCCAAAGAATACGGCTCAAGACTTGCCTTAAAGGACGAATCTACAGGTTTTGGCTTATCATTTACCGAATTATATGAAACAATAAACAAAACCGCTCAAATATTGGAAAACTTGAATTTTAAACCGAAATCCAACATTTTACTCTGTTCAAATCCTCACCCGCTATGGCACGTTATAGATCAGGCAATAATGACAAACAACCTTGTATCTGTTTTAGCGGATCCCACTTCGGGTTTACCGGAAATAAAGCATCTTGTTGAAACAATGCAAATTAAAGTTTTATTCACGGACAACATAAAATTAGCGACCGAATTGGCTCAAGAACAGTTATCTATTCACATTTTTTATGTCGGTGCATCCGATATAAGTGCATATAAAAGACAAAACATTTACAGTCTTACGGAAGAAATAAAAAAAGTTGAATTCAAGACGAAACAAAATAAAGAATATTCACCTGACGCTTTAGCTTCAATAATGTTTTCTTCGGGAACAAGCGGTAAATCTAAAGGTGCAATGTTCACACATCAAAATTTGCTTTTGTCTTGTTACGATCACAAGACATCGTTAGGAAGCACAAGAAAAAAAACTTGTGTGGATCTTCTTTCTTGTTCGCATATTGCACCAAGACTTACGGAGTGGGCACTTTTGTTAAACGGCAACACAATAATTTATACCAACTACACAAAATATTTGAAAACCGTTCAAAAACATAAACCGGAATATCTTATATGTGTTCCTAAAATATTGAATATGATTATCGCACAATACAAAAAAGAAATTTTAAAACTTTCTGAATTTTCTCAAAAGTTAAACAATGTAGCCTTTAACATTTCCAATAAACATTACAAACTGAAATTTAAATATAGTAACAACATCGTTGTTAAAACATTATCGGCAATTTTGTCCGTATGCAATTTTGTTTGCTATAAACTCTTTATAAAAAAGATTGTGGAAAAATTTATAAATCCAAACTGTTTATTGTTTGCTTTCGGAGCATTTACCGATAAAAACATAGAAAATGTTATAAGTGCAATGGGACTTAATTTGATGGTATTTTACGGTCTTACGGAATCTTGTGTTTGTGCCGCATATACTTCGCAAGGGCACAAAAAAGCTTATTCCGTTGGAAAAACAAATCCTAATATGGACGTTATAATATCCGACTTGGAAACAGGTCAAAAGCTTGGCTTTAACAAAAAAGGAATGATAAAAGTTAAAGGCAAACAAGTAATGAGAGGATATTATAATAACGAAGAAGAAACAAAAAAAGTGTTTGATTCTCAAGGTTACCTTATAACGGGCGATTTGGGTTATATAAGCGAAGATGGCTTTTTATATTTTGTCGGCAGACATAAAAATATAATTGTTCTTAATAACGGGGAAAATATCGACAGTGTTAAAATAGAATTGATTTGTAACAATTCAAACTTTGTTCAACAAACGGTTATTTTCGGACAAGACAAACCATATTTAACCGCTGTTATTGTTCCGGACAAAGATTATATTTTAAAATGGGCTAATGAAAAAAATATAGATATTAATACGCAAGACGGGAAAAATTTATTAAAAAAAGATATTATAATAGATATTAACAATCTTATCGGAAAAGATAAATTTTTCAGATGGATAGAACAAATAAAAGATATTGTTATAATTGATGAACCTTTTAGTATCGAAAACGGATTAATGACAAGGAAATATACTGTTATACGAACCAAAGTTTATGATAAATATAAAAATTTGATAGATAATATGTATAAAGGATAAAAACCATGTTAAGAAAATTTGAAGTTTTAGCCCCTGCCAAAAATTCAGATTATGGTATTCAAGCAGTAAAATGCGGTGCGGATGCCGTTTATATTGCGTGTGATAAATTCGGTTTAAGAAACAGATGTTCCAATTCCGTGGAAAACATAAAAAAACTAATAGATTTTGCTCACAGATATTGGGTAAAAGTATATGTAACATTAAACTCTACAATATACACGGAAAAAGATTTTAAATATATAAAAGAAACCATCAACGAACTGTATAAAATCGGTGCGGATGCCATTATAATCAGCGATATGGGAATTTTAACATTGGATTTGCCTCCGATACCTCTTTTTGCAAGTGTAAACACAAAATGTTTAACGGCGGATAAAATAAACTTTTTAGCTAAAGTAGGTATAAAAAGAGTAATTTTACCGAGAGAACTTTCACTTAAAGAAATACAATATATCGGAAAAAACACAAATATTCCGTTAGAAGCTTTTATTCACGGAACAATGTGTGTTGCTTATAGCGGAAACTGTTATTTTAAGTATGCTCAAATGATAAAAAACACATTGGCAAAAAAAGAACTTTTAAATTATCAGTATTTTTCTTCAAATAACGGAGCATGTGTTACAAACTGCACAAACTATTACAATCTTTTGGATGCCGACGGGAAATACATTGTTAAAAACGATACTTTGTTACATATACCCTACTTGAATTTGTTAGACAAACTGGAACCTTTGTTTAAAGCAGGAGTAACTTCTTTTAAAATTGAAGGAAGACAAAGAGAGTTAAGTTATTTAAAAAACATTGTTGCTCTTGCCAACAGAAAAGCTAACGAAGTATTAAAGAAGAATAAGAATTACGGTAAAAGATTATCGAGCGGAACATCTGTAGTAGAGTTTGAGCCTAACTTAAACAAAGTGTTTAACAGAGGATTTACGGAATATTTCTTTAACGGAAGAAAACCGGAAAATGTAAATTCAAAAAGCAAATACGGAACATATATAGGCACCGTAAAAAGTCAAAAAGATAATGTTTTATCAATAAAAACAAAATCTAAATTGGCTGTAGGTGACAGATTCTTATGTGTTAAAGAAAACACAAGAAATGAAATAGTAAATATTATTAATATTGAAGGAAACAAATATTTTATCGACAGAAAAGATGTAAAAATCAAAGATTGCAAATTGTACAGGATAGTAAATGCAAAAGCAATAACGGAAATAGAAAATGCTTTTACCTACAGATATATATCAACAAAATTAACAATAACCGAACAAAACAAAACAACTTATAAATTATCCGTAACGGACGAGGATAACATAACAACCTTTATAACTTGCAAAAAAGATTTGAAATCAAAAATTTCAAAAGAACCGTTACTGAAAATTTTTAATAACGATAAAGAATACGAATTTCAAATTGTTGCCGTAAAAATGCCGAAACATATTAACATAAACGAAGAAGATTTATCTAAAACAAAAGAACAATTATATTTAAAATTAAGAGCAACAAGAGAAAAATTCAGACCGAAAGAAAAAGGAAAAATCAAAGATAATCATGCCCCTTTCCCGAGAAAAGATATTACTTCTTTGGATAATGTAGTAAACGCAAGAGCAGTAAAATTTTATAAACAGCACGGAGTAAAAAATATCGAATACAGTGTGGAACATAACACCAATATCAAAGACAAAAAAATATGGAACGGAAGATACTGTATACGGTATGAACAAGGTTATTGCAGCAAGAAAAACAGAAAAGATACTCCGAAAATGCCGTGGTATTTGGAAGACAAATTCGGAAACAAATATAAATTGCAGTTTGATTGCAGCAAATGCGAAATGAGTATTTTAGGATAACAAAAAATATACGGAGAAAACAAAATGGAAAAAGAACAAATAATAAAAGAGTTGGAACAAATTTTTAAAACCGTATTGGAAGAAGAAGATTTAACAATAAGCGAAGATATGGAAACATCCGACATTCAAGGTTGGGACTCGTTGGCACACATAAACATCATAGAAGAAATAGAGAAACATTTTAATATTCATATTGCCGTTGGCGAGATTGTTGTTTTAAAAACTATCGGCGATATGGTTAAATTAATTCAAAGTAAAATTTAGTATAAACACATAAAACAACTTATATTATAAAAATAAAAAAAACAGAGAACGTTATAGTTGTTCTCTGTTTTTTATCTGTTTATAAACTTTTATTATTTGATTTTAAACGTTGCGTTTACGGTAACCGCTATTTCTTTTTCTTTTGAAGACGTGTTATAAATGCCGTAATCAGAAACATCCATCGATAACGGTTTTCTTATTTGGAACACACCGGTTTTTGCAGATAAAAGGCTGCAAATTTTGTTTCCTGAACTCTTTGCAATTTCTTCTGCTCTTGCTTTTGCGTCAACCGTTGCAAGAGCCAACATTTCAGCCTTTAATTCGGCAAGATTTGAAACGAAATATTCCAAATCGGAATATTGTAAATATATATCTTGTTTTGCAAGTGCTTTGTTATCGAGTGCCAATTTTTCAATTTTTTCTATATCGTTAGATCTTACTTCTACTCTTTGGCTGAAATTATATCCGGTAATACCATTGTTCCCGTAATTTGCATAAGAACTTACCGGTTCAACCGAAATATCTTTTTCTTCTATACCATTATCAGCTAAATATTTTTTTAATTTAATTAAATCTTCCTGTATCCAAGATGGTCCTTCGCTTCTGTAAGCAACATTCGTAGTTTTGTTTATTGTCATATTCCATTTTATAAGATCCGAGGTTACGGTTTTTACACCTTGCCCTACAACTCTTATAGATTGTTCATTTCTTGCCGAAATAAAAAACGCCCCCCAAACAAATGCCGCAATAATAAATCCTACTGCCAAAATTGATGCTGTCTTACCGTTCATGTTTTTTCTCCTATTATAAATTGATGTTTATATTCCGATTTCTTTTAACAAATCTTTTAATACCGTTGCGGAATTAACAAATGATTTTTCTTCTTTTTCGTTAAATTCTATTTGTTGAACTTGTCTGATTCCGTCTCTGTTAACTACCGCAGGTAAACTTAAATATACATCGTCAACATTGTATAAATTATTTACCAATACGGATACAGGTAACACAGAATTTTCATTGAGCAATATTGCTTCGGTAATTCTTGTAAGTGCAAGACCTATTCCGTAAGAAGTTTCACCTTTTTTCTCTATTATCTTATATGCCGAATTTTTTACATTACTGAAAATTTCGTTAAGTATGGCTTTGTGATCACAATTTTGTTTTTTATCGCATAACATACAATGGTTTTCTATGTTTACTCCGCCAACTGTTGCTTTGCTCCATACCGGGAATTCGCTGTCTCCGTGTTCGCCTAAAATATAACCGTGTACACTTCTTGCATCTACATTACAATGTTTAGCTATTTCATATCTGAATCTTGCAGAATCAAGCAATGTTCCAGAACCTATAACTTTTGATGCCGGTTTACCTGAAATCTTATAAGCTGCATAAGTTAAAACATCTACAGGGTTGGATGCTATCAAAAGTATTGCATCCGGAGCATACTTCATAATTTCGGGAATTATAGATTTAAACAAATTTACATTGTCTTTCAACAAATCTATTCTTGTTTGTCCGGGTTTTTGTTTTTTGCCTGCAGTTATTACAACCAAATCAGAATCTTTTATATTGGAATAATCTCCTGCATTTACGGTTACCGCCGGAGTAAAAGGTGCACCATGCGATAAATCGATAGCTTCACCTTCGGCTTTATCTTTAAAATAATCAACAAGTGTTATTTCTCTTGCACATCCGTTAATCATTAAAGAATATGCATACCTTATACCTACATTACCGCAACCGATGATTGAAACTTTTGGTTTTAACATTGGCAATCTCCTTTGTAGTAAATATGTTTAATTATATTATTTTTTTATAAAAAAGTTTAATTTTGAACTTAAATTTTGGTAAAATAACCTCATTATGGGAAACATTAATCAACCAAACCCGGTAAAATTCTTTTTCGGACTGATTTTCAACGAAAATTTCAATATAGAAGAAGTTTACAGGGTATTGGAACAAAAGTTTAACAACAAAATAGATATTTACAGTCCTGCCATCGATTTTACTTTTACATCGTATTACAACAAAGAAATGGGCGAAAAATTAAAAAGACAATGGATATCTTTTGAGAAACTTATTTTGCCCGATGCTTTGGCAGACATGAAAATCGAAACTAACAACATTGAAGATTCTTACGCCAAAGATAAAAACAGAATAGTAAATATTGATCCGGGATATATAACACCGGCAAATGTTATTCTCGCTTCAACAAAAGATTTCAGTCACAGAATATATTTATCCAAAGGTATTTATGCCGAAGTTACAACAATTTACAGAAAAGAAGGTTTTACAAAACTTCCTTGGACATACCCCGATTATTTGTGCCCTACAGCTACGGAATTTATATTAAAAGCAAGACAATGTCTGTTAAAGAAAAAGGATTAAGCCTAATGTTTTTTATTATCTTTTTCACAATTTATTTATTGGGGAACGTTTACATCATTTACAGAATAATGCACGATTTAAAACTTCATGGTATTGCTCTTACAATATTCATAACATTTTATTTAATTATAACTTTTTTAAGCGTATATTCTTTTAAAATATCGAGATTTAATGAACCGACTCTTTCGGCAAAAATTTTAACGGAAGTAGGTTATGTTTGGCTCGGAACATTTTCTATAGCTCTTACATATCTGTTAATATCTCATTTGGCTTTTGTATTCGGACACACTCCAAAATTCAGGTACAACACAACACTGATAACAGTATTTCTCATTCTTGTATCTGTAATTTATTCTTATATCAACAATTTAGGTGATCCGAAAGTAAAAGAAATAAATATACCCGTTCCGAATTTACCGGTAGAAAATCTTTCAATCGTTCATCTTTCCGATATCCATGTAGATGTTACAACAAGTTACAACTCAATAAAACGATTTGTTGAAATAACAAACTCTTTAAATCCGGATGTTATTATGTTTACAGGCGATTTAGCCGATACCGATATAACAAAAACTTATGAAAAATACGGGTTATCGGATTTCAAATCAAAGTACGGAACTTTTGCCGTTAGCGGCAACCATGAATATTACAGAGGAATAACCAATTACGAATATATTTGTGAAAAAATAAATTTTAAACTCTTAAACAATGAAAACATTTTAGTTGACGATATATTTTATGTTGCAGGCATTCCAGATTCTAAAACATCAAAAGCGTTTAACTATAAACCTGCGGATATAAATAAATCTCTCGAAGGTATAGATTTTAATAAACCGGTAATATTCTTGTCTCATCAACCGGACCCGTTTTTTGAAAGCCAAAAATATCCTATAACAATACAGCTTTCCGGACATACCCATGCAGGACAAATTCCGCCTTTCGATATTATTGAATACTTTTTATATAAATATTTTTGGGGATTATATAAAGACAGTGATTCCTATATTTATGTAACAGCCGGCACAAGATTATGGGGTCCGCCTATGAGACTTTTCTCCAAATCGGAAATTGTAAAAATTAATTTAGTAAAAAATTAAAGTTTTATGAAAATTTATAAAACCGAATATAAATCGCCCTTGGGAAAAATTACTATTTGTTGTGATGAACAGGGAAATATTATCGGTGTATGGTTTAACGGACAAAAATATTTTGCAGATAATATTGACGGTAAAATAACAAAAAATAATAATTTAAAAATATTTATAACGGTAAAAAATTGGTTAGATCTATACTTCGCAGGCAAAAAACCCGACATCAAGGAAATACCTATAAAATTTATCGGAAACGATTTTAGAAAATCCGTTTGGAAAATTCTTTGCAAAATACCTTACGGAAAAACTATAAGTTACGGCGATATAGCAAAACAAATTGCCAAACAACAAGGTATAACAAAAATGTCTGCACAAGCTATAGGCGGAGCAGTAGGACATAACCCGATAGCGATAATTATTCCTTGTCATAGAGTAGTAGGTAAAAACGGAAGTTTAACAGGTTATGCTGCAGGAATAGATAAAAAGAAAAAACTTTTAGAACTTGAGCAAAATTAATGTTATGATTTATTGACATTAAAGTCACTCTAATTTGTAAAATATAAAAATAAATTATAAGCAAAACTTGTTTTCGGGAGCAGGAATGAAATTTAAGATTTTCACAGTAATATTAATTGCACTATTTATAGGAACACTGCTTTTGTTAAAAAGTAATATTATCGGTACTAATGTTGCTACACAGGCAAGCAATAAAAAAATCTTAGTGGCATATTTCTCAAGAACCGGCGAACAACGCAATGTGGGAAATATAACAAAAGGAAATACCGCAATAATAGGCGAAATGATAGCGGCAAAAACCGGTGCAGATATTTTTGAAATTAAAGTTGTCGAGGACAATTACCCTAAAGAGTATGGTAAATTTGTCGCCTACGCCCAAAAAGAAAAGGATGAAAATGTGAGACCGGATATTGTGGGTACGGCAAATATCGAAAATTACGATGTAATATTTATCGGTTATCCAAACTGGTGGCAAGATTTACCTATGCCGGTTTATACATTTTTGGAAAGTTACGATTTTTCCGGTAAAAGAGTTATCCCTTTTTGTACACATGAGGGGAGCGGATTAGTGGGAACTGAAAAACAACTAAGGAAGATTGTATCAACGGCAAATGTCGAATCGGGTATCGGAATTTACGGACACGTTGCACAAAACAATCCTCAAGAAGCCGAGAAGAAACTTGATATTTGGCTAAAAGATTTAGGCTTTTAAAAAGGGTTGCCGATAATTCCAGCTTTTAAAATATCACAATATTTGTCGTTAAAGGACTTAAGATTTTGTGTTAGAATGAAGAAAATCAAATATATAATTCTTATAGTCGTTGGTTGCTCATGAAAACTTTTCAAGTTTTGAATTATAATGAAGCATTTAGTGACTGCAGTGTACTGAAATGTAAGCGGTAGCGGGTGGTACATAAAGGAGCTAAATGCAAAGTTATAATTCAAAAATTAAAGTTGCTTAGCTAAAAAAAGCATTTACTTATGCTTTTTTTTCCACTCTTTGATTTGTTTTAATCTTTCTTTATATTTTATTTCCAACCCTTGTTCCGTCGGATAATAATAAGTCCTGTCTTTCAAAGAATCGGGAAGACACTGCATATTTGTAAGTTTATCTTTTGTATCGTGTGCATACTGATAACCTTTCCCGTAGTTTAATTCTCTCATAAGTTTTGTCGGAGCATTTCTTATTACTAAAGGAACAGGTTCTGCAAGATTTTTTCTTGCATCTTCGGCAGCAAGATGATATGCGGTATCCATGGCATTAGATTTCGGCGCAATAGACATATAAACAACAGCTTCCGTTAAATGAACACTGCATTCCGGCATTCCTATAAAGTGACATGCATGGTATGCTGCAACGGCAATTTCCAATGCTCTCGGATCTGCAAGACCTATATCTTCACTTGCAAACCTTGTAACTCTTCGGGCAATATATAACGGATCTTCGCCCGCTTCCAACATTCTTGCAAGCCAATAAACAGCTGCATCGGGATCTGAATTTCGCATAGATTTATGAAGTGCTGAAATTATATTGTAATGTTCTTCCCCCGTTTTGTCGTACAGAAGAGATTTTTTTGATATACATTGTTCCAAAGTTTCTTTTGTGACAGTGATTTTTCCTTTCTTATCTATGTCACCGTTTAAAACTACCATTTCCAGTGTTGAAAGGGCGGTTCTTGCATCACCGTTTGCAAAGTTGGCAATGACGGTAAGCATATCGTCGTCTATTACAACTTTTTCTTTCCCGAAACCTCTTTCATCGGTAACAGCTCTTTGTAAAAGTTTTACCAAATCCTGAGTTTCTATCGGTTTAAAAACAAAAACTTTACAACGTGATAAAAGTGCGGAATTTATTTCAAACGACGGATTTTCGGTTGTTGCTCCTATTAAAATAATACTGCCCTTTTCTACAAACGGTAAAAAAGCATCTTGTTGGGCTTTGTTAAAACGATGAATTTCGTCTACAAACACTATAGTTTTTTGCCCCAACTGTCTGTTGTTTTCGGCTTGAGCCATAACTTCTTTAATATCTTTTATTCCGCTTGTAACGGCAGAAAAATCTATAAATTTTGAATTTGTTTTGTTGGCAATAATTCTTGCCAGTGTAGTTTTGCCTATCCCGGGATTACCCCAAAATATAATTGAAGAAATCTTATCGTTTTCTATAAGTTTTCTTAATATTTTTCCTTCGCCGACCAAATGTTGTTGACCGACAAACTCTTCCAAATTTCTCGGTCTCAATCGCCAAGCTAAAGGTTGGTTAGTGTTATCTTCAAATAAAGTTTCTTCTTCCATACTATTTTTCCGCTACGGATTTACCTGTAATATGTTCACAATCCATTTCCAAACACATTACATTCTTTGCATATTTTTCTATCATTATATCAATTTCGGAAACATCTTTTGTAAATTTTAAAGATAAGTTGCGACAAATTTCTACCGCTTTATTAAAATCTTCAACGATTTTTATTTTGCCGAACACTATAACACTTTTGAAATACAGAGCCCAATGACCTTCTTTTTTGTATCCTTTATCATAAACACAAAACGAAACTTTACTATGTTTTTTTATTGAATCTATTTTGTGACCTTCTTTGGCACCATGAAAATATATTTTGTTTTCCTGTTGATTATAATAAAAGTCTATCGGAATACCGTAAGGATAATCGTCATCACCCAATACGGATAATACACCCCTGACTTCGGTATTTAATATTTCAACACATTCTTCCTGTGTTAATTGTTGTTTAAATCGTCTCATCTGTCTAAACATTGTTAACTCCATTTTTTATATAAAGCGGCAACATCTTTTAATAATGTCGGAATATCTAATTTCTGAGGACATTTCGGTTTACATATACCGCAACTTATACATTTATCGGCTCTGTTTTCCGCTTTAATACTTTCATAAGCGGCAATAAAATTTTCTTTTTTGTTGTCTGCTTTATATTGGTTGTATATATTGAAATTTTTCGGAATATCTATTCCAACCGGACATCCTATGCAATATTGACAATAAGTGCATGTTATTGCTCCGGAAGATTTATATACGGCAATAGCATTGGAAAGTACTTTTTGTTCTTTTTCGGTTAACGGTTTAAAATTTATAAATGTATTAACATTATCTACCATATGTTCCATTTCCGTCATACCGCTTAACACGCAAAAAACATTTTCTAAAGATGCAACATATCTCAATGACCATGAAGACGGAGAAGCATCGGGATTTTCTTTTTTCAATAATTCTACCGCAGCATTGTTAAGTGTAGATAATTGTCCGCCTTTTAAAGGATTCATTACAACTACGGGAAGGCCTGCTTTTGTCGCAATTTCATATTGCTTTTTTGCATTTACGCCATACCAACCGCTGCTATCCGTCTTTTCCCAATCTATTAAGTTGATTGGAAGTTGAACAAAATCCCACTTATATGTGCTGATAACTTCTTCTAAAAGTTCCGGTGTATCATGAATGGAAAAGCCTAAATATTTTATTTTACCTTCTTTTTTCTTTTGTAAAAGTTGTTCGTAAACATCATAATTTTTTACTGTTTCCCATTCACTTTTATTTATATTATGTGCAAGATAAAAATCAAAATAGTCTACCTGACATTTTTTTAACTGTTCATTGAAAGTCGGTATAACTGTATCTTTCCCGCCAAGACGACTTAACGGAAGTTTATCAGCCAAATAAAAACTGTTTCTGGGATATTTTTTTAATACTTTGCCGGCCGTAAGTTCCGATTTACCGCCATGATAAAACCATGCGGTATCAAAATAGTTTATGCCATGTTCCATTGCATAATCTACCATTTTTTGAACTGCTTCAACATCCGGACCGCCTAATTTTTGAGGAAGTCTCATAAGACCAAAACCGATAGCGGATATATCGAGATTTTTAAATTTTTTTGTATAAACTTTTCCTACAATTTTTTTGGTTTCCGCAGTAACTTTTTTACATGCAGATAATACAACCGCGCCTATTGCTGTAAATAGCGTAGATTTTAAAAATTGTCTTCTGTTCATAGGAAAAGGCCTCCTAAATTATTAGTTGAATAGATTCTTTCAATGTTTCAACTGTTATTAAATTATAGCCACTTAGATGCCCAATCTTTAAGATCTTTTTCGGAAACTCCGGAACTAAATCTTTTTCCGCTGTCAACTTTAGCTTTCGGTGCTAACTTTTGCATAATGCTGCCGGAATCACCCATTCCCGAACCGCCGGAAGTTGCAAAAGGTATAACTTGTTTACCTGAAAAGTCATAACTTTCCATAAATGTATCTATAATCGAAGGTTCTCTGTACCACCAAATAGGGAACCCTACAAAAATAACATCATATTGACTCATATCTGCAACTTTATTTGCAATAGCAGGTCTGGAATTTCTATCATCCATTTCTACCGAGCTTCTGCTTTTTTTGTTTGTCCAATCCAAATCTGCACTTGTGTATGGTTGTGCAGGCTTAATTTCGAATAAATCTGCTCCGGTTGCTTTAGAAAGTCTTTCTGCAACCTTTGCCGTTACTCCGCTTGCACTGAAATATGCTACCAAAACTTTCTTGTTGCTTTTTGATTCTGCCATAACCTCGCCTCCATTATTATTTTTGAACAACATAAATCCACAAGTTAAAATTGTTACCACTACTGCACAAACCATTATTTTTTTCATAAAAACCCTCCGGATTTGTTAGAAGATTAGATGATTAGAAGATTGGAGGATTGGAAGCTAACTTGTAAAATTTGTTAAAAACAAATTTTGTTATCTTTTAATTTCCTTTTCCATTCTTCTATCTTATTATTTTATAAGTTAGAGTAGCTCTAATGTCAAGAAAATATTATTTATTGTTGAACAAAAGCAAACTGATATTTGCCGGTTTCATCTTTTTGCAATTTACCGATACCGCAATTCAAAAGGTGTGCACCTGCGATATATTTGCCGCTATCCGCATAGTCTTTCAAAACTTTTTTTCTTACGGATAATGCCTGTATAGGATCTGTATCATATACCAAAAAAATTTCGGGATCTTGAAATTGTATAGGTGCATGTAAAATATCGCCCCATACCAACATTGTTTGTCCTTCGCTTGTAACTTCAAACATTGTGTGTCCTAAAGTATGGCCGAATGCCGGAACAGATTTTATAAAGGGTAATATTTGTTCGTTTTGTTTAAATGATTTTATTCTGTTCGGATATGCCAACAAGACTTCGGAAGTTTTGTTTGCATCGATTTCTTCTTGAGCAATATAAACATTTGCTTTGGGGAATGTTTTGTTATAGTCGTTTATAAGACCTGCTATGTGGTCATAGTGCATGTGTGTAATGCATATAGTATCTATACTCTTTGGTTCGACATTAATACTTTTTAATGCTTCCAACAATGCCGGCGCATTTATGCCTGTATCAAACAATATTTTGTGGTCACCGGTATCAACATAAAAAACATTTATTGCAGATGCATTTGAGTCTGTTTGATTTAAAAACTCTTCCAACTTTTTAGTATCTTTATAACGGAACAATTCTTTTTTGTGATTCATTGACTGTATTTTTATTGCGGTTACATCAAATTTACCGAGCTTCATATTTACGGTATTTGCAGCAAATAAACAAGTAGTTAAAAATAACATCGCCATTATTGAAAATATTTTTTTCATAACAACACTCCTTTTTACAAAATATCGTTATTATTTTAGACTTCCGTTCCAGCTTATTGTTACAATCAATATTATACAAAAATGTATTATTAAAAATAAAAAAATCCGGAAAGGGAGGGATTCGAACCCTCGGTACAGGCTTTCACCTGTACACCGGTTTAGCAAACCGGCGCACTAGACCAACTATGCGACCTTTCCAGATTATTCTCAAATTATACCATAATTTGTTTTTTTCTACAATTTATCGTCGTAGAAAAACTTGTCAAAAAACTTATTTCTTAAAGAAACTAAACAATTTACTGAAGAAACCGCCTTCTTCTTTTGCTTCTTCTTGTTTAGGTTCTGTTGATTTTGCTGCTGCTGTTTGTTGTGCTGCATTTGCTGCTGTTGTTGCAAGATCTTTTGTTGAAACTTCTTCGGATGTTGCATATTGTATTGCTGCTGCCGTTGCTGCTGCTGTTGCCATTTCAGAAACGGTTGCGGAAGAATTCTTTATTGTGTTAACTGCTGATTTAACTGCACCTGCTTTTTCCAAAAGAGGAACAATTTTATCGCCGTATTTTACATTGTTTTTTGCATAATCCAAAGCTGTTTTTCCGAGAACATCTGCTGCATTAACATCTGCACCTTTGTTCAACAACAAACCAACTATAGCAACTGCTGAAGATGATGTGTTTTCGCAAGCTGACATCAAAGCTGTTTTTCCTGTTTCTTTTGCAACAGCATTTACATCAACCGTACCTGTGGTTAAATAGCTTTGTATTGCTGCTATTCCGCCGTCTTTGCAGATATCAATAAATTGTGACGAATCTGCTGCATAAACCGAAACTGCTGCCAAACTTACAAATACTGCTACCAACATTACTAACTTTTTCATTTTACTTTTACCTCTCCTTATCCTTTAATATTTTTAATTTCTTTTATTATTGCCGGAATAATTTCATACAAATCACCAACCAACGAATATGTTGCTGTTTGCATCATAGGGCAATCTTTATCTTTGTTTATTGCTATGATTGTATCCGATGAACTCATACCAACCATATGTTGAATTTGGCCAGAAATACCGCATGCAATATAAATTTTAGGTGCTACCGTTCTGCCGGTTTGACCAACCTGATGAGAATAAGGTATCCAATCTGCATCTACAGCTGCTCTGGATGCTCCTACTGCTCCACCCAACAAGTCTGCCAATTCCTTTATAAGTTTAAATCCTTCCGGATTACCTAAACCTCTACCGCCGGAAACTATAATATCTGCATCCGAAATATTTACATCTGCACTTTGATCTTTAAAGAAACCGATGAATTTTGTTCTGTTAATAACTTTTTGTGCATCTACTGTTTTATTTATAACTTCACCTGTTCTGCCTTCTTGAACTTTAGCTTCTTTAAATACTTTATGTCTAACGGTTGCCATCTGCGGTCTGTGTCTCGGTGTTAAAATTGTTGCCATGATGTTTCCGCCGAAAGCAGGTCTTGTCTGCATTAAATTTCTTGTTTCGGGATCTATTTCCAATGCCGTACAATCAGCAGTAAGACCGGTATAAATTTTTGCTGCAACTCTTGAAGCAAAAGATCTTCCT
>JAEEGL013549807.1_pt1 | contig 18773 bp, 16 predicted proteins | sample 9134231 | NCBI WGS metagenome assembly JAEEGL01 (sample SAMN16246548, study PRJNA631951) | gut metagenome | biome: gut microbiome; feature: rumen; material: fiber-attached | host: Bos | place: Iran: Karaj | collected 2018-10 | reverse complement strand
TCACAGCTATTCAGATGGATATCAAGATTCACGGTCTTACAAAGCCTATCGTTGAGACAGCTATCGCACAGTGCCGTGAGGCAAGATTCTTCATTATGGATGAGTGCATGAGCAAGGCAATTGCAGAGCCTCGTAAGGAAGTATCCAAGTACGCTCCTAAGATCGTTTCTATCCAGATCGATCCTGAGAAGATTGGTGATGTTGTTGGTCAGAGAGGTAAGACAATCAACGAGATCATCGCTCGTACAGGTGTTAAGATTGATATCACAGATGATGGTAAGGTTTCAGTATGCGGCGAGGATCAGGACAAGATCGCTGAGGCTGTAAACATGGTTAACATCATTGTTTCAGAGTTCGAGAAAGGCCAGATCTTCACAGGTAAGGTTGTAAGCATCAAGGAATTCGGCGCATTCGTTGAGTTCGCACCTGGCAAAGAGGGTATGGTACACATCAGCAAGATCTCTAAGGAGAGAATCGAGCACGTTGAGGATGTTCTTACACTTGGCGATACAGTTACAGTTGTTTGCCTTGGCAAGGACAAGATGGGCAGAATCAGCTTCTCTATGAAGGATGTTGCTCAGAACTGAGAGAGCTTGACGAGGTATTTGCGAGTCTAGTTCGAATGTTATTTGATTATTTTGATTGTTTTTTGGGGGCCGGCATGTTTATCACATACCGGCCTCAAATTAAGTATAATCAGACAAATTTTGTAAATTTCAGACATACAGACTAAGCGGTTTATGTAATCGTAAGGTTTGAACCCCATATATGGAAATGAATGTACAATACTTTGTGACTTTTAAAGCTATGGAGATGAGACCAATCAATTTCAAGTGCCTGTGCACGCAGAAATTGATTCTCTGGGCTCATCGGAATGTTCAGCTTTACAGGAACAAAGATTGTACATCATGAAATATATGGGGCTCAAACCGTAATAATAAATGTAAGGATGCGAAAATGAGTAATACAAAAGAGACTATAAATGAGATAAATAAGCGCCGCACCTTTGCCATTATTTCTCACCCTGATGCCGGTAAGACAACTCTTACTGAGAAGTTCCTTCTCTACGGCGGAGCTATCAACATGGCGGGAAGCGTTAAGGGTAAGGCTACAGCAAGACATGCAGTGTCTGACTGGATGGAGATTGAGAAACAGAGAGGTATCTCTGTAACATCATCTGTTCTTCAGTTTAACTATGAAGACTGCTGCATCAATATCCTTGATACCCCTGGACACCAGGATTTCTCAGAAGATACATACCGTACACTTATGGCTGCTGACTCAGCTGTCATGGTAATCGATGCCAGTAAGGGCGTAGAGGCTCAGACCAGAAAGCTCTTCAAAGTCTGCGCTATGAGCCATATTCCGATTTTTACCTTTATCAACAAGCTTGATAGAGATGCAATGGATACCTTTGATCTTCTCGATGACATTGAGAACAACCTTGGTATCGCTACATGCCCTATGAACTGGCCTATCGGTTCTGGTAAGAACTTCAAGGGTATCTACGACAGAAGAGAAGGCCATATCGTTACTTTCTCTGAGACTCAGAAGGGTACCAAAGAGGGAAAAGAGACATTTATAAACCTTGATGACAAGGCTGGAATTGATGCTAATGTAGGCCAGGACGCTTATGACAAGCTTATTAGCGAGATTGAGCTTTTGGATGGTGCTGGTGCTGAATATGATCTTGATAAGGTTCGTGCAGGAGAGCTTACACCAGTATTCTTTGGATCTGCTCTTCAGAACTTTGGTGTAGAATTATTCCTCCACCACTTCCTCAAGATGGCAACGCCACCTACAGGAAGAACTTCATCAGATGGCGAGAAGATCGATCCGCTTGAGAGAGATTTCTCAGCATTTGTATTCAAGATTCAGGCCAATATGAACAAGGCTCACAGAGACAGGATCGCCTTCATGAGAATCTGTTCAGGCAGATATGATGCAGACAAGGAAGTTAAGCACGTTCAGAGCGGCAAGGTAATGAGACTTTCACAGCCACAGCAGCTTATGGCTGACGAGCGTAAGATCCTCTCGGAGGCTTATGCAGGAGATATCATGGGTGTATTTGATCCAGGTATTTTCTCAATCGGCGATACAGTCTGCATGCCCAAGGACAACATAGTTTACGAGGGTATCCCAACCTTCGCTCCTGAGCATTTTGCAAGGGTTCGCCAGGTTGATACCATGAAGCGTAAGCAGTTCGTCAAGGGTATCACTCAGATAGCCCAGGAAGGTGCGATTCAGATCTTCCAGGAGTACAACACAGGTCTTGAGGAAATAATTGTAGGCGTTGTTGGTGTACTTCAGTTTGACGTATTGAAATTCAGACTCCAGAGTGAGTACAATGTAGATATAATACTTGAAAATCTTCCATACGAGTACATCAGATGGGTAGACAACGAGGACGTAGATATGTCCACACTTGTCGGAACTTCTGATATGAAGAAGATAAAAGATATGCATGACAGACCACTTCTTCTCTTTATCAACGAGTGGAGTGTCGGCATGACAATGGATCGTAATAAGGGACTTGTCCTTTCAGAGTTTAAAAAGAACTAAGAAGGGCGAGATGCTAGTTGAAAAAAGTTCTTGGAGGCTTAAATATTGAGGGAGAAACGTGCTAAAAACAAAATAGCATTATTTCTTGCAGCGCTTACTACAGCACTGACTTTGTCTGGATGCCAGTATTCAAGCTTTGATGAGTATCTGGAGATACTGGGAATGAAGGAGCCTGCCTACGAGGATGACTATGCATCAAGAGAGGAAACGCTTGTAGTTTCTGAGGATTCTACCAGTAGCTCTTTTGACCTTGCCCCTTCCTATCAGCCTGCCGATAACGAGTACTCTGCAGATGAGATAGAGGCTACAGGCGAGATTTCTTTTGCCAGCGAGGGAGAGACTTCTGGAACTACTATGGCTACCTATGAAGGCGGCTATGATGCGGATAAGTCTTATTCCTCTTCCTACAAGGAACTTACAGAGGCTGAGCTCAACGAACAGATGAAGGCAGCAAGAGAAAATGCAGGCCTTACTCCTGATAATGTTAAAAAGCTAAAGAGTCAGCAGCAGGGCCTATATGCCTTTGACAGACTTACAGGTTCTGGTCAGACTCTTTATGTTGAGATTCTGTCCATCATTCAGACCATGAGTGAGAATGTTCCGGTTTCCACAACAAGTGATGAGGCCATAGACCTGGTTTTTGACTACGTCTGCGCGGATCACCCGGAGCTCTTTTACGTCGATGGTTACAGATATACCAATTACACCATAGACGGCGCTATAACCAAGATCAGCTTCTCTGGCAACTACATCTACACAGCAGATGAGGTAAAAGAGAAACAGACACTCATCAACCAGGAAGTCAACCGGATCCTTGCCGGGGCGCCATCTTCTGAGGATGATTATTATGCGATCAAGTATCTGTACGAATATCTGATACATAATGTTGAGTATGACCTTGATGCTCCTGATAATCAGAATATCTGCTCGGTTTTCATCGAGGGACGAAGCGTATGTAATGGCTATGCCAAGGCTATGCAGCTTCTTTTGGGGAAACTTGGTATAAAGAGCACTCTGGTCACAGGAACTGTGGATACCAAGAAGGCTAAAGATGTAAGACATGCCTGGAATCTGGTTTTGTGCAATGACGTCTATTACTATGTGGATGTTACCTGGGGAGATTCCTCCTATCAGGTGGGAAATGGCGAAAATGCTGATTCCACAAGGCTTCCAGCAGTTAATTATGATTATCTTAATGTTACTACAGATGAAATAGAGAAAAATCACACCGTTTCAGATATCCTTTATATGCCGGATTGTGCTAGTATGAAGGATAACTACTACGTCAGGGAAGATGAGTATTTTACAACTCCGGAACTGGTGCTGGTGGGAGATCTTTTTAACAGAAGATATCAGGATGGAAGCTCAAGCGTAGTGATAAAGTGTGCTGACAGAGATGTTTACGACCAGCTTTTTGAGCAGCTTATAACACAGAGGCAGGTGTTTAACTATATGCAGGGGGATAATTCCTCTGTATCCTACACAACCTTTGTGGATACCAATACGATGATTTTCTGGATCAGGTGAATTTACGGCTTATGCAGTATTTATGCCAAATGGCCTGATATATGGTATAATAATTCAGAATAAACTTCACAACAATGAGGAGTAGATAAAATGGGTAAAGAGTTAGCAGAGATTGGATCAGTTAAGATTGCGGATGACGTTGTAGCAAGAATTGCTGCTTTGGCAGCTCTTGAGGTTGACGGCGTTTCAGCAATGGCAGGAGGATTTGTAAGTGATACTCTTGAGAAGGTAAGCCGCAAGAACTTATCCAAGGGTGCCAAGGTCATGATCGGTTCATCTGATGTCAAGGTTGATCTTTCACTTATGATGGCTTATGGCTACAATATTCCAGCAACTTGCCAGCAGGCTCAGACTCGTGTTAAGACTACTATCGAGAACATGACAGGCCTTGAGGTTACTGATGTCAATATCAGAATCGCAGGAATCGTAATGCCTAAGGCTTGATATCACAGAGCCGCGGATAAGAAACCGCAAGAGTAACTGATATACAACTTTTTTAGAATGGATAATTAATATGAATAGAACAGAACTTAGAGAGCAGATTTTCCAGCTGCTCTTTCGTGTTGAATTTAACACCAAGGAAGAAATGTCTGAGCAGGAGGAACTCTTTACAACAGAGGGCGACCTTGATTTTTCCAAGTCAGACGCTGATTACATCAGAGACAAATATGAGAAGATAGCTGAGAAGCTCGATGACATCGACAAGGCTATCAATGAGAAGGCAACAGGCTGGGATACTAAGCGTATGGCCAAGGTTGATCTTACAATCATCAGACTTGCTGTATACGAGATCCAGTACGATGAGTCAGTTCCTACAGGTGTTGCTATCAATGAAGCTGTTGAACTTGCCAAGAAGTTTGGACAGGATGGTTCACCAGCATTTGTAAATGGAGTGTTAGCTAAATTTGCGCAGTGAATATACAGTCACACAGGTTAATGCATACATAAAGAACATGTTCACTCAGGACTTTCTTTTAAAGTCCATTACTGTTAAGGGAGAAGTGAGCAATTGCAAATATCATTCCTCCGGTCATATCTATTTTACACTCAAGGATGCCGGAGGCGCTATTGCCTGTGTTATGTTCCGGGGGGACAGAGAAAGAGGCGGCCTGAAATTCCAGATGAAGGAAGGCCAGCAGGTCAAGATCACCGGGACCATAGATGTATATGAAAGAGATGGCAAGTATCAGCTCTACGCCAGGGAAATCTTATTGGACGGAGCTGGTGCTCTTTATGAGCGCTATGAAGAGCTTAAAAAGAGACTGTCAGAAATGGGGCTATTTGCTGCTGAGTACAAACAGCCTATCCCCAGATATATACATACTCTCGGCGTTGTTACAGCCCCTACGGGAGCAGCGGTGCGTGACATCATAAACGTTGCCACCAGAAGAAATCCACATATCCAGATAGTTCTTTATCCCGCTATAGTTCAGGGTGATGAGGCTCCTGAGAGTATAGTAAGAGGCATAGAAGCCTTAACACAGAAACAGGTAGACGTTATCATTGTGGGCCGAGGCGGAGGTTCTATAGAAGACTTATGGGCATTCAATGAAGAGATAGTGGCTCAGGCCATTTTCGATTGCCCTATTCCAATTATTTCAGCAGTTGGACACGAAACGGATACTACAATAGCGGACTATGTTGCAGACAGAAGAGCACCTACACCTTCTGCGGCGGCAGAGATTGCTGTTTTTGAATACGAGAGATTCTTGCAGGATCTTCAGGACTATGCTTATTCCCTTCATAGGTCCATGGACAGGCGGATTTCTGATCTGAAGATGCAGGAGACAAGGTATAAAGAGACACTTCGTCTTTTAAGTCCTATGGGAAAGATCAAGGACAGACTCCTTAGGATGGATCAGTATCAGGACCAGTTACAGGTACTAATGGACAGGAAAGTCTTAAGTTGCAGGCACAGGCTTGAGGTTGATATTGAAAGACTAAAAGGCTTATCGCCACTTGACAGGCTTAAGGGCGGCTACTCCTATGCTGCAGCGTCTGATGGCAGCAACATCCGCAGCATCAGCCAGGTTAAAAAGGGTGACGAGATTTCTTTATACGTGACAGATGGTAAGGTCACAGCTCAGGTCACAGACACTACTGAGATGAATTACACAGGAGATAGATATGGCACCAAGGAAAAAGGAAGAAGTAGAGCAGAATAAAAAGCTCTCTGTAGAAGAGGCTTTTGCTGAGATAGAGGCAAAGATCCAGGCTCTGGACAGCGATGAGATCAGCCTTGAGGATTCTTTTAAGGAATACCAGAAAGGCATGGAACTTCTTAAATATGCCCACGAGACTATAGAGGAAGTAGAGAAAAAAGTTCAGAAAATTGCGGAGGATGGAAGTCTTACAGACTTTGAATAAGTACTATGGGAAGCGACTTTGAAAACAGATTATCGGATAAGGCATCTCATATAGAAGAGGTTTTGAAAGCTTTTTTACCAAAAGAGTCAGGCTACGCAAGAACTGTTATCGAGGCTATGAATTACAGTCTTATGGCAGGCGGCAAGAGGCTAAGGCCTATGATGATGCTTGAAGCTTACAAACTTTTTGCTGGAGAGAATGCAAGCGAGGACGTGGTTAGGCCATTTATGGCGGCAATGGAGATGATCCACACATATTCTCTTGTTCACGATGATCTTCCGGCTATGGATAATGACGAGTACAGAAGAGGCAGGAAGACAACCCACGCTGTATATGGGGCAGGGATGGCTACCCTTGCAGGGGATGGCCTTTTAAATCTTGCCTATGAAACCGCGGTATTAGGTGCTATAAAGGGAAAAGAGCTATCTCTTTATGACGGCGAAACTTCAAACAGATATATGGCAGCACTTAAGGTTCTTACTGAGAAAGCCGGAATCTACGGCATGGTTGGAGGCCAGTGCGCTGATATTTGTGCTGAGAATGCAACGGATATAGCAGATGATGAGATGAAGGATACTCTTCATTACATAGATGAAAACAAGACTGGAGCACTGATAGAATCAAGCCTTATGATAGGGGCTATTCTTGGTGGAGCGACTTCTGCCCAGGTTTCTCAGATTGAGAAGGCTGGCAGCAACGTTGGAATCGCCTTCCAGATCCAGGATGATATTCTTGATATCACCAGCACAGCAGAGGTCCTTGGAAAGCCAATCGGCTCTGATGAGAAGAACGGCAAGAGCACCTATGTGAGCCTTTATGGAATGGACAATGCTGTTTCCAAGGTAAAAGAGCTATCGGATGAGGCTATGAATATTTTAGAGGAGCTTGGATTTAAGGGAAGCTTTCTTGATCAGCTCTTTAACTACCTCATCTATAGACAAAAGTAATACGAAATGAAGGGAGCGGAGAAATGCTTCTTGATCAGATAAATAAAACCGGGGACATCAAGGATATTCCCAAGTCGAAATATCCTGAGCTTGCCCAGGAGATAAGACAATTTTTAATAGAAAAACTATCTGTCACAGGTGGACACCTGGCATCTAATCTTGGAACTGTGGAGCTTACAATGGCTCTCCACGTTGCGCTTGATCTTCCTGAGGATAAGATAATCTGGGACGTAGGACATCAGTGCTACACTCATAAGCTTTTAACTGGCAGAAAGGATCAGTTCGACCATCTGCGCCAGTTTGGCGGCATGAGCGGCTTTCCAAAGAGAAGCGAGTCAGACACCGACTGTTTTGATACAGGACACAGCTCCACCTCTATTTCCGCTGGTCTTGGAATGGTCAAGGCCAGAGACCTTAAGGGAGAGGATTATACAGTTGTTTCTGTTATTGGAGATGGCTCTCTTACTGGAGGCCTTGCTTATGAAGCTCTCAATAACGCAGCCAAGCTTGAGACCAACTACATCATAATCCTAAATGACAATGAAATGTCTATTTCTGAGAGCGTTGGCGGAATGAGAAGATACCTTGATTCTGTCCGTACTGCAGAAGGTTACCTTAACCTTAAGTGGGATGTTTACGAGCAGCTTCGTAATTCCAATCCCAAGATGGTTGACAGCATCAGACGTGCCAAGAACAGCTTTAAGCAGCTTTTTATACCAGGAATGGTATTTGAAAACCTTGGAATCACTTATCTGGGACCTGTTGATGGACATGATACCCAGGCTCTTGTCAGAACCATCAAGGAAGCCAAGAAGGTCAAAAAAGCTGTCATGATCCACGTTATGACCAAGAAGGGCAAGGGATTTGAGCCTGCAGAGAGGCACCCTGCAAGATTCCACGGAACTGAGCCTTTCCTTATAGAGAACGGACTTCCAAGAAATCCCAGGACTACTGCTAATTACCAGGATATTTTCAGTACTGTAATGTGCAAGCTTGGAGCAAGGGATGACAAGGTGGTTGCCATCACAGCTGCTATGGCTGATGGCACGGGACTTAAGAGATTCCGCAACATGTATCCCGACAGATTTGTGGATGCAGGAATTGCAGAGGAACACGCTGTTACCTTTGCGGCAGGCATGGCTACAGGCGGGTACAAGCCTGTGTTTGCGGTTTATTCATCTTTTTTACAAAGAGCATATGATCAGATATTAGAAGATGTCTGCCTTCAGAATCTTCCGGTTGTGTTTGCTATAGACAGGGCAGGACTTGTGGGAAGTGACGGAGAAACCCATCAGGGAATATTTGACCTTTCCTATATGTCGACTATGCCTAACATGCATATCATGGCCCCCAAGAATAAATGGGAACTTTCAGATATGCTGAAGTTTGCGGTGGATTTTGACGGACCTATCACAGTCAGATATCCAAGAGGCAACGCTTATTCAGGTCTTCAGGAGTTCAGAGCTCCTATTGTCATGGGCAAGTGCGAGCCTATTTATGAAGAGAAGGATGTATGTCTTATGGCTGTAGGCAGCATGGTCAAGATCGCTGAAAAAACAAGAGAAATCCTCAAGGAAAATGGCGTTAAGTGTTCACTTGTTAATGCCAGATTTGTTAAACCTATTGATACTGACTATATCCACGCAGCCAGCAAGACTCACAAGCTGTTTGTAACAATGGAAGAAAACGTGGCTACAGGCGGCTATGGAGAAAAGGTCAGAAAGTATATCGATGAGAACAGGATTGATGCATCTGTCTTATCAATTGCGATACCAGATAAGTTTGTGACACACGGAAGCGTAGACCAGCTCTACAAGGAGCTTTCAATGGACCCTGAGTCTGTTGCAAACCGTGTACTTGAAGAAATTAGGAAATAAGGAAAGATTATGGCAAAAGAAAAAGAGAGGCTGGATGTTCTTCTTGTAAACAGAGGACTTGCGCCTTCAAGAGAAAAGGCTAAGACACTTATAATGGCCGGAGAAGTTTTTGTCAACGGACAAAGAGAAGACAAGCCTGGAACCACCTTTGAGGAAGCCAAGATAACAAGCCTTGAAGTCAGGGGAGATACACTTCCCTACGTGAGCCGAGGCGGGCTCAAGCTTGAAAAGGCTGTCAATAACTTTGGCTTTTCTCTGGAAAATAAGATTTGTATGGATATTGGAGCTTCTACAGGCGGATTTACTGACTGCATGCTTCAAAATGGTGCATCCAAGGTGTATTCAGTGGATGTGGGCCATGGCCAGCTGGATTGGAAGCTTAGAAGCGATGACCGCGTAGTATGCATGGAGAAGACCAATTTCAGGTATATGGTAAGGGACGACATTCAGGACGACCTGGATTTTGCCTCCTGCGATGTATCTTTTATCTCCCTTACGAAGATTCTGTTGCCAGCAAGAAGGCTCCTTAGGGACAGAGGCGAGATGGTATGCCTTATAAAGCCTCAGTTTGAGGCTGGTAAAGAAAAAGTCGGCAAAAAGGGAGTTGTAAGAGACCCCAAGGTTCATGAGGAAGTGGTCCACAGAATCATAGATTTCGTGGATATAGCCGGTTTTGATGTTCTTCATCTTGATTATTCGCCTATTAAGGGGCCGGAGGGTAATATTGAGTATCTGGTCCACATCAGCAAGAATCCTGAAGCTAATGACAGGGTAAAAGAGCTGACTGAGGCTGAGGGAGAGAAGACACTTAAAGTTGTGGAGGAGCAGGGCGATGGTTTTTCACACAGCCCTGAAATGGAAAAGCTCATTGCAGAAACTGTTGCAAGAGCGCATGGGAGCTTAGATAAATAATTATGGATTGCTTTTGCTTAGTTACTAACAAGGACAAGGACAAGAATCTTGAAATGACTATGCACATCAAGGATTACCTTGAAAGTCATGGCAAGAAATGTGTAATAGCAGAGAACATAGACAAGCAGGAATCAGATAACAAAGTATCTAGAGATTTTTTAAGTGTGATACCGGAAGAGGCAGAATGCTGCATAGTCCTGGGCGGAGACGGAACAATGCTGCAGGCAGCAAGAAGTGCGGCTTATCTCGACGTTCCGCTTATCGGCGTTAATCTGGGAACACTTGGATATCTTGCAGATGTAGAGGTTGGAAATGTTGATGATGCTCTTCGTCAGCTCCTTGCAGGTGACTATGATATAGAAGACAGGATGATGCTCTATGGAGTTGTTGATGACAAACACGACTACGCCCTCAATGACATTATTATTACCAGAGCTGGAGAGTTTTCTATTATCAACTTTGACATATATGTAAACGATATGTTTCTTTGCAATTATCACGCAGATGGAATTGCAATTTCAACTCCGACAGGTTCAACAGGTTACAGCCTGTCAGCGGGAGGCCCTATCGTTGAGCCTTCAGCCAACATGATCCTGATTACTCCTATCTGTCCACATACTATTAATTCAAGGAGTATGGTCCTTTCAGATAAGACCAAGATAACAGTGGTAATGAGAGAGGGCAGAGGTGGAACTGTGCAGAAGTCAATTGCTTATTTTGACGGAAGCGGAAGGCTGGAACTTCAGACAGGCAGCAGGATTGAGATAGAAAGAGCTAATAAGACAACCAAGATAGTCAAGCTTAACAAGGTAAGCTTTTTACAGGCTCTTGGTAAGAAATTTGATGCTAAATAATTATGAAATTGCGAGGACAATTAAGTCCTGAGCAATTCGATATATAATGATTTTTGTGATTTATGAGTGGGGTATTTTGTATGAAAAAAAACAGACATGACAAGATAATTGAGCTTATAGCCAAGTATGAAGTCGAGACTCAGGAGCAGCTGGCAAGCCTTCTTAAGGATGAGGGCTACGATGTTACACAGGCCACTGTTTCAAGAGATATCAGACAGATGAAGCTCAGCAAACAGGTAACTGAGGACGGCAGACAGAAATATGTTTATTCAACTGCAGACCCAGAAGCTATGCAGGATAAGTATGTTAGCGTACTAAAGGCAGGGTTTGTTAAGATGGACCTGGCTCAGAATATTCTCGTTATCAAGACAGTTTCAGGAATGGCAATGGCTCTTGCAGCAGCAATTGATGCTATTGAAATGCCGCAGATTGTTGGATGCATAGCGGGAGATGACACTATTATGATAGCTATAAAGACTAACGAGGAAGCTCTGGAAGTAATGGATAAATTCCGTGAAATGCTGGAGTGAGTTAGTTCTTTTTACTATAAATAAGACGGGGTTCTCATTTCGAAAAAGGATGAGGAAATATGTTATACAGTTTACATGTTAAGAATCTTGCTCTAATTAAGGAGCAGGAGATTGAGTTCTCCAAAGGACTTAATATCCTTACTGGAGAAACTGGTGCAGGTAAATCAGTAGTCATTGGCTCTGTGAACCTGGCGCTGGGAGGAAAGGCCGATGCAGGCCTTATAAGAACCGGGGAGGAATATGCTCTTGTAGAGCTTGTCTTTGGGCTTGAGAATGAAGCTCAGAGAAAGCTACTGGAGGCTATGGATATCCAGCCTGATGAGGATGGAACAGTAGTCATACAGAGAAAGCTCATGCAGGGTAGAAGTGTATCTAAGGTTTGCGGGGAAAACGTCACTGCAAGACAGTTAAAAGACATTTCTAATATTCTGATAAATATCCACGGACAAAATGATCATCAGGAGCTCCTTCACAAGAATAAACATCTGGAGATTCTTGATGAATATTGTATGGATGATCTTAAAAATCTTCCGGCCCAGCTTAAAGAAAATCTGCGTGTTCTAGAGGACATCAGAGAAAAACTGGATGAGACTTCCATGGATGAAAATTCCAGGATGAGAGAGCAGGAACTTCTTGAATTTGAGGTTTCTGAGATTTCTGATGCAGAACTCGTTGCCGGCGAAGATGAGCAGCTTGAAACTAGATACCACAAAATGGTAAATAGTCGCAAGATTTCTGAAGCTGCAGGGGTAGCTCTTTCTATGACTGGTTCTGGAGAGTCCGAGGAGAGCGCATCTGACATGATCGGAAGAGCTGTAAGAGAGCTGTCATCTGTTTCTTCCTACGACAGCGAGCTTGAGAATCTTCTAAGCCAGCTTTCGGATGTGGAAAATCTTTTGACAGATTTCAACCACTCTCTGTCTGGCTATATTAGTGACCTTGAGTTCGATGATGAGGAATTTCACACGGTTGAGGACAGGCTAAATGTGATCAACCACCTCAAGGACAAGTATGGCGGCAGTATAGAGGCAGTTCTTTTGGAACTATCAAGGAAACAGGAAAGGCTCGATACCTTATCAGATCTTGATGCCCACAGAAATAAGCTACAGGCAGAGCTCAAGGCCCAGGAAGAGAAAGTTCTTTTGCTGTGTAAAAAGATCTCAGATATCAGGAAGAAGGCTTCCAAGGGACTTGAGAAAAAGCTTACGGAAGCGCTTATTGATCTGAATTTCCTGGATGTTCGATTTGAGATTTCTATAAAGAGCGATGAAAATAGCGTTACTTCCAAGGGGTATGATAGCGTAGAGTTCATGATATCTACAAACCCAGGTGAGGATCTTCGTCCTCTTGAAAAGATTGCAAGCGGTGGTGAGCTTTCAAGGATAATGCTGGCGCTCAAGACTGTAGTTGCCGACAAGGATGACATCAGTACTCTTATCTTTGATGAGATAGATGCGGGAATTAGTGGCAAGACTGCATGGAAGGTTTCCAAAAAGCTTGGAGAGCTTTCGAGGGAGCACCAGATCATTTGTATCACGCATCTTCCGCAGATTGCGGCCATGGCAGATGAGCACTTTATGATTGAAAAGGGCTTGTCAGATGGAAGGACTGTGACTAATATCTACGCCCTTTCTGAAGAGGCTTCCATAGGAGAACTTGCAAGACTCCTTGGAGGCGACAAGATCACGGATGCAGTGGTGCAAAATGCTCAGGAAATGAGAAATGAAGCTCTTGAGAGTAAGAGAAATTAAGGCTTTTTGGGTGTGCTACGAGGATAGTAAAAATGACAATTGATAATGACAATCTAATGAACAGCATAATCGCATCTCTTGGAAGAATCGATACGATTTCTCTTGATGAGATGCCCAACATAGATCTTTATATGGATCAGCTCACGACCTTTATGGATGAGAGGCTTAAAAAGACAACACGTCATCCGGAGACCGACAAGATCCTTACAAAGACTATGATAAATAACTATGCCAAGAATGATCTGCTGCCTCCTCCTGTCAGGAAGAAGTATTCAAGAGATCACGTCATTTTGCTTATTTTTATTTACTATCTCAAGAACATCCTGTCCATAAATGACATTCAGACTCTTTTAGGGCCTTTAAATGACAGGTTCCACAGAAGTGATGACGAGCTGAACCTTAGCAGGATCTATCAGAACGCCTATGAGCTTCAGAGTGAGGCTCTAGAGCCCGTTATAGAGGACCTTAAAAAGAAATATGCAAGAGCTCTGGAGACCTTCAAGGACGAGAATATCAGCGATGAAGAGAAAAAGAAGATGCAGATGATCTCTTTTATCATTGAGTTGTCCTATGATGTTTACGTTAAAAAGCTTCTTATCGAGAAAATCCTTGATAATGTGACTGAGACCGAGGCAGCAGCCAAGGAGAAGTCTAAGGATAAGGGCAAAGACAAGAAGTGAGAAAAAGCGGAAAATGATTGCAAGAATTACGGATATAAAGGAATTAAAATATAGATGGGAATTTACGATACACTTAATATGCAGCAGAAAAAGGCTGTGCTTCAGACAGACGGACCAGTCCTTATTCTGGCTGGCGCAGGTTCAGGTAAGACCAGGGTTTTGACCCACAGAGTGGCTTATCTTATAGATGAATGCAATGTTAACCCCTGGAACATCATGGCTATCACCTTTACCAACAAGGCAGCCGGGGAGATGCGTGAAAGGGTAGATAAAATAGTTGGTTTTGGAGCCGAGAGTATTTGGGTTTCAACCTTCCACTCCAGCTGCGTTCGCATTCTTAGAAGATATGCGGACAAGCTTGGCTACGGCAATAATTTTACAATTTATGATACAGATGACTCCAAGACAGTAATGAAGGACATCTGCAAGAAATATCAGCTTGAGACCACAACACTTAAGCTTCGTCAGATCATGAGCAGTATTTCCAAGTGCAAGGACAATCTGGTATCTCCAGAGGAATACGCCCTGGCTACGCAGAATGATTATATAAAGGTCAAGATTTCAAAGGCCTACACTGAGTATCAGGCAGCTCTTAAAAAGAACAATGCCATGGACTTTGACGACCTTATTGTCAAGACTGTTGAGCTTTTTAAGAAAAATCCTGATGTTCTTGACTCCTATCAGGAGCGATTTAAGTACATCATGGTTGATGAGTATCAGGACACTAACAATGCCCAGTTTGAGCTTATAAGGCTTCTTGCGGACAAGTACCAAAATCTTTGCGTTGTAGGTGATGATGACCAGAGTATCTATAGATTCAGAGGTGCCAATATCAGGAACATCCTGGACTTTGAGAAGGTTTACAAGAATGCCACTGTCATAAAGCTTGAGCAGAACTACAGATCAACGCAGCAGATCCTTGATGCGGCCAATGCAGTTATCCAGAATAATTTCGGCCGTAAGGATAAAGCTCTTTGGACTGATGAAAAAGATGGCGACAAAGTTCGTTTGCGCCAGTTTGATACAGCCTATGATGAGGCAGAGTTTATTGCTTCTGATATCGGCAAGTTAAAGAGAAATGGCAAGCTATCCTATGATGAATGCGCGGTACTTTATAGGACCAACGCCCAGTCACGACTTATAGAAGAGCGCTTTGTTCATGAGGGTATCCCTTACGATATCGTAGGTGGTACGAACTTCTATGCAAGACGCGAGATAAAAGATCTTTTGGCTTACCTCAAGACCATTGATAACGGCTCAGATGATGTGGCTGTAAAAAGAATCATCAACGTGCCAAAGCGTGGCATAGGTGCCACAACCCTTGATTATGTCCAGAACTATGCAGATGAGAGAAGAATAAGCTTCTATGAAGCCCTCTGCGAAGCAGATCAGATTATGGCAGTTTCAAGAAGTGCTGGTAAGCTTATGGACTTTGTTACAATGATCCGTGCTTTCAGGACCAAGATGAAGACCTATTCTCTGGAAGACCTCCTCAAGGATGTCATTGATGTAGTTGGATATATGGATTATCTTAAGACCATTGATGATGAGGATGACAGCGGAGATAATGACAGAGCCCAGAACGTGGATGAACTTATTTCAAAGATCGCATCCTACGAGGAAAAGGCAGAGGAAACAGGGGAAGAGGCTTCTCTTTCAAGCTTTTTGGAGGAAGTTGCTCTTATCGCTGATATAGATAAGATTGGCGAAGATAATGAGAAGGTTCTTCTTATGACCCTTCACAGCGCCAAGGGACTTGAGTTTGAGCATGTTTACCTTGCAGGAATGGAAGAGGGTGTCTTCCCAAGCCATGTCTTTGACGGAGAAGAGGACCCTGAGGATATAGAAGAGGAGCGAAGACTTGCATACGTAGGTATAACCCGTGCAAAGCGCCACCTCACTTTGTCAGCCGCCAGAATGAGGAAGGTCTGGGGCAGAAATGAGTACCACCAGACCAGCAGATTTGTCTACGAGATTCCGGACGAACTTCTTGACAAGTCAGGCCTAAGAGAAAGCAATAAGCCGGCATTTCTTTTTGATGACGGCGACTCAATCGACGAGTACGAGGGAGTGGAGTCAACATATTCAGATGATTCCGCTTATAGCCGTGGCTACAACAAGAGATACAACACCTACTCTGATGAGATACCGGACAGCGACCTGGGCTATTCGGGAATAAAGCCAGCCTACGCCAAGGGTATCAGAAAGGCCAACGAAACCGCTGCTAAGGGCAGTGGATACGGTACTAGTTTGGATGGTGCAGGCTCTAAATCAGGATACGGAGTTGGAGGAATAGGTTCTAGCAGTTCAGGTGCAAGGTCAGGACTGGCTAACACGTACAAATTGAAGGCGTCACCTGTAAACAAGCCGCCACTTAAGCGTGCCCAGCCCAAGGATAAACCATACATCTCAAGCGTTGCCAAAACCCACACCAAGGGAAGCCTTGCTGGATTGTCTAAGGGAATGCCCACAACTACAGGCAAGCCTGAATACAGCGTTGGCGACAGGGTATCACACATCAAGTACGGCGTAGGAGTAGTCACTGGCCTTGAAGAAGGTCCAAGAGACTATAAAGTTACCGTAGAATTTGACGACTGCGGCCAGAAGATCATGTACGCAGCCTTCGCCAAGCTCAAGAAAATCTGAGCCGGAAATGGTACCTAGGGACGGGGTTAGTGGTTCATTTAGTGGTTTCAGGTTTTTGATGAAAAACAGAAACCTAAGACTTCTTGTGGGCAAAAGCGGAAAATGCCCGCAAGATATGGTATACTAATTGTAGAATTTTTTTATGAGAAAGGGGTTACTATGGAAGTAAAATCTAAGATCGATGAAATTATTGAACTGACAAGAATTAACGAGTTATTGGATAAGAGAGAAGCGGCTAATGCCAAGAAGCCTTCCAATGTGATCCTCTGGGTATTGGCTGTACTTGGTGCAGCTTCTGCTGTAGCTATCATCTCATTTTTGGTTTATCGCTATATGACACCAGCATTTGAAGATGATTACTATGATGACGATTTTGATGATTTTGATGACGACTTCGATGATGAGGACTTCATCAAAGAGTGATGTGGAAAAAGAAAAAAATTGGGGGCCAAGTGTGCCGGATGCTTTGGCGCAACTTGGCTCTTATACTGTTCCAGAATAGCTATCTCTGTGAAAATGGAAACACTACATTTTTTGCTGAGTGCAGATATGTAGATGAGATATGCGAAATTATTTATTTTTGAAAGATAGAAAGATTTTTTACCGTGAAAAAGAAAGAGATTATTGAAGGAATTGTAAAAAGGGTTGATTTCCCCAACAAAGGAATCGTGGAAACTGCTGAGGGTAAGGTCGTTGTAAAGGGCGTTCTTCCAGATCAGAAGGTTTCTGTGCAAATTCAGAAGGTTCGCAAGGACAGAGCAGAGGGAAGGCTTGTTGAGGTTTTAGAAGAGCCTACAGATGCTATAGAGAGCCCATGTATCCACTTTGGCAAATGTGGCGGCTGTAGTTACCTTACTATGCCTTATGTCAAGGAATTGGGCCTTAAAGAGCAGCAGGTCAGAGCACTTCTTAAACCTGCCATGGACAGACAGTCCGAGCGCGTTAACTGGGAAGGAATTAAGACTAGCCCGGTTAAATTTGCGTACAGAAATAAAATGGAATTTACCTTTGGTGATGAAGTTATGGGTGGCCCATTGAGCCTTGGGATGCACAAAAAAGGCAGCTTTTACGATATAGTTACAGTTAGCGGCTGTAGAATAGTAGATGATGATTACAGAGCTATTCTTTCAGCGACACTTGATTACTTTTCACCTATGCATGCAAATGGAGAAATCTCTTTTTACCATAGGATGAAGCAGACTGGATATCTTCGTCATCTCCTTGTCAGAAAGGCTGTAAGGACAGGAGATATCTTAGTTGACCTTATAACAACAACTCAGGAGCAGCATGACCTTACTGGCTTTAAGGACGCTCTTTTGGCCCTGACTCTTGATGGCAGGATTACTGGTATCCTCCACACCCAAAATGACTCTCTTGCGGATGCAGTCATAGACGAAGGCACAGAGATTCTATATGGCCAGGATTTCTTTTACGAGCACCTTTTGGGCCTTAAGTTCAGGATCACACCATTTTCCTTCTTCCAGACAAATAGCTTAAGTGCTGAAGTCCTCTATCAGACAGTTAGAGACTACATTAAGAGCCTCTACGACCAGAAGAAGATTAGTAAAGACGGTGTAATCTACGACCTTTACTCCGGAACTGGTACTATTTCCCAGCTCCTTGCGCCTGTTGCCAACAAGGTTATCGGTGTAGAAATAGTAGAAGAGGCAGTTGAGGCTGCCAAAGAGAACGCCAAACTCAACAACCTGGACAACTGTGAATTCATCGCAGGCGACGTCCTTAAGGTTCTTGACGACATCCAGGACAAGCCTGACATGATCATCCTTGACCCTCCTCGAGATGGCATCAATCCTAAGGCCCTTTCCAAGATCATTGACTACGGCGTTCAGTACATGATCTACGTCTCCTGTAAGCCAACAAGCCTTGCCAGAGACCTTGAAATCCTCCAGGAAAACGGCTACGTCATGAGCAGAGCCGTTGCCGTGGATCAATTCCCCTGGACAAACCATGTTGAGACCGTGGTGCTCTTAACAAAAACGAGTGGCAGCGAAGGCTGAGTGTTACAGGCGCGGTTGTTTTTGCGAGATAACAATTATATGACTAATTTGCAGTCCGCTGTTCTTGGCGGACTGCTACTATTCTTTCATTCGAAAGACAGG
>JAEEGL012567235.1_pt1 | contig 18773 bp, 15 predicted proteins | sample 9134231 | NCBI WGS metagenome assembly JAEEGL01 (sample SAMN16246548, study PRJNA631951) | gut metagenome | biome: gut microbiome; feature: rumen; material: fiber-attached | host: Bos | place: Iran: Karaj | collected 2018-10 | reverse complement strand
TATAGAAGACGAGATCATGGCCCGCAGGAGCCTTGAGAAGCTGTTGGAGAACAATTTCCCCGACATCGAGGTTGTCGCCGAGCTTGGTTCCGTCAGCGACTCGGTCGCATGGCTAAAGGCCAGTCCGGAAGCTGTCGACACCATATTCATGGACGTGGAACTATCTGATGGAGAATGCTTTGAGATATTCCGGCAGGTAGAAGTGAAGGCTAACGTCGTGATGACTACCGCCTACGACAACTACGCCATCAAGGCTTTCGAGGCCGGAAGTGTCGACTACCTTCTCAAACCGATAGATCATGCCGCTCTTGAAAGGGCAGTGGAGCGCTGCAGACATGCCTCCGGACGGGAAGGGACAGATGTTGAGAGGATCCTCGCCGCCCTGGACAAGACCAGGCACGGAAAAGAATACAAGGAACGCTTCCTGGTCCACATCAACGACATGATCGTGCCTGTCAAAACCTACGACGTGGCGTTCTTCTACTCGGAAGACAAAAATAATCACGCCGTCACCAAGGACGGAACCGTCTACATCGTCGACAGCACGATGGACAACATAATAACCGGACTTGATCCGGAGTGTTTTTTCAGGATATCAAGGAGTTGCATCATCTCCAAAGATGCCGTCGAGTCCGTCACCAAGCTTCTTGGCGGGAGACTCAAGATAGTCCCGAAAGTGACCCCTTCAAGGAATTCCGGTCCTGAGCCCGACCTTACCGTCAGCCGTTCTCGCGGTGATGATTTTCTGGAATGGCTTGAGAAGTAAGCCTGGCATTCGTGAAGTGCCACAGGACAACTCCGACCGCGACAGAGACGTTCAGGGAGTGTTTCGTCCCGAACTGAGGGATCTCCAGCGACATGTCCGAAGCGTCAACGACTTCCTGGCTCACCCCGTCCACCTCGTTTCCGAATATCAAAGCGTACTTTGCGGTCCCTGAGCTTGCAGAAGGGGCGGTTTCCGGCTTGAATTTATCCAAACTGACAGATCCCACCGTCTGCTCAACGCTGACCACGGTGTATCCTTCCTCATGCAGTCTGGAGACCACTTCGAGGGTGTCTTTGGCGTATTCCCACGGCACACTTTCCTCAGCGCCGAGAGCGGATTTGCGGATCTCCGCCGAAGGGGGCGTGGCGCAAATCCCGCATAGCCAGATCTTGTCCACCTTGAAAGAGTCTGACGAACGGAACGCTGACCCGACGTTATGAGCGCTCCGGATGTTGTCCAGCACGACCACAATGCCTGTTCCGGCGGACTTCCCGTACTCTTCGGGAGTCATGCGCCCCAGCTCAATATTCAGCAGTTTCCTGTCCCTCGTCATAATACCAAATAATACCAAGAATATGCTCCGCGAATATAGCGAAAATGAGATTTTAATCGTATATTTGCTAACCTAATAACACGGGAACATCATAACTCAACTTATATGAAACAGGATCTTCAGATTTTCGATCTGATAAGAAACGAGAAGGAAAGGCAATCTTCCGGACTTGAATTGATTGCGTCGGAGAACTACGTGAGCGACTACGTCCTCGAGGCGATGGGCTCGATCTGCACAAACAAATACGCCGAAGGCTATCCCGGCAAAAGGTACTATGGCGGGTGCCAGGTTGTCGACCAGATTGAGAATCTGGCCATTGAGCGTCTCAAGAAGATATACAACGCCGAGTACGCCAATGTCCAGCCCCACTCCGGTGCCCAGGCCAACATGGCCGTGATCATGGCCTGCCTCAAGCCTGGCGACACATTCATGGGTCTCGATCTCTCGCAAGGCGGTCACCTCACACATGGATCCCCCGTCAACGCCTCCGGAATCCTTTACCACGCCGTCCCTTACGGGCTTAACGAGGAAACCGGGACGATCGATTACGACAAGATGGAGCAGACGGCCCTCGAATGCAAGCCGAAGCTCATCATCGGTGGTGCCTCGGCATATTCCCGCGAATGGGACTATGAGAGGATGCGCGCGATAGCCGACAAGGTCGGAGCCCTGCTTTGGATCGACATGGCACACACCGCCGGCCTTATTGCCGCCGGTCTTTTGAAGAATCCTGTTGAATATGCCCACATCGTCACGTCCACCACCCACAAGACCCTGCGCGGTCCCCGTGGCGGTATCATCTTGATGGGCAAGGACTTCGACAATCCTTGGGGATTGACTACCCCGAAGGGTGAGGTGAAGAAGATGAGCGCTATCCTGAATTCCAGCGTATTCCCCGGAGTCCAGGGCGGGCCTCTGGAGCATGTCATCGCCGCGAAGGCCGTGGCTTTCTACGAGGCGATGCAGCCGGAATTCGTGGAGTACCAGAAGCAGGTCATGGCCAACGCCAAGAAGATGGCCGGAGAGTTCATCGCCAAAGGCTATAAAGTCGTCTCAGGCGGCACAGACAACCACCTTATGCTCATAGACCTTCGCACCAAATTCCCGGAGGTCACCGGCAGGATGGCCGAGAAAGAGCTTGAGAAGGCGGAGATCACCTTGAACAAGAACATGGTTCCGTTCGATTCCCGCAGTCCGTTCAAGACTTCAGGCGTCAGGATCGGTACCCCGGCGATCACCTCACGAGGCTTTGTCGAGAAGGACATGGTCGACATCGTCGAGTTGATCGACACGGTGCTTAACGCGGTGGCGAAGTATGCTGATGTGGTGAATGGTGTCACCGAGGAGGGCAAGGCCGAGTACGAGGCCGTTCTCGCCTCTGTCCGCCAGAAGGTCCATTACATGACCGCCGGCCGTCCCCTCAACCGCTACTAATCCAACTTCTCTCAATAAAACAAGTCCTCCGGGAGGAACTTCCCGGAGGACTTGTTTTGTTTATATGTCCATTCCAGATGGCTATCGACTCGGAGAACCCGTGGCCGCCCGTGGCCACGTGAACGGGAGGGGCCCACGCCTTGGCGTGGGAGGGATGGAGCGAAGCGGAAGGTTAGCCGAGGCGAATAGCCATCTGAATAGATATTAATTCATAACGGGGCGGAGGATGAAGTGGAAGTCGCGGGGAGCGGCATGGATGCGGTACTGCTCCAGCGGCCATCTGCCCCATGAGTCGATTCCGCCGACACCCATCTGCACAAGGTCGAAATTGACATAAGTTTGTCCGTTCTCCCTGTCATTCTCATGAGCGAAGCTCTTGAGGTCCAATGAGTGACGAGGTTCTCCGGCCTGAGTGTTCGACTTATTGGCCCTGCTCGGAGTGCCATTCTCCATGCAGTCAAGCATATTGATAGGGAACGGGAGCGCGGAGGCGGAAAACTCCTTCGGAGCGGAAATCTCGAGACCGTCACCATTGGAGTCAAGAATCCTCAGCCACTTCATGCCCGTGTGGGTTCCGGACTCCTGGGGCCGGACATACCCATAGTGGTACTGGTCGTTGACGCTCTGCGTGTAACGTCCGACCATAGCGGAAGAATTACGGTCGGAATAGTTCTCCCAAGGGCCCTTGCCATAGAAATCAACAGTGGAGTATTTTCCGGGCATGGTCATCTTCATTCCGAAGCGGAACAAGTCGGGCATAGACTCAAGGCCGGGAGTATCTTCCATGATCTCATGTCCATCGATAGACCCATCCGGACGGATGAGATACGTGAGCCTGATCGCCACAGTATCCTTGATAGGTTTGTAGGCGGCATTAACCAGCCATCCTTCGCCAGATTTGGAGACATCCATCTTATCAAGGGTGAGTCTAAGATAACGCCAGAGACCCATGTGATTGTGAAGTCTGGCACCCATGTCATTCTCAACCGGAGCCCTTGAGAACTCTGGAGTCAAGGGTTCTGAAAGCATCTCCCTGCCATTGACTTTATAGCTGGTCAGGAAGCCGGTCTTCGGATCAAACGCGGCTTGCCACTCAGCGACACGGTCGGAGCCTACACCGGCGAATGAAAACTTACCGGAGAATGCGTATCCATCCTTGTCAGCCTTAACTGACACACCGGGAACAGCGGCTGATCCAGGCTCAAAAGCGACACCTGTCCCCTTCTGAAGGGTGAGTTGGTCATAAGCCACCTCGAAGCCAGCGGGCAGGAGGCCATCCTTTTCTTTAAGGACATAAGACAGATTGAGGTGCACATCCTTGCCTTGGGCCTTGATAGAAGGAGTCCCGAGAACCACAGTTGCGGTCTGCCCGGGATCGGCCTTGATATTCTCAATAACTCCTGTCGCCACAGCTTCTCCCTCAACCGAGACTCTCCAAAGAAGCCTGTACTGCGAGAGATCCTTGAAGAAGTTCTCGTTGTGGATGGAAATCTTTACCGGCCTCTCAAGGTTGGTGAGCGGAGCCGAACCACCGCTCAAGGATGACAGTATATTCCGGTACTGATAGCGAACCTCGTAGGAATGAGGATGATAGGTCCTGTCGGCGGCGATCACGCCGTTGCAGTTGAAAGAGCCGTCAGAGGCATCATATTCATTGAAATCACCTCCAAAGGCGAAAATGTGGTCATTGCCGGGGACCTTCGACGGCCAGATTATAGCCTGGTCCACGAAGTCCCAGATAAAGCCGCCCTGGTAGTTGGGATACTTTCTGATAATGTCCCAATATTCCTTGAAGTTACCCATGGAGTTTCCCATAGCGTGGGCATACTCGCATTGGATCAGCGGTCTTGTGGGATTGCTCTCGCAATACTTCACGCACCAATCCGGAGAAGCGTACATCGGGCAAGTGATGTCTGAATTCCTGTCCGTCAGAGCCCTCTCATATTGCACTGGCCGGGAAGGGTCATGAGCCTTGATCCAGTCGTAGCTGGCCACGAAATTGTCGCCGTCGCCCGCCTCATTTCCGAGGCTCCAGATGATGACGCTGGGATGGTTGAAATCTCTCATGACCATCCTGCTGTCGCGGGCCAGGTGAGCGGCCTTGAAATCCTCTCTCTTGGCCAGCGTCGCGTCGCCATAACCCATGCCGTGAGACTCGATGTTACCCTCGTCAACGACATAGATCCCGTAACGGTCACAGAGGGTATACCACAAGGGGTCATTAGGATAATGGCTGGTGCGGACCGCATTGATATTCAACTCCTTCATGACACGGATATCCCTAATCATGTCAGCTTCCGAGAGGACATATCCCTTATTCTCGTTGAGTTCATGACGGTCAACGCCCTTGATGAGGATAGGTTTGCCGTTGACAAGTAGCTGGGCGTTCTTGATCTCGACGGTCCTGAAGCCGAAATCAACCGAGGCGCTTTCGGCCAGGCCTTTCTTTCCGTATGCGGAAACCTTGAGTGTATATAGATTCGGAGTCTCAGCGCTCCATAGGGCGGGATCAGAGACTTGGCCAGTGGCCTCAACCTTAAGTTTGGAAGGTGTGGCCTGGCCACTCGCAACCTGGTTGCCAGCCTTGTCAAGAATCTCGTATTCAAGCCTTTTGACACCCTTGGTCACCTCGGACTTGATTGTGAAAGAGCCATCCATCCCCGCAAGGATATTGATGTCCTCAATCCTCTCATTCTCTCTTGTATAGAGGTACACTCCCCTGGCAATGCCGGAGAATCTCCAGAAATCCTGGTCCTCAAGGTAAGTTCCGTCGCACCAGCGGAATATCTCCAGAGCGATGACATTTGTCCCGGCATGGACAAACTTGGTCAGGTCGAAACGGGCTTCCAGTTTGCTGTCCTCGCTGTAACCAACCATCTTTCCGTTAACCCAGACGCGGACATTGGAAGTCGCGGATCCTATGTTCAGACAAATTCTTTTCCCGATCCAGGAGGGATCCAGATTGAAAGTGCGGCGATACTGCCCGACATAGTTATGCTCCGTCGGCGGATAAGGAGGGTTGTTCTGGTAATGACCGCGCCAAGCGTAACCTATATTGACATAGAGCGGATCGCCATAGCCGTTGAGTTCCCACATCCCTGGAACGGGCATATCCCCCCAAGTTGACTCCTCGAGGTAGTCCACCTTCTCGAAACCCTTGGTACGGCCTTCAATAGACTCGTTGAAGTTGAACTTCCAGATTCCATTCAACGAAAGTGTCTCCTGCTGGTCGGTCGTGAATGTCGCTCGCATCGGCAAGCGATTCTCCTCGAACACGTTGGGATCCTGCCAGGGCTCTATCGTGGATTTCTTCTGGGCGTTTCCCGGCAGAACTACCGCCATAGCGGCAATAATGATAGCTATTCTTCTCATTGTTTTGATGGCTGTTTTTATTCTCGTTTCAGTTATTTGTCTTTAGTGTCATACTCTCTTACGTGTCATACGCTTCTTTGGTGTCATTCGCTTCTTTACTGTCATTCTGAGCGAAGCGAAGAATCTATTTCCCAAATTTAACCAAAAAGAAGAACAATTTTATTAAATTTGGATCAATCACATAATTTTAACGCACATGAAACTCTTGATAGCCACCCTGCTGCAATCGCTGGCACTTTGGACGCTCTCCCCTTCCGGCAACGGGATAATCCTCACGCCGGCCGAGGACAAACTGCCTTATAATGACCATATTGAGATGAGCGGAGAGCAGATGTCGTTCGTCCTGCGCTGGGGAGTGGGATCCGATCTCTCGTTCCACAGCGAGCGTTCCCTGGTGTTCCCGATGCTCCGCACGGTGCCGAACAATACCCATGCGAGCCTTATGCACCGGATGGGAGTGGACATTCCGTCGATGGTGAGCGTCAACGGATATTCGTTGACTTCCGAAAAGGTCGAGAAGGTCATGTTGGACGGGTACATGGAAGTCTCAAGTCTGTTCGTGGCGAGCAGGACAAGGCCCGGGGTTGTGCCCCAGCCTTCAGTACGGCTGAGCAGGAAGATATTCCCTTCAACCGACAAGCCTTTGATGGGGGAAGTATATGAGATTGAGAATATTACCGATAAAGACATCACGGTTTACATTCCTTCCTTCTCGCAGGTGTTCACCACTCCCGCCGAGAAAGGTGTGACCGGTTCGTACATCATCCGGGGAGACATACTGGGGAGCGGCACCTTCAAGTTGGCTGCGGGAAACCGGGCACGGTTCGGGGCTTGTTTCCAGGCTTACCGCATTGGTGAGAGCAAGATTGAACCGGACCTCGAAGCTGAGCTCAAGGCCCGTCTTGAATACCTTGCCACAGTGGACGGGAATCTCGTCCTTGACACACCTGACGATGTGATAGACAGGGAGTTCCGTTTCGCGAAGATCCGGGCATCCGAGAGCATATTCAAGACCGCCGGAGGCTATATGCACGGCCCGGGCGGAGAGTCATACTACGCCGCTATCTGGGCCAACGACCAGGCTGAGTACGTCAATCCCTTCTTCCCATTCCTTGGTTACTGGAAGGGCGATGACTCGGCGCTCAACTCCTACATGCATTTCGCGCGGTTCATGAATCCGGAATATGAGCCGATCCCGAGCTCGATCATCGCTGAAGGTATTGACATCTGGAATGGAGCGGGAGATCGCGGGGATGCGGCGATGATAGCGCACGGGGCCTCCCGATACGCCCTTGAGAAAGGCGACAGGGCAGAGGCTGAGAAGCTCTGGCCGCTGATCGAGTGGTGCCTTGAATATTGCCACAGGAAGCTGAACGCGGATGGGGTCGTGCTGTCCGACTCTGATGAGCTTGAGGGGCGATTCCCGGCCGGGGACGCCAACTTGTGCACCTCGACACTATATTACGACGGGCTTCGTTCCGCCGCATTTCTCGCCAAAGAGCTCGGTCTCAAGTCCTCTGTCTCAAAGCTTTACAATTCCCGAGCGGACAAACTGGCCAAGGCGATAGAGAGCTATTTCGGGGCCGAGGTGCAGGGGTTCCACACCTACCGCTATTACGACGGCAACGACGTGCTGCGCTCCTGGATCTGCATGCCTTTGATCGTCGGTTTGCTTGACAGGGCGGAGGGTACAATCGCGGCGTTGACTTCAGACAAGCTGATGACAAAGGACGGTCTCCTGACCCAGCAAGGTAGCGAGACTTTCTGGGACCGTTCGACGCTCTATTCCCTGCGGGGTATGTACATCGCAGGCGACACCAAGACAGCTGGAGATTTCCTTCATTATTATTCAGGACGGAGGTTGCTGGGCGACCATGTTCCTTATCCGATCGAGGCTTGGCCGGAGGGATCGCAGAGGCATCTTTCCGCCGAAAGCGGGCTTTACTGCCGGGTGATCACCGAAGGAATGTTCGGAATACGCCCGACCGGGTTCCGCTCCTTCACTGTGACTCCTCGTCTGGATGACGGCTGGAACCAAATGGCCCTGAGGCACATCCGGGCATTCGGCGGTGACTTCGACCTGGAGGTCAGCAGGGTGGCCGAACGCCTCGAACTCCGCCTGACCAACCACCTCACCGGCACCACCAAGACCTACAAGCTCAGCCCCGGCGCCACCCTTTCGGTCAAACTGTAGGCCACTCCGTCATCCAGGGACACCACTGTCATTCTGAGCGAAGCACTGTCATTCTGAGCGAAGCGAAGAATCTCCTGGCAAGGCCGAAAAACGGCAGAAATGGGCCCGAAACTGGCGGAAAAGGCTGAGGGCTGTCCGAGCCAAAGGCGAGTTCAGGGAGTTTGAGGGGAACGCCCCTCAATGAATAATAGGGCCTAAGGCCCTCAAAATGAAAGACAGGGCGTTGAGCCCTGTCTTTCATTTTGAGGTGCCTAGCGGAATCGAACCGCTGTCCCAGGTTTTGCAGACCTGTGCCTAACCGCTCGGCCAAAGCACCAGTTGGATTGCAAAGATAAGAAGTTTTCCCGGCAAATCCAAAATATTTATTATTCCACGTACAGCAAAAGGCCTTTGAGGTACTCGCCTTCGGGGTGGTAGATGTTGACCGAGTGGTCGGCGGGCTGGTTCAGCCGATCCAGGATCCTAACCGAGCGGCCAGTCTGGGCCGCGGCGGAGAAAACAGCAAGGGCAAAAGCCTCTTTGTCAACCACTTGCGAGCAGCTGAATGTGAAGACCAATCCTCCCGGAGCTACCTTTGAGATCGCCGCCGCATTCAGTCTCTGATACGCCCTCAAGGCATTGCTTAAGGCACCACGATGCTTGGCGAAAGCCGGCGGATCAACTATCATAAGGTCATATTTATCCTCGGGGACCCCACGCAAAAAATCTATCGCGTCAGCGCAGATGTCTTCGTGGAGTTCGGAACCATAGCCATTAAGATCCATATTCCTCCCAACCATGTCAACGGCTTTCCGGGAACTGTCCACGGAATCCACCCGCAAGGCTCCCCCACGAAGCGCATAGACTGAGAACCCTCCTGTGTAGCAGAAGAGATTCAGAACGTTACGCCCAGCGGAATAGCGCCCGACCAAAGCACGGTTCTCCCGCTGGTCCAGAAAGAACCCTGTCTTCTGGCCCTCGGTCCAATTCACAAAGAACTTGTTACCATTCTCCAGAACGACCTGCTCATCATCAGAAAAACCTTCAGCCTTATACAAATAGCCATCGACAAGATCCAGCCCGGCCTTGAAAGGAGCGGTCCCGGAACTTTTGTCATAAACCGCTTTCAGACGCTCACCGAAGACCGACTTTAAAGCCTCACATATTGCCCCTTTAGAGCGGAACATTCCGACCGAGTGCGCCTGGAGAACACAGACACCGTCGTACCAGTCAATGATAAGTCCAGGCAGACCGTCCCCCTCGCCATGAACAAGACGGAAACAATTAGTTTCCAATCCATTGGCAAGTCCTGTCGCCATACGGACCTTCAAAGCCCTGCCTATCATATTCACCCAGAAATCGGGCCCAAGAACATCCTCGCCCGAGAAGCTCAGAACCCTAACAGCGATCGAACCGATCTGGTAGTGGCCGTAAGCCAGGAAAGATCCGTCATGGGCGAAAACACCCACCACATCGCCCTCGGAGGGCTGTCCAACTATCTGGGCGACAGCACCCGAGAAGACCCAGGGGTGGAAACGCCGCAAGGACTCATCCCTTCCTTTCTTGAGTATTATCTTTGTCATTCTTCTCTTGGTTCTTGGGTGGATTCGGCATCATCTGCTCCGGAGTCAGGGGGTGCTTCTTGGAAGAAAGCAGTTTGAGGTACATCTCCCTGCAGACCCAGGCGTCAGTGGCAGCGTAGGCCTGCTGGGCTTCGGAGAGGGTCTCCGCTTCCCAATTGGAAAGCTGCTGAGTCTTGGAAATCCGTATTCCGAGAATATTGGCGGCCATCTTCTTGACGGCTTTGTCCTTGATACCATATTCCCAGACAATCTTCTGGAGGTCGACAAAGCCCCTCGGAGGAAAATCATGATGCTTCTCAAGTCCCCGCACATCATCGTTGACGGCAGCGCCTATCTTGAGTATATTCGCATTGGAAAGGATCGCCCTGAGTTGCCTCGGAATGCCTCCCATCAACTTGATTCTGAATAGGTAAGCTTTCTCCGGTCCGGAGAGCTGAAGAAGTGAGACTCCATAATGAGGCTGGTCTGAAGAGAAGGATGGACGCGATTCCGTGTCAAAGCCGAGTATCTTCTGCCTCTTAAGGTAGCGCACGGCAGCCAGGAATTCCAGCCCCACGCTATCAATAACCTTTATCTTGCCAGGAAAACTGGCAAGTTCCAACTTATCTATTTCTTCCGGAGTTATGCTTATTTTGTACATGCGATACGTAGGTGTTCTGGGCAAACACACCGACTGTGTCGGCGAGAGCCGCTGGAACCAGATTCTCGTCAAAAACCAAAGCCTTTGGGTATTCCTGTCCTTCTTCGTGCCGGAGGATCGTCAGGAGGGCCGAGGGATATGTGATGTTATGAGTAAACAAGTTCCTGTCTCTCATCACTTTGAAGCAAGCGCTGGAGAAAGAGAAGGCTGTGTCGGCGGAGCAGATGACGGGCACGTCGCAGCCGATTTTCTCGAACAGGTCGGCCACATCCGCTCCTCCCTTGATGGCCAGTTGGGGAGAGCAAAGCACCAGGACTTTGCAATCCAGCGTCGAGTCAAGTGAGGCCAAAGCGCCACGAACCGCCGCCTCACGGAAGAAGAGAGAGTCCTTTCCTTCAGCCGCCAGAGAGTCATAAGGCTGGGCGGTGATGTCCATGATGGAGACAATCCTTTCTCCGGCGAAATCCGGCAATCCGTCCTTCACCCTACGGGCGTCGACATTGTCGAATTCATCAAAGCTCATCATCTCCTCGCTCAAGGCCAGGCAGCGCATCGGATCCCCCATCAGCACGACACTCCCGGAAGGTTTCCCGGCAAGAAGGGCTTTCCCGCGCAAGGCAGCCAGGGAATCGGAAAGGACCTTGTCGACATAGGCGATGGACTTATACCCAGTCTCGACGCGTCTGGCACATGAAAACATCAGTGACAGAGCGGCAAGGAAATATGTCAGATACTTCAGTCTCAAAGCGAAAATGGTTGATTAGGCCGCAAATTTAATAAAATCAATCCAACAATGAAAGGATAGCGGGGACTAGCATTGTCCGGATATATTCCTCCTCCATGAAATGGCTGCCGCGGTAGACTGTCCAAGTACCTTGTCCGAAATATTTTTTCCAAGTCCGGATCATCACCACACCGCTCCGGCGGAACTTGTCACGGGTGCCGAAGAAGGCATGGAAATAGTCGCCACTGCCTCGTAAAGGAGTGTTCTCCAATGCCGCCCTTCTGACGGCCGGCCACTTGAGAAGTGTCTTGCGGGCAAAATGAAGAGGCTGGCGGTCTCCGGCCTTGGGATGGTAATACCAGTCGAAGAAACGGGTCACCCCGGGAATCCAGGCGATTGCCGCCATGACACGGAAGAACAGCGGAGCGTTAAGTGACGGAGACACAAAGAGATGGGGATAGCCTCGTAATCCCACGGCATGTATCGCCCCCATGCTCTCCCCTATCACCAGATCAGGAGATACTTCCTTCGCCCAGGAGGCCAATTGCCTGGTCGCGACCTCGGGGTCGAAATCATAAGTCCTGATGACAACGGAATATCCGGGGCCGAGAAGGTCTTTCAATATTGAGGGAATACGGCTGTCACCGCCGCCGCCCATGCCGTGGACGTAGAGGATGGTCTTCACTTCGTTCATTTAGATTCTTCGCCGCGCTCAGAATGACAGATGCCGCGCTCAGAATGACAGAGAGCGAAGGCGAGGTTGTCAAGAATATAACCTGTGAAGGCGAGGAGGACGGCGAAAGACAAGTGGAGATGGAACAAGATGGTGATAGCGACAGCAGCCACAACAATGACCAGGAAGACTATCCTCTTGATATTCTCCACTTTGGAAGCCTTGTTCCCTCCCCCGAATTTCATCGAGAACATCGGAATCTCGCTGACCAGCAGCAGGCTAAGGACAATCGCCAGCAAAGGCAGGAAAACGGGCCCGTCACACCAAGATGCCAGAAGGCTTTCGGGGGCCTTGTAGACGTAACAGGCCAGCGATCCGCAAACCATGGCGCAAGCGGGAGTCGGGAGTCCGAGGAAACTGGCGTGCTGTCTCTCATCCAAGTTGAATTTGGCCAACCTGAGGGCCGAGAACGCGGCCAGAATGATAGGGAAATATTTGAGTATGAGAATATTCGTTCCGCCTGTCACGTAAAGGGCCACGGATGGCAGCACTCCGAAAGTAACCATGTCGGCCAGTGAGTCCAACTCCTTTCCTATTCCAGACGAAGCCCGCAGCATCCTGGCCGCGAAACCGTCAAAGAAGTCGAACACAGCCCCAAATATCATAAGGGCCAAACCGAGGTCCGGGCGTCCACCTAAAGTCAGAATCACCCCCACGACCCCGCAAAGGAGGTTCATGGAGGTGATAGTGTCAGGAATGTGTTTTTTGATGCTCATTTACTTGATGCCAAGCTTCTTCTTCAGATCCTTTGAGAGGGCGTCTTTGTGAACCATGATGTCCATGGACTTGCCGGCCACAAAGTTCTCGGAGACATACCAGATGCCCTTGTACTTGCCACTCTCGCCCCAAGAGTTCTTTACCATGTAGTAAAGAGTGCCGTTCTGATCCTTGGCCATTCCGAAGATCTGCATTCCGTGGTCGTCAGTGGTGGTCTTGTTGTCGAACCACTCCTGGCGCATCTCCTGGGTGGGGACGATCTCCTTGGGGATCTCCACGGGAGCCTTCTGGGCCTGGGCGGGGTCAGCGCCAACCCAACGGGCCTGGTCGCTGCCGGTCGTGGCGATCGCCTTGACGTCGACGAGAACACCGATTCCGTTCCTGGTGAATCCGATCTCGCTGACATCCGAACCCCATGCGACAGTATAGCCGTTCTCCACGGCGCTCTTCAGGGTGCTCATCAACTCATCGAGGGGCACATTATAGGAAGGATCGCCTCTCCAGTTGTCACCGATCTCAAGGACGAAAGGCTTGTAGAAAGGATGATGGGTAAAGGAGGTGAGGGTCACATAGTCAGCGGGGACTATACCGAGCTCATCCCTGTAAGAAGCGGGAGTGTAGGTCTTTCCGTTGACCTCGAAAGTCTCGGGAGCAGTGCCGAAGAAGGTGTCGACCAGGGCGTCGAAGCCGGCCTTCCAGGTCGTTGAGACACCGCGAGCGGACCTCTTGTTGATTGTCTCGACATAAGCCTTGGTCACAGCGTCAATCTCACCGTGGTTGGGAAGGGTCTGCTTGCCAGGCATGACAGACTGGGGAACGATACCACAGTCCTCGATCACGTGGAGGACATCGTCAGCCTCGGAACCGGGGCCAAAACGCAGGTCACCATCCAGACGGATGTACTTGTCAGCCCTGTCCTTGTAAGATTGGGCGACAACGAACATCTCGGAAAGATCAGGATACTGGGCGGCATCCTTGATTCCCTTGATCCTGATGATCTCGGACTCAAGATAAGCGAGGGTGGAGAAGCACCAGCAAGTGCTTGAGCTCGCCTGGTTCTTGATCGAAGTGATCGGGTTTTCCTTGATCACAGTGAACTGGTAGTCAGCCTGAGGCAGCTGAGGCCTTGCCTGCTGGCCGAAAAGTGCGGAAGGAATCAGCATGGCCGCGGCAGCGGCAATGACAAAGATCTTTTTCATAAATTTTTATGTATTAATTGATTAATAATTCTCTGCCTTAACTTGGAAATAGCTCTGGGGATGGTTGCACACAGGGCAGACTTCCGGAGCCTTCTTTCCGATCACGATGTGACCGCAGTTGGAGCACTCCCAGATCGCATCCTCGTCCCTTGTGAAGACAACGGCTTCCTTCACCTTGCCGAGAAGCTTGCGGTAACGCTCCTCATGGACTTTCTCGATGGCCCCGACCTTCGCGAACAGATCGGCAATCTCATCGAAGCCCTCTTCCTTGGCGGTCTTGGCAAACCCCTCGTACATGTCTGTCCACTCATAGTTCTCGCCATCAGCGGCATCGGCCAGGTTGACCTCAGTGGGAGGAACGGCGCCGTCATGGAGGAACTTGAACCAGATCTTGGCATGCTCCTTCTCATTCTTGGCTGTCTCCTCGAAGATCTTGCTGATCTGGACATATCCATCCTTCTTTGCCCTTGAGGCATAATAGAGGTACTTGGTGTGGGCCTGGCTCTCACCGGCGAAAGCGGCGCGCAGGTTCTGCTCGGTTTGGGATCCTTTCAATTCCATAGTATAAATAATTAAATGCCCGCAAATTCGCGGTAATCGCAAATCTAACAAAAAATAACTAATTTTGGAGAGTATATCAGAATTATTATGCCTCCGGCAGGGAAAAAGAAAAAGAGGAAAAAGAAGAGCGTAAAGGCAAAGACCGTAAAGGTCAGCCCTTGGGCTGCCCTGGGGCTCGCCGCGGGCTTCCTTCTGGTTCTTTTCCTCATCGTCCACCGGTGTGAAGGAGGCGAAGGCGCGGTCCATGGCGCCAAAGTACCGCCCGGGGTCTGGAGGTACGGAATCGACTTGTCCCACCACAACGGGGGCAAGGTGGTTTGGGACTCATTGTACGTGATGACCGACCAGAACAGAAGGACTGTCCGCGACCCATATTCCGCCAAAGACATAAAGCCTGTCTCCTTCGTGTTCATAAAGGCCACTGAAGGGGCCAACCTGAAAGATCCGGATTTCAAGAAGCTCTGGAACGAGGCTGGCAGGTCATCCCTCCGCCGGGGCGCGTACCATTTCTTCAGGAGCTCAAAAGACGGAGAGACACAGGCCCGCAACTTCATATCCACGGTTGGAGACCTCAGGGTAAAAGACCTGCCACCGGTCCTCGACATCGAGACCATCCACAAGGGCTGCGGGAAGGAGCTCTTGAACCAAAGGGCATTGCAATGGCTCAAGGCCGTTGAGTCGCACTATGGCAAGAAACCGGCCGTCTACGCGAGCTCATCATTCATCAAAAGCTATCTTTCCAAAGAAATAACCTCCAACTACCCTATCTGGGTAGCCCATTACGGCAAGGACAAGCCAGGTTACGAGGACTGGGTCTGGTGGCAGTTCACGGACAAGGCCGTAGTGAAAGGGGTCCCTGGCGAGGTGGATCTCAGCGTGATGAAAGCCGAGTGATCTACTCCTGGACAAAGCCCTTGCCGTCCCACCGGTAGAGGCCCAGCCGGCAATACTGCTTTCCGGTCGAAGGGTTTTTCCCATTCGCGGAGAAATAGAACAGACCGTCACCAACGGGCGACACCCCGGTGGACCCGTACTTGAAGAATATTCCCTCCACCGGGTCTTCCCATGAACCGATCACAACGTGCCTTGAAGTGTCGTAGGACACCCCGATCAGCCCACGCTTGACAGGCTTGCGGGACAGGTCGAAAGAGAAGGCGTCATAGTTGGTGAACTGCTCCTTCGAGCCTTTGTAGACAAACAGGAACATTTTTCCGGATTGTTTGTCATAGGTCATGTTCTGGACTCCCCAGTTGGTGTTGCCGGTGAAGACGAAGTATTTGTCCAGAGGCTTGGAAGGGCCCTCGGAATAGAAGTCCCCGAAACGGACCTTCCCGGAATATTTATCAAGGTCGCGCATGTCGTAGCGCAGCAGGATCTGGCTGTCATTGTCGCTTCGGGAGCTGTCGCCGTATATTCCGTAAGCGACATAAAGATAATTTTTTCCGCCCTTCCTGCCTATCTTTGGGGCGATCGTGACTCCGTCTATTCCCGAGCATCCGTAGAACCCGGAATGATAGTCCTTGGTGGCTTCCCGGACGCAGACGATCTTGAAAGCCTCATTGTCCTCAGAGTCCATATCTATAGATGTAACCTTGTCCACGTCTATTATGGCGATATAGAACATCGAGCGTCCTTTGGCAAAATCGGACAGGCCCTTGCCTATCACATCGTCCTTGCACTCAAGCGAGGCATACACACGGCGGTTCTCCTTGTCGAAGACCATGGCGCCGAGATGGCCCTGGATGTGCCGCACTGAACCCAGGAGATTCCCTTTCATGTCCGTGACCAGGAACTGATCCGTGAATGAGAAATACATTCTGGAAGCGTCAGGGTCATAGGCTATGCCTTGAACATGATGTTTGCCGCCTTCGACGTAGACTTCCCGTGGGACGCTGTCATGGCCGGCTTGACCGGCCATCCCTGGCCCCAGCGTGAGACATGCGATGATAAGGAGAATTATCTTTTTCATATTCAGTGATTTCCCAATTCCTCAACAATGGCTTTTGCGACCGCTTCCGAGGCTCCTCCCCCGCCCAGGGACTCGCGGATCCGGGCATAACCGGCCATCATCTCCTCCCTGTAGTCCTGGTCCTCGATCAGTCTCCGGACCTCATGGAGCAAGTTCTCCGGAGTGAAATAATCCTGAAGTAGTTCCCTGAAACACATCTTGTCAAGGATGAGGTTCCCAAGGCTGATGAAGCGCACCTTGATGATCATCCTCGCGAGGAGATAATTGAGAAGGGCGGTCCTGTAGGCGACGACCTGCGGAGTCCCGACGAGAGCGCACTCAAGAGAGGCCGTACCCGAATTGACGACAGCGGCCCTGGCCTGGCGCATGACAGCGTGGCTCTTGCCGAACACGACTTTCACATATTCCCGTCCTCCGATGTAGCCGGAATAGTCTTCCAGCGACCTTGACGGTGCCCCGGCTATGACGAAAAGATAATCGGAATATTCAGGCAATGAGCGAAGCAGGTCAGCGAATTTCATGTAGACAGGCATCATCGAGCTTATCTCTCCCGACCTCGATCCGGGCAGCAACGCGATCATCGGCTTGTCCGGAAGTCCGGTATCCGCAAGGAATTCCATCCTTGTCTGGAGCATGGCCGAGGACCTGTCGACAGCGTCCACAAGCGGGTTCCCTTTATAAATGAAGTCAACGCCTTTCGAGGTGAAATAAGGAATCTCAAAAGGGAATATGATAAAAAGCTTGTCAACATATTCCTTGAGTTTCCTTACCCTGTTTTCCCTGGAAGCCCAGACTTTGGGAGCGATATAATAAAACACCTTGAATCCAGCCTTGTGGGCGAATTCGGCGATCTTGAAGTTGAAACCCGGGTAGTCGATAAGGACCACGGCATCCGGTTTCCAAGCGACAATGTCCCTCTTGCAGTCTTCCAGACGCCGGGCGAATTTCCGGGGATGCAGCAGCACCTGGCTGAACCCGATCACCGCACCCTCGCGATAGTCCTTGACCAGCCCATTGGAGACAGCGGCCATCATGTCGCCACCCCAGAAACGCATCTCCGCTCCTGGATCAGCGGCATACAGGCCCCTCATCAGGTTGGACCCATGAAGGTCTCCAGATGCCTCACCGGCTATGATGTACCACCTGGCCATCAGAATTCCTCATCCATGATCCCGCCAAGACGACGTTCCTCCTCATGGTCGGTTCGGTCTATAGTCTGCGGAGTGATAGTGATTAACCCCTCTTCCAAGGCATGATGGTCAGCATAACCGTCACCCTTTGGGGATCCATCAATGAAACGGCCGCGCATGACATAAAGGGCATCTACCCTCTCATTGACCTCTGGCGGCACTGCGCCTTCCCACGTCTCGAACTCCTCGACCCAGTATCCATACCCTTGATGGCAGACACGGACCCCCTTGACAGGAATGTCAGAAGGGGGGAAATTGACATTATATGACATACCCCTGCCCGAAGGCCAGTTATCCATCAGTTTGGCGAAAAGAGAAGGGAAATGCTTAGTCACAGCGGAGAAATCAGCATCCTCGCCGAACTCGCACAGAGACACGCCTATAGCGGGAATCCCATTGATAGCGGCCTCCTCAGCGGCACCCATGGTTCCGGAATAATTGGTCGCCACGGACGCGTTGGACCCGTGGTTGATGCCACAGATCACGACATCGCACTTCCGGTCCGGAAACACCTTGTCCAGAGCGAATTTCACGCAGCTTGCGGGTGTCGCGTCAAGCCAGGACCAACTGACACCATCACGCTCCCCGAGGTTCTTGTAACCGCATGGACGATTGCCGAGCGAGACTGCCACTGACATCCCTGACTGGAATGTCCTCGGCGCTATGACAGTGATCCTGCCAAAAGGGCGCATCATGTCAACCAGCTCGCGGATGCCCTTGGAAGAGTATCCATCGTCATTTGTAATCAATATGTTGAGATTCGTAGGCATATCAATCGTTTTTAGTTCACAAATATACTGAAATCCGCGTTTTTTTCTCTAAATTTGCACCACTTTTGCAGTAATAAGGATCTGCCAAGTTGACAATTTGTTTAAACAACTTATAATTTTTTAAAAAATGATCAAATTAGGTATTAACGGATTCGGCCGCATCGGCCGTATGGTTTTCCGCGCCGCTGTCGAGAATTTCGCAAGCGACATTGAGGTTGTAGGTATCAATGACCTTCTCGATCCCGAGTATCTCGCTTACATGCTCAAGTATGATTCAGTCCATGGCCAGTTCCAGGGCGACATCAAGGTCGAAGGTGGTAACCTCATCGTCAACGGAAAGAGCATCCGTGTCACCGCTGAGATGGATCCCGCCAACCTGAAGTGGAATG
>JAEEGL012467928.1_pt1 | contig 18773 bp, 17 predicted proteins | sample 9134231 | NCBI WGS metagenome assembly JAEEGL01 (sample SAMN16246548, study PRJNA631951) | gut metagenome | biome: gut microbiome; feature: rumen; material: fiber-attached | host: Bos | place: Iran: Karaj | collected 2018-10 | reverse complement strand
GCTTATATTGAAAATCCACCAGCAGTTATTAAGGGAAAGAAATTAAAAATATATTATGCATCTGAGGTATCTAATAAACCACCTAGAATAGATATTGAAGTAAATACTAAATCATCAGTTCATTTCTCTTATAAAAGATATTTAGAAAATAGGATAAGAGAGAATATAGATTTTAGTGGAACTCCTATTCAAATAGTATTTAAAAACAAAGGCGAATAACCTTTGTTTTAATTTTGCATATAATAAGTTAGGTGATAAAATGAAAGATGAATTATTTAATAAAATTGAATCAAAAACTAATGTTAATAAGGAAACAATTCTTTCTCTAGCTTCTAAACTTCAACAAGGTAATTTTAAAGATGAAAATGTATTGAAAGAAATAATACATGAAATAAGTGATATTACTGGTAAAGAGGTTAGTGCTGAAAAAGAACAAAAGATAATTAGTATGATTCAAAATGATAAAGTTCCAACAAATATGGAGAAATATATTAATTAATGTATAAATTCTCTTCTTAATTTTCCACTATTCCATAGAATATTATAATAAGTTTCATTTATAACTAAATCAAATTCTCCAATATATTCATATACATCTGGATTAAAACTCAATTTAAAATTATTAAGTCCTTTATAAGGATTTTTTTCTGTAAAGTTACCAGATATTCCATTTAGGTCAAAAAATGAATAATTAAGGTGTTTATAATAATTAGATATATTATAATATAAAAAATATTTATAATTTAATGTAGTAAAATCTTTATTAATTCCACTTATAACTAAATTTATTTTGTTGTTTTGTTTTATTAATAAAGCACCACCAATTATTTCTTTTGTAATACTTTCTTTTATCTTTTGATTTGTTAAATTAATAACTCTTTCAAGTTGATTAATTTTCTTTTCATAACTAGACTTTTTTAAATATAATTCATTATCATAAGGATTATTATAGAACTCTTTATCTATTTCATATTTTTCAATAGTCATTTCATCATATTTCTTTTTATATACTTCTAAGTATTTATAATAATCTATTTCAATTAATAGTAAATCTACCATTTCACTTTTTTTGAATACTTTATAAAAATCTTCATAGTAATTAAGTGTTTTATTAGATTTTTCTTTAACAAATTCATAAAAAATCTTCATATCTTTTAAAGTACCTCTTTTAAGTTTTAAAGATTTATTTATTATAGAATGTGATTTAATATAACATTTATTACTAACATTATTTTTATTAAACTTTTTTAAATTAATAATAGTGTTATATTTTGGCAACATTGATTCAAAATACAAATTATTTCTTAATTTTTGATATCCAAGTTCTCTTAAATAAGAAACAAGTTTTTTACTTTGAGGTATTACTTCTTTCTTTTTGTTTTTAATACTAATCTTAGAATATATTATTTCTGGATTAATTTTAATGAAAGCAAAGTTTTTACGAGCAAAAAAGGTTTTTATTTTTTTAGTAAATTCTTTTAATAATTCATCATCTAAATAATTTAATATAAATCCTCTTGGAGCATAACCATATTTTACTAAAGGAGCAATTGATTTATATAAAATTAAAGAAGCTCCAATTATATTATTATTTTCATAAAAACCTATAAACATAATTTCATATTTATAATTATTCATAAGAGTTGAATAATTAGAAGTTTGAAAATAACTACCTTGCAAATGAGTTTTAGCATAATTATCGAATACTTTTTGATTTATTTCTTTTATTTGCATATAAATCCTCCTTTTTAAAGTGAGTTATATTATATCATAAAACTTGTAGAAAATAAAGAATAATAGTAGTATAATTATATTAGAATAGGTGATTATATGAGTAAAATAAAAGAAATTTATGCAAGAGAAATATTAGATTCAAGAGGGAATCCTACTATTGAAACTAAAGTTATAACTGAAAGCGGAGCAGAAGGAGTATTTTCTGTACCATCAGGGGCTTCAACTGGAACTAGAGAGGCATTAGAATTAAGAGATGGCGATGAAAAAAGATTTCATGGCAAAGGAGTGTTAAAAGCAGTTGATAATGTTAACACTATTATTAGAGATGCTTTAATAGGTGAAGAAGTTTCATCTCAAAAAAGAATTGATGATTTATTGATAGAATTAGATGGAACTAATAACAAATCAAGTTTAGGAGCTAATGCAATTCTTTCTGTAAGCATAGCTTGTTTAAAAGCATCCGCTAATGAACATAATGAAACTATTTATAATTACTTAAATAAAAACGAAAAGAAAATGCCTTATGGTATGTTTAATATTTTAAATGGTGGAATGCACGCTTCTAATAATTTAGATATTCAAGAATTTATGCTAGTTCCAAAGTTTTCAACATTTAAAAAATCTATTAGATGTGTAAGTGAAGTATTCCACACATTAAAAAGTATTTTAAAAGAAAAAGGGTTAAGTACTAATATAGGTGATGAGGGTGGATTCGCACCTGATCTTAAAAGTAATAGTGAAGCTTTAGATTTATTAATAGAATCAATTGAAAAGTCAGGTTATACTCCAGGCAAAGATGTATTCTTAGCATTAGATGTTGCTGCAACTTCATTCTATAATGAATCAAAAGATGTTTATAAAATAGATAATAAAAATTTAAATAGAGAAGAATTACTTGATTATTATATTGATATTCTAAAAAAATATCCAATTATAAGTATTGAAGATCCTTTCGCTGAAAACGATTATGAAGGATTTAAAATGATTACAGAAACATTAGGTAAAAAAATAAGTATAGTTGGTGATGATTTATTTGTTACTAATAAAGAATTACTACAAAAAGGTATTGATGAAGGATTATGTAATGCAATATTAATTAAACCAAATCAAATTGGTACATTTTATGAAATGCTAGAAACTATAGTACTTGCTAAAAAACACAATTATATAACTATTTTATCTCATAGAAGTGGAGAAACTACTGATACATTTATCGCTGATTGTGTAGTTGCACTTAATATGCCATTTATTAAATCTGGCTCTATAACTAGAGGAGAAAGAATTTGTAAATATAATAGATTATTAGAAATAGAAGAAGATTTACAAAAAGAAAAAGCTGCTTAATTAAGCAGACTTTTTTTTGTTGATGTAAAAAATTTATATGTTATAATGTATACATAGAATAGGGTGTGTGTTTATGCTTTGTAACAAATGTGGCAATAGAGTAGAAGATTCTGCAAAGATTTGTAATAAGTGTGGAAATATACTAATTCTGTCTAATCAAATTTCTAATAATAATCAGCAAAACAATATTCAAGTTAAAATAAAATCAAATAGAAATAAAATTATAATATGTATATTTGTTATATTATTGCTAACACTGAGTGGAGCTTATTATACATATGTTAAAGTGCTAGAACATAATGAAAAAGAAAGGGTAGCTAGAATAAATGAAACTATTAAAAATATTAAATCTCATTATGATGATAGTGTTGTAGTTGTTAAAGACACAGATTTAATTGATGACAATGGAAATGTTGTGGGAACTGTTTATAAAGATGCTATTATTAATTTAAATGATATTGATATAGATGAAAATACTAAGTATTTTAATATAGAAAATTTAAATTATAATTTAAATTATAAGTCGGTTATGGTTAATCATGATACTCCAAGAATTATTAATAAACTTAGTAAAGAAAATCGTTATAAGAATTATATTCCTTACAATAAGAATTTAGTTACTAAAGATAGTTATTCTTTATATTACGAAGGGAATAAAGTATATACATTTAATAAAAGTGATATTTATCCTATAATTATTAACAATTACGAAGACTATTATTATGTGGAATTTGACAATAAACTATATAGTATTCATAAGGATGATATCAAAGAAATTGTTAACGCTAATAATAGTACAAAAAAGAATAAAAACTATATTACTACTCTTTGTTATCATAAAGTAAATAAAGAGGGTATTTGTAGTAGCCAATATACTTGTATAAAAAAAGAGGATTTTGACACTCAAATGAAGTATTTAAAAGATAATAATTATTTTACTTTAACTATGGAAGAGATGTATATGTATATTAGTGGCAATGTGCAGATAGAAAAAGGAGTTTTAGTTACACTTGATGATGGTTGGCAGTTATCTGGAGCAATAGAAGTATTTGATAAGTATGATTTAAATGGTGTAAGCTTTGTTTATACTAATTTAATTGAAAATATATTATCAGATTTAGGAGATACATATAATAGCAGTAACATTGAATTTCAATCACACACACATGATTTACATAGAAACAAAGTTTGCTCTGAATCTTTAAGTAAAATAGGATCTTCTTCACAAGGAGGAGCAATTCTTTGTGAAAGTGAAGAATATATTGTAAATGATTTAGAAAAATCTATTAATATAATAAATGGTCTAGGCAAAAACAAGGTAATTGCACTTGCATATCCTTTTTATGATTTTAATGATAGAGCAATTAATTTAATTAAAAAAGCAGGATTAAAACTAGCATTTACTGGCCATTACAATAAAAAAGGTAGAGCTGTTGTTGGTAATAACCCTTATATGATACCTAGAATGCCTATACGTGAATATACTAGTTTTAGTACTTGGAAAAGTTATTTGTAAAAAAATAAATAATTTTATGTTTTAATACATCAAATTGTCAATAACTGTTTCGGACAAAAATATTAGTCACAAAAAAAGCTGCTAATTAAGCAGCTTTTGATTTTTTCATATTTCTTATTTCAGATGTTGAAAGTCTAACTTTTTTTCCATCAACTTTTACTGTTTGTAAATTAACTTTTTGAACCATTTTAGTAGCTTTTAATGAAAAAGGTCTGTTATTTCCACTCATATTACTTTTCTTTGATACATTTTTTGCCATTTTATTTCCTCCTTCAAAACTCTTTAATAATTTAACACATATTTACTAATAAGTCAAATAAATGTTATAATATTTTTTAAGAAAGAGTGAAGTTTATGAACAATGTTTTATTAAATATAAAAACTGATTATGAACTTTTATCAAGTCTTATAAAGGTTAAAGACTTAATTTCTTATGCTAAAAAAAATAATATAAATATATTAGGAGTTACTGATTCAAATTTATTATCATTTATGGAATTTTATGAATCATGTAAAAAAAATAGTATTAAACCAATTATAGGTATAGACATAATTATAAATAATAAGAAAGTTATATTATATGCTAAGAATTTTAAAGGTTATCAAAATCTTTGTAAAATAGTAAGTGAAAAAAACTTAAATGTTTTAAATATTGATGTATTAAATAAATATAAATCTAATTTAATATGTGTTTGTTTTAAAGAAGATTATGAATATTTTAATAGTATTTATGATTTAGTATATATTAGATATAATAATAGTGAAGAATTAAAAGAAATAAAAAATATTACAAACAATGTATTATATTTAAATGAGGTATTATGTTTTAATGAATCAGATTATAAATATTTAAATTATTTATATATGTTAAAAGATTCTAAAACTATTAGTGATAGTATAAATTATAAATTTAATAATAATCATATAAATTTAAATGTAAGTGAGTTTGATAAAAACACTAATATAAAATTTAGTGAATTAATAAATATTGAATTGCCTAAGTTTGAATTTAATTTACCCAAATATACAGATAATTCTTTAGTCTTTTTAAAAGAGCTATGTTATAAAGGATTAAATAAAAGATTAAATAATAAAGTTGATTCTAAATATAAAAAAAGACTTGATTATGAACTTTCTGTAATAGAAAGTACTGGCTTTGTAGATTATTTTTTAATAGTTTATGATATAGTTTTATATGCTAAAAAGAATAATATATATGTTGGTCCTGGAAGAGGTAGTGCAGTTAGCAGTTTAGTAAGTTATAGTTTAGGCATTATTGATATTGATCCATTAAAATATAATCTATTATTTGAAAGATTTTTAAATCCAGCAAGAGTATCTATGCCAGATATTGATATAGATATAAGTGATACTAAAAGAGATAAAGTAATTAATTATGTAAAAGAAAAATATGGTATTGATAAGGTAGGAAATATAATTACTTTTTCAACTCTTCTTCCTAAACAAGTTTTGAGAGATGTAGGTAAAGTATTAAATATTAATACTAATAAATTAGATCAAGTAGCTAATTTGCTTAATGATAATGAATCATTAGAATTATTAGAAAATAAAACTAAATATAAAGATTTAGTTAAGTTTAATAAAGAATATATAAAATTATTAGAAATATCTAAAGCATTTGAAGGATTAAAGAAACACCCTAGTATACACGCCGCTGGTGTTGTTATAGATAGTGAAAAATTAACTAATAAAGTGCCATTATTAAAAAGTGGTGATAATGTAATTGTTGGTTATGATAAACATTATATTGAACATTTAGGTATTTTAAAAATTGATTTACTTAGTATAAGAAATCTATCTATTATTGAAGAAATACTTGAAGAAGTTAATATTAAAACTGGAAATAAATTAAATCTTAATAATATACCTCTTGATGATAAAAAAACACTTGATTTATTTAAAAAAGGGGATACTACCGGAATATTTCAATATGAAAGTTCTGGTATGAGAAATTTAATTAAAAGAATGAATGTTGACTCTTTTAATGATTTGGTGGTTTCAATCGCAATGTTTAGACCTGGTCCTATTAAAATGATACCAACATTTTTAAAAAGGAAAAACGGAGAAGAAAAAATAACTTATCCTTCAAAAGAATTAGAACCAATATTAAAGGAAACACTTGGTATTATGGTTTATCAAGAGCAGTTATTAGAAATACTTAAAGTTATGGGAGGGTATTCTTATGCAGAAGCAGATATTATAAGGTCTGCTATTAAGAATAAAGATGAGAGTATTCTTGAAAAAGAAAAAACTAATTTTAAAGCAAGAAGTAAAAAATTTGGATATAATGGGGTAACTATTGATAATGTTTATAGTATGATAATGAGATTCGCTAGTTATGGGTTTAATAAATCTCATTCAGTAGCATATGCTTTTGTAGCTTATCAAATGGGTTATTTAAAAGCTAATTATCCTCATATATTTATGATGAATCTTTTAAATAAAGAAATAGGAAGAGAATTAAAAACAAAAGAATATATAGATGAATCTAAATTGTTGGGATTAACTTTTAAAAATGTAGACATTAATTTAAGTACAAATAAATATTATAGCTTTAAAAAAGAAATAGTATTTCCATTAAATATTATAAAAGGAATTAGTTTTAATGTGGTCAATGAAATTTTAAAAATAAGAAAGAATTGCGAGTTTAAAGATTTTATAGACTTTGTATCAAGATGTTATTCGAAAATAGTAAATAAAAAAGTGATAGAATCTTTAATTATGATAGGAGCTTTTGATTCTTTCAAAATTAATAGAAAAACATTAATTGAAAATCTTGAAACTATAATAAATTATGTTGAAGTTAAGTCTCAAATTGGAGATAATTATTTAGTAGTTCCAGAAATAGTTAATTATGAAGAATACGATGATAATTATTTATTAGAAAGCGAAAAAGAATTATTAGGCTTTTATAATACCCATCATCCAGTAGCTAGATATAAGAGAAATAATATAATTAACACTCAGAATATTAATAAATATTTTGATAAGAATATTCATTTAGTTATGTTAATAGAAAATATTAAAGAAATAAAAACAAAGAATGGTGATTCTATGGCATTTTTAAGGTTATCAGATGAATATGGTAGCATTAGTGGAGTTATATTTCCTTCATATTATAGGAATATATATAACAAATTAAAAAAATTACGAGTTGTTGATATATTTTGTAAAGTAGAAAAAAGATTAAATGAATATCAATTAGTAATAAATAGTCTTGAAATTTTATCAAAATAAAAGTATTAAATATTTTAATATTATGATATAATTTTATATGAGGGTAGTGATCGAATGAAACAAAGAATAATAAGTGCTATAATCGCAATTATTTTGTTAGTGCCTATTCTTATAATAGGTGGAACTTTATATAAAGCAGGTGTAATAGCATTAGGAGTATTAGGTTTATTAGAATTAATAAAAGCAAAAGATAATGAAAAAAGAATACCAACATTTATGAAGTTTGTTAGTGTTTATACATTTGTATTTGCTTTATTAGATAATATAAACAATAATATATTTTCAGTAATGTTTTCTTTAAAATATGTTTTATTATTTGTATTAATATTATTAATTGGATTAGTTTTATATAGTGATAATAAAAAATATAATATAGAAGATATGGCTTATTTACTTTTTTGCAATACATTTTTGACAATTAGTTTTGGACTTTTAATGTCTATTAGAGAATATAATATATATTATTTAATAATAGTATTATTAGTTACAATATCATCAGATACTTTTGCATTAATAACTGGTTCACTTATTGGAAAGCATAAATTCTGTCCTGAAATATCTCCAAATAAAACAATAGAAGGATTTATTGGAGGATTAATATTTTGCTTAGCAATATGTGTTCCAACATACATAACAGTATTTAATTATAATAGCAATATATTGTTAGTTGCCTTATTAATAATAGTTTTATCACTAGCTTCAACGTTAGGAGACTTAGTATTTAGTTCAATAAAAAGATATTTTAAAATAAAAGATTATGGAAAGATTATGCCAGGACATGGTGGAGTAATGGATAGAATAGATAGTTTCTTATTTGTATTACTTGCTTTATATGTCATTATTAATTTTATTAAGTAGGAGGAATTTATGAGTTTTTTAATAACATTGTTAATATTAGTATTAATTTTAGGTTTGATTATTTCAATACATGAATTTGGACATTTTATTACAGCCAAAAAGTCTGGAGTATATGTAGAAGAATTTGCACTCGGAATGGGACCGGCTATTTGGAAAAGTAAAAAAGATAAAGGTGGGACAACTTATTCAATTAGATTGTTTCCAATAGGTGGCTATGTTGCAATGGCCAATGAAGAAATTAAAGGTCAGAAATTAAGAAAAGATCAGATATTAGAAAATAAAGGTTTCTTTACTAGACTATTAGTTTTACTTGCTGGAATCATAATGAACTTTATATTATGTATATTTGCATTATTTATTAATGGTCTTATATATGGTTCTCCAAATAATACTCCAGTAGTAGGACAAATTGTAGAAGGCGGTGCTGCAAAAGCTGCTGGCCTTAAAGAAGGGGACATTATTAAAAAAATAAATAATGTTAAAATGTCTTCTTGGGATGATGTATTACTAGAAATATCTGTTAAAAAAGCACTAAATAGTTATGATTTCATTATTCAAAGAGATAATCAAGAACAAAGAATAACTATAGTACCCAATAAAGTAAAAGATGAAAATGGTAAAGAGATTAACTCTTATGGAATAGGCATAGGGTCGCTTCCTAAATCAAAAGGTTTTGTAAATGCATTGAAATACGGATTTACAGGATTCGCAGATATGTTTAAATCAATTTGTGTAATATTAGGAAACTTATTTACAGGTAATGTTTCAGTTAAAAATTTAAGTGGTCCAGTTGGAATATTCACAGTAATTGATCAAGTTAAATCAACAGGATTTGAAAATTTAATTTATTTGCTTGCGTATTTAAGTGTAAATGTAGGAGTAGTTAATTTACTTCCAATTCCAGTATTTGATGGTGGAAGAGTATTACTATTAATAATTGAAAAGATTTCAAGAAAGAAATTTCCAAAATTAGAAGCAATACTAAATTACATAGGATTTGGTTTATTAATACTATTAACAATATTAGTAACTTTAAATGACATATTAAAATTATTATAGAGGGATTTATGGCAGTATTAAAGAATTTAGAAATATTAAAATATTGTCCTGAATATTATAAAATCATTGAGGAAGAAATAATGGTAAATGATGCAGTTTCAACTAAAATAATTCAAATATTTCAGGAATATACTTTTAGTATAGATGTAAATAATAAAGAACAAGTAGAATTATTAAAAAAATTAACAGAAGCAGTTAAAAGATACTTTGAAGATGGAGAATTTAAAAAAGAAGTTGTGAATTTAATATCTTCTTTGAGAATAAAAGTGGGCCCAGAAAATGTATTTGAGTTTATATCAAAAAAAATAGTAGAAGCTTATGATAAATATTGTGAATTTTATACACGCAATTTGTATATACCAAGATGGATATAATTTACTTTTTATAAAAAATATGATATAATTATCAAGCGCTTGAAAAAAGAGATGAGAAGTGAGATTATGGAATATAAGAAAATATATAAAGAATTTATAAAAAATAATAAATATAAAAAATTATCTAAAGAAAATCATCATGGCACATCAAGAATAGAACACATTAATAGAGTTGCTAAAATGAGCTATGAAATTTCTAAATTTTTTAAGTTAGATTATATTTCGACTACAAGAGGAGCTTTAATGCATGATTTCTTTTTGAATGAAGAATTAGACAGTTTAAATGCTAAAAGATTTAAAATACATCCAGAAAAAGCTTATGAAAATGCTTCTAAATATTTTGAAATAAACACTACTGAAAAAGATATCATATTATCTCATATGTTTCCCATAACTAACAAAATGCCCAAATATAAAGAATCACATGTTGTAAATATAGCAGATAAATTGGTTAGTATTTATGAGTTTGGAAGATACCAAGTTAAATACACTTCTGCTTTAGCGATAGTATTTACATTAGAAATTATTAATAATATATTTAAGTTTATTTAGGACTACAATAAGTCCTTTTTATTTGTTATAATGTAGTTGTGTCCTCGTAGCTCAGTAGGATAGAGCGACAGCCTCCTAAGCTGTAGGTCGCTGGTTCGATTCCAGTCGGGGACACCATTTTAATTTAGAAAGAAATAAATTGAATATTTTGTTAAGTAAGGCAAAATTAATAGAAAGTAAATAAAAATATTATCTAAAAAGATAGTGTTTTTTTTGTTTGAAATACGCTATTTTCAATTTTTCTAATAAAAAAAATATGTAAAAATGTATAATTTAACTTTTTTTTACTATAATTATTCATTTTTATATGTTATAATAATTTTACAAGTGTAAAGTGAAAGAAGGGATAGTATGCTTACTGAGCTAGATAATACAGCAAAACTTGTTTTATATGATAAAGTAAAAACTGACAAAGCATTAGAATCAAAGAAAATATTTTATCATTTTATAAAAAGAACATTTGACATTGTACTTTCTTTTTTATGTCTTTTTTTCTTAATCCCTATCACAATAATTATTAAAATTATAAGTGTTATGAATAGTGATTTTAAAAGTATTTTTTATGTTCAGGAAAGAATTGGAAAAGATGGTAAATTGTTTAAACTTTATAAATTCAGAAGTATGATCCCTAATGCAGATGAAGAGTTAAAAAAATTGTTAAAAAATAATAAGAAATTAGCAAAGGAATACAAAATAAATAAGAAATTAGAAAACGATCCTAGAATAACAAAAGTGGGTAAATTTATAAGAAAAACTTCTATTGATGAATTACCACAATTAATAAATATTTTTAAAGGAGATATGTCTTTTATTGGTAATAGACCATATTTACCAAGAGAAAAGAAAGACATGAAATCATATTATAAAGATATTATTAAAACAAAACCAGGCCTTACTGGATTTTGGCAATGTTCATTAAGAAATAGGGGAACATTCGAAGATAGATTAAAAATGGAAAAATACTATTCAAATAATTATGGATTCAAATTTGATATAAGTATATTTTTAAAAACATTTAGCGTTGTTTTGGGATGTAAAGGGGCAAAATAATATGAAAAACATAAAAGTTATAGTTGCAACTCATAAAAAATATCAAATGCCTAAAGACAATTTATATTTACCTTTACATGTTGGTGCTGAAGGCAAAGAAGGTATAGGTTATAAAAAAGATAATACAGGCAAAAATATATCTAAAAAAAATCCGTTTTTTTGTGAATTAACCGGACTTTATTGGGCTTGGAAAAATTTGAAAGCGGATTATATTGGGTTAGTTCATTACAGAAGATATTTAACAATAAATAAGCATCTTGGTAAAACTACTGAAGAAAAATTTAAAAGTGTTTTATCTTTAAAAGAAGCAAATGAATTATTAAAAAGTAATGATATAATTCTTCCTAACAAAAGAAAGTATTATATCGAAAATTTATATGACCATTATAAACATACTATGCATGTTGAAACTTTAGATGAAACAAAAAAAATAATAGCAGAAAAATATCCCGAATATTTAAGTGAGTTTGATAAACTTTATAAAAGAACATCAGCACATATGTTTAATATGCTTATTATGAAAAAAGAAGTATTAAATGATTATTGTAAATGGTTATTTGATATATTATTTGAATTAGAAAAAAGAATGAAAAGTAAAGAATATGATTCATTTCATTCAAGATTTTATGGAAGAGTATCAGAATTATTATTAGATGTTTATATTAATACTAATAATTTAAAATATAAAGAAGTTGAATTTATGGACATGGAAAGTATTAATTGGTGGAAAAAAGGGACTAGTTTTCTTAAAGCTAAGTTTTTAGGTAAGAAGTATGAAAAAAGTTTCTAAAAAAGATCCACTAATATCTGTTATTGTTCCAATTTTTAATGTAGAAGAGTATTTAAAAATATGTGTTGATTCTATTTTAAATCAAACATATAAAAATTTAGAAATAATTTTAGTAGATGATGGTTCACAAGATAATTGTCCTAAAATATGTGATGATTATGCTAAAAAAGATAAAAGAATTAAAGTAATTCACAAAAGCAATGGAGGACTTTCGGATGCTAGAAATGTTGGCATAGATATTTCAAAAGGGAAGTATTTAATGTTTGTTGACTCTGATGATTATATAAACAATACTTTTATTCAATATTTGTATGGTTTAAATGCTAAAAATAATACAAAAATATCAGTTGCACCATATATAATTGTTTCTGATAAAAAAAACATATATTGTGGTGCCGAGAATAAAGATTTAGTTTTAGATCAAAAAGAGGCACTTAAAAGGATGTTGCTGGATAAAGGATTTACTGTTTCGGCTTGCTCTAAATTATATGATAAAGAGTTGTTTGATGATGTTGTATTTCCGACCGGAAAGATATTTGAAGATACTGCCACAACATATAAATTATTTTTAAAATGCGATAATATATCATATGGATTTGATGGCGGATACTACTATTATAAAAGGAGCAATTCAATAATAAATAGTAAATTTAATAGTGAACAATTACTATTTGTAGAATTTACAGATATCATGGGTGATAAAATTTTGAAAAAATACCCAGATCTATTTGAGGAAGTTGAAAGTAAGAAAATAGATGCTAGGTTTTCAATATTTAGAAGAATGCTCGTGATTGATAATTTGAATGCCCAAGATTTAGAAATAAAAAAAGAAATGAAAAAATATATACTACAAAGAAGAAAAAAAATAATATTTGGTCATTATAATAAAAAAATTAAAATTGCAACAATTCTATTGTTATTTGGAGAAAAAACATTTAAGTTTTTTTGGAATTTATATTCAAAATTTAAATATGAAATATAAAAGAAAGGAGAATAATTGGCATGGCATATCTAGTAATGTTTGTAATTAGTATACTATTTGTTGCTACTGGTTTAAAGACTCCTAAAAAGACCTTAAGTAAAGCTTTAATTGTACTTGGTTTAATTATACCTTGTGTAATGGCGGCACTTAGAAATGTTAATGTTGGAACAGACACCAATGGTTACATTTATAATTTATATAAAATGGCGTTCAAATCTAAAAGCCTTTTTAATTTTTTCAGCATAACTTATAAAAACTATTTACAAAAAGATTATATTTATACCACAATTACTTATTTTATAGGAAAAAATCGGCTAGGCTTTGGTACATTACTTTTTATTTATGAGTGCTTAATCGTATTTCCAATATATATTTCTTTTAAAAAATTAAAATTTAGTAAAATGAGTATTATTATTGGATTAATATCATTTTACTTTATACTATACAATGTTACATATAATATGTTAAGGCAAAGTATCGCTATTGCATTTACTACTTTAGCATTTTCACAATATGTAACATCAAGTAATAGAAAAGAGAAAGTTCTATCTTATTTATTTGCATTAATCGCTTTTGGATTCCATTCCACTGCAATAGTTATAATTCCTATTTTTTGGCTCTATAGTTTTTATTCAAGTAAAAAAATAGATAACAAGTATAAATTAGCATTATCAATAATAATTGTAGCATCCTCTATATTATTTATAGCTTTTCACAGAGTTATGTTAACATTTATTGGAAAAACCGGAATATATCCACTTGCCCTTTTCTATCTAAAAAAATATTCTGTAAGAAATTTTGGCTTTTATCAGTCATTTATAAATGTATTAATCATAAGCATAATTATATATAATAAAAAAGATTTCATAAAATCTAAAATACCTTATACGTTTATACTAACATTATCACTCATAAACTTTTTAATTTCTACTGGGTTAGGATATTTTATATCTTATTCTCAGAGAATAGTCTTATACATACAATATATACTAGTTTTTTGTTTTATTCCAAGAATAAAGTATAAAGGAGAAGCAAATAAAAAAGTTGTATTATTATATGTTTTATTATTATTAATTTCATGGTTGTTATATTTTGTATACAAAAATGTTCACGAAACAAATCCATATCAATTGTTTTTAATTAATTAAAAAATTAGGAGTTAAAATATGAAAAAAGTAAGTGTTATTATTCCAACATATAAAAGATCAGATAATTTGATTAGAGCAATTAAAAGTGTCTTAAATCAAACATATAAAAATATTGAAATAATAGTTGTTGATGATAATGATGAAGGTTCTACATTTAGAAAAGAAAATGAGAAAAGACTAAAATCACTTGTGGATACCAATAAAATAATTTATTTAAAGCACAAAAAGAATAAGAATGGAGCGGCTGCTAGAAATACCGGAATTAAAAAAAGTAGTGGTTCATATATTACTTTTTTAGATGATGATGATTATTTTCTTGAAGACAGAATAGAAAAATTGGTTTATTTGTTAGATAATAATTCTAAATATATGTTTGCATATTCTTCAGTCGCTATTGTAAAAAATAATAATGTTATTTCTGTTGTTGAAGCAAACAAACTTGGAAATTTAAAAATAGATTTATTGAAACAAAAAAGTTTTTTTGGAACAGGTAGTAATATGTTTTTTAGAAAAGAAGCAATTAAAAAAATTGGCTTCTTTGATGAAAAGTTTATTAGACACCAAGATATTGAATATGCTGTTAGGTATTTTGATTTTGGAGAAGTCATCCCTTTTAATGAAATATTGGTGATTAAATCAGTTGATGATACTTCAAATGTACCAGATTTTTCTAAGTTGATGGCTACAAAAGAACAATTTTTAAAAAAATTTGATAAGACTATTAATTCTTTTAGTTTGAAAATTACCAAAAGTATTTATTATGATAATTATTTAGAAATGCTCTTTATGTTTCCAGAGAAAAAAGTTGAGCTGTTAAAAATACTCAATAAATATAAAAAACTAAGTTTTAGTGAAAGAACAAAACTTTTTTTAAAAAGTGCTTTAAAAAGTTCTCCTTTTTTAAAAAAAACTTTATATTTATACAAAAAGTTTAAATATAGAAATATCACAAAGAAAATCAAACTTAAGGTAGGTAATATAAATGAATCAAATTAAGAAGAACTTTATATATAATGTTATTTATCAACTATTATCATTAGTATTACCTCTCATCACTGTCCCATATGTTTCGAGAGTGTTAGGACCTAGTGGTGTTGGAATTTATTCATATACATATTCTATAGCATATTATTTTATGTTATTTTCTATGTTGGGAATAAAAACTTATGGTAACAGAGTAATTGCTAAAACTGCAGAAAACAAAAAAGAATTATCAAAAAATTTTATTAGTATATACATTATACAATTAATCATGACATCTTTAATGATAATAGCATATTTAACGTATATTATGTTTTTTAATAATAATTATAAAACTATAGCAATAATTCAAATACTATTTTTAGTGTCATGCCTTTTTGATATTAACTGGTTTTTCTTTGGGTTGGAAAGATTCAAATTAACAGTATCAAGAAATATAATAGTAAAAATAATTTCTTTAATTGGAATATTTATTTTTGTAAAGACTTCAAAAGATTTATGGATATATACACTAATACTTTCTTTGGGCACGTTAGTTAGTATGCTATTGTTAATTCCGTTTTTAGTAAAAGAGATATGTTTTGTTAAAGTAGAAAAAAAAGATATTTTAAAACATGTAAAACCAATACTTGTATTGTTTATTCCTGTTATAGCAATCAGTTTGTATAAAATAATGGACAAAATAATGATAGGTAAATTATCTGTTATTAATGAAGTTGGCTATTATGAACAAGCTGAAAAAATAATAAATATACCAATGGGAATTGTAACAGCTTTAGGAACAGTAATGCTTCCGAGAATATCAAATTTAGTTTCAAAAGGCGAAAATGAAAAAGTTTTGTTATTCACAAGAAAATCAATCAATTTTATGATGTTTCTTGCATTTCCGATATGTTTTGGGTTAATTGCAATTTCTTCAAATTTTGTACCAATATTTTTGGGCAAAGGGTTTATTAAAACAAGCCAAATAATATATTATTTGGCTCCAACAATATTGTTGATTTCTTTTGCGGATGTTATTAGAAATCAGTACTTGATACCAAAAGAAAAAGATAAAGTATTTGTTATTTCGGTTGTTGGAGGAGCAATTATAAATTTAACTATAAATTTTATTTTAATCCCTAAATATCATTCAATTGGAGCCTGCTTTGGTACAATCATAGCAGAATTGTTTGTTATGTTGTATCAAACTATTTCAGTAAAAAACAAATTACCAATTAAGGATTACTTTAAAGATTGTATTAAATATTTTTATAAATCAATTATCATGTTTGCAGTAATAATGTTGATAAAATTTATAAATTTAAAGCCAATTGTTATTGTGACTTTGCAAGTGTTTTCTGGTGTTTTGATATATTCAATATTAAATTATAAGTACATTAAAGATAATTCGAGTTTACCTTTAAAATTTATAAAATTGAAACATTAGATTATAAATAAAAAATAATAAAAATGGCAATTGTTATAATTTGGTGTATAATTGTTATAGAGAGGTGTTAGCAAAGATGAATTTAATCATGAAATTATATAAGAAATCTTTATTTAAAATTGCCAATATAATATATAAAAATAATGCTAAAAAATTTGTTGAATTAGAATATGAAATAAAAATGAATAAAAAATTGGATTTAAACAATCCTAAATCTTTTAATGAAAAGATTAATTGGATTAAAGTTAACTATTATAATCCATTATATGGAACTTGTTCTGATAAAATAGAAGTTAGAGAGTATATAAAAGAAAAGAAATTATCAAGTATTCTAACCAAAATGTATAGAAAGTATGATTCTATAGATGATTTATCTTTAGATGGGTTACCAAATAGTTTTGTAATAAAAACAACACATAGTTGCGGGGGAGTAATTGTTGTAAATGACAAATCAAAAGCAAATATTAAAATCATAAAAAAAGAATTAAAAAAGAGTTTTAAAACTGATTTATATTATTCAAATAGAGAATGGCAATATAAAAATATTAAACCAAGAATAATGATAGAGGAGTTAATATATACAAAGAATGATTTGTTAACTGATTATAAATTTTTTTGTTTTCAAGGGAAAGTTCATTACGTATATGTTGCAAAGGGGATAGCAAGTGGGGATCAAGCTTATTGCCTAGATTTTTATGATAAGGATTTTAATTGGCTTAATGTGAAAAGAATAGGTCATAAAAATTATGGACCAATTGAAAAACCTAAAAACTATGATAAAATGATTAAAATAGCCGAAACTCTTTCAAAAGATTTTAGTCATGTACGTGTAGATTTATATAATGAAAATGGAAGAATATATTTTGGAGAGTTAACTTTTACAACAGCAGCAGGTTTTGGAAAATTTGATCCAGATAGTTTTGATTATACCCTTGGAAAATTATGGGATTTAAACTATGCTAAAAATTATAAAAATAAATAAGAAAGGATTTTGATATTATGAAAATAGCAGTTGCTGGGACCGGTTATGTTGGACTTGCATTGGCAACTTTATTAAGTGAAAAAAATGAAGTAGTTGCCTTTGATATTAGTCCTCAAAAAGTTGAAATGATTAATAAAAGAATTTCACCAATTAAAGATGAATATATAGAAAAGTATTTTAAAGAAAGAAAACTAAATCTTAAGGCAACATTGGATTATAAAGAATCTTTTACTAAAGCAAAGTTTATAATAATAAGTACTCCAACTAATTATGATGATGCAACTAATTTTTTTGATACTTCTTCAGTAGAAGACATAATTAAAAAAGCAATAAGTGTTAATAATAAAGCTACATTGATAGTTAAATCCACAATACCTGTTGGATTTATTGATGAAATGAAAAAGAAATATAATATAAATAATATCATGTTTAGTCCTGAATTTTTAAGAGAAGGAAAAGCTTTATATGATAATTTGTACCCTTCAAGAATTATTGTTGGTGGCAAAAATAAAGATGCACAAGAATTTGCTGAATTATTAAAAAGCATATCAGCAAAAGAAGATGTAGAAATTAAATTTATGAATTCAAAAGAAGCTGAAGCAGTTAAATTGTTTGCTAATACTTTTTTAGCTTTAAGAGTTGCTTATTTTAATGAAATTGATACGTATGCTGAGATAAAGGAATTAAATACAAAAGATATAATAGAAGGAGTTTGT
>JAEEGL017324450.1_pt1 | contig 18774 bp, 25 predicted proteins | sample 9134231 | NCBI WGS metagenome assembly JAEEGL01 (sample SAMN16246548, study PRJNA631951) | gut metagenome | biome: gut microbiome; feature: rumen; material: fiber-attached | host: Bos | place: Iran: Karaj | collected 2018-10 | reverse complement strand
TAAGCACTTTGATTATTGTTGGTTTTCATACCAAAATTTAAACCACCAGACTTTTTATTTAAAAAATTTGCTTGCAAACCAAAACTATTACTATTGTTTGCAGAGATGTTGTTTTGACTAAAATCCATTTTTACCACCTTTCATATCCGTATATAAATATTATATCGTTTTTTAAAACTTTCTCAATCCCATTCAAATAATAACACTTTTTGCAAATATTACTGCCATTTAAACAAATGATTTTTATTATAAGTTTTTGATTCCACTTTTTGAAAGATGCTCCGATATTTCGTGTAAAATCTCATCGTAGTCATCTTCTACAAGGTTAATATAAGGTCTTGCAGGAATTTTCACTTTTTTGTTTCTTCCGGCATCGCCTCCGAGTTGATGAATCGCAGCATAAGCCAAATTACTTCCGATTACTGCTGAATCATTATCGTAGTATGTGTTTACGGAGGTGGCGAGCTGTCCTGTAACTTGCAGTATTGGACCGGGATATTTGTTAATCTCTTTTCGCAGATTTTTTGTAACCTCAGATAAATCAACCCACTTGTCAGGTCTTCCCTCTTCAGCAAAATTATCCTCTGTCGAAGATGCGAAGATTCCGGCAATATTTTTCATAAGTGGTCGTAAATCTTCGCATTGTTTCGCTACTTCGAGGATTTTATCTAAAACCTCTTTGTTTTCAAATTTAATCTCTATCGGTTCGTTGCTCATGCAGTTCCTTAATCGGGTAATTAGCGATTAAAAGTTCCTTAAACATTTTGTTGCGTTTAGTTCCCTCTCGGTTATTGATTCCGTTTAATCTTTCAATCGCTATCATTTCGTAACCTTTATATAACTCACGAATTTTAGGTGTATCGTCATAAGAAAGCAAAAATCTGCCTTGTATATTGCCGAGAACGTTTCTTAATCGTTCGTGGTCAAAGTCTTTTGTTGATGTAACTGCGTAGCCGCATCCTTGTGAGTACGGAGGATCGCAATAGAAAAATGCTCCTTTGTGGTCGTATTGTTTGATTAATTTTTCAAAATCTCTGTTCTCAACAAGAACTTTATCAAGCCGTTCATGTATTGCAGTTATTTTAAGAGGCACATTCTTTTGTGATTTACTTGCTCCGCCGGAGGTTTTCTTTACTGTGCCGAAAGTATCTCCACGACCGCCAAATGAACGTGTAATTAAATAATAGAATTGGACAGCCTTTTGTATATCTGTAACAGGAGTAGCATTTAAAAACTCAAAAAACATCTCACGTGAGCCCAACAGGAGGCGATATTCTTCAATAAAAGCATTAGGGTGGTATTTTACAATGCGGAAGAGATTTACAAGCCTACTATCCAAGTCGTTGTATATTTCCAAATCTGCCCATTTATCTTTGTAAAACAGAACCCAACCTCCTCCACCGAAAGGTTCTATATATGACTGAATATCAGTAGGGATTAAAGGTGCTATTGTTTTGCGGAGTAATCTTTTCCCTCCAACCCAATTAATCAAACATTTTTTATCAATTGTCATTTTTAAACTCCTTTTAAATGCTATTTAAATACTGTTTAAACTCGGTTTAATCAACGAGACCGCTTGCAGGGTTATGTGACCATCCGACATCAGGTGCAATTCTTTTGCCTGTTAAAGGATCCGTATAAACTGTGACTGGTGCGTACTCTCCTGATTTTTTAGAAATAAGTGCCATATCTTCGGACAAAGTTCCCTCTGAAGAGTTTGCAGTTATATTTTTCTTTTTCATTTTGTAATCAGAGAGTGCGTTTACTCGGCATCGGCAATTCCAACCATTCGGTGGGTAGAAGCTCTTCCAAAAGGGATCGTCATATCTGAAAACAAGTCCGTTAAGCATTGCGTGTTCAGGTCGGGTTGAGGCATCCATAACTGCAACATATTCCCAATATGGTCGGTTGTCTGCGTTATCGATTTGCGTTTTATATCTTCCTGTTTGGTATGCAGTTTGCATATTTACTCGGTAGATGGTTTTTAAACGATACATTGAACCCATCTGAACCTTTTCGGCTGTACCTTTTGAATCAACGACTATTTGTTCTCCCCACCAACCTTTCTTTTGTAAGGTCGGTTTTAATTCTTTAGAAAACTCTCGGAAAGTTTTACCCTCCGAGAGTGCTTTTTCCAAGGAGGAACGAATATCATTTAAAATGCTTTCACGCATTACCTTTGCAACAGTAAACGATTTTTTATGTGCGTCTTGCCATACTTCAAACCAATCCCAAGATAGCTGATTCTTTTTGTTTTTGAAGTATTTAATAGCAAGTGCCGGAGCAAGTTTGAATAAAGTTTTAAGTTGAATCATTGACAGCCTCCGCAAGTTTTCGTGCGACAGCTTCAATGACATTAACAGTAACGGCATTTCCTGCCATTTTGTATAAATGACTGTCAGTAAGTTTTAGTTTTTTCCCGACATTGTACATCTCATCAGGAAAGCCTTGTAAACGGAAACATTCAAGCGGTGTTAATCTTCTGATTCTATAATTGTCTATCGTTCCCATGTTGCAGGATGTATCAAGAGTTTGCGAACAGCCTTTACCGACTCTGCCTCTGCGTAGCTTTGAGTATGGGTAAGCAAGGCTGATGCCGTCACCGGCACGAGCTTCGTCATATCCTTTTTTAGTTCCGTTTTTTACATAATAAAGTCCGGCTTTACCACCTTGACCTCCGCCATTTGCAGTTAAACACGAACCAATTCCTGACGGATCATAAATACGATGTGCTTGTCCTTTACCTTTGGTTTCATCAAGTTGCTTTAATAAAGGCTGACGGCATAAGTCACTCTGTGTGCGTAAAGTTCCGACTTCTGATTTTTGTTCATCAACCCATTTTTCTTTGCTGTTTTTCCAATAAACTATGCTTTCTTTTTGACCTGTGCTAGGATTTTTTGAGTCTGCTCCGGCGATAGGAAATATTTTTCCGATACATTCGTTTCCATAACATCCAACAATGTAGACACGTTCCCTGTTTTGAGGAACACCGAAGAACTTAGAATTAAGTAGCTGCCATTGAGTTTTATACCCAAGGTCGGAGAGAATTTTAAGTATTGTTTGGAAAGTTCTTCCTCCGTCATGATTAAGTAAGCCTTTAACGTTTTCGAGAATAAAATATTTGGGTTTTTTGTCTTTGAGAATCCGTGCGACTTCAAAAAACATTGTGCCTCTTGTGTCTTCAAATCCACGTCTTTTTCCTGCAATGCTAAAAGACTGACAAGGAAATCCTGCACATAGGATATCGAAGTCGGGGAGGTCTGCGGTGTTGATTTCTGTGACATCTTCAAAAAATAACTCCTCTTCATTTTTAAAATATGCTTTATAAAGCATATTAGCCTGTTTGTAATTATCACAGTATCCGATGCTTTTAAAACCGGCACGTTCAAGTCCGATTCTAAAACCACCGATGCCTGAAAATATATCAAAAAAAGTCAGTTGTTTACCCATTGAGTCCGTCACTCCTCCCTTGCAGTTCACTTAAGAACAGAGCCTTTTGAAGTGATTCCTCAAACTTTTTACTTTTTAAATTCTTATCCGTCAGCAGTTCGTATGCTTCCTCAAAACTGTCGCAGTTTTCAATTAAGCTGATTAAAGGCGAAAGCATCTTTTGTGCTTGGTTTGTTAATTCGTTTTCCGAGAGGAATTTAAACAAATCTTCAAGCTGTTGTTGACCAAGCGGAGCTGTTTCTTCTTGCTCTTTAAATTCTTTAAAATTAGGGACTTGAGGAGGGATAATATCTTCTCTAATATCAAAATCTTCTTCCTCCAATCCGTATGCTTTTATAAAATATTCCTTTGTAAATTTAACCCCGGTATCCGAAAGTATTTTATCTCGTTGTGCAAGAGTCAAATCCACATCTTCAGGTGCATACAATTCAAAAACGGGAATCTCTGAATTTGGAAAGTTTATTTCATAAATCCAAGTTATAAGTTGATTAATTACGGATTCAACAAGTTTTTTATCTGAATCAATAATGTCCTGACGGACTTGCATGTGGGTGTTTGCTGCTGCGTAACTTCCTGTTGCACCGACTTCAGTTGTTAAAGTTTGTCCGAGAATAGCTTTTGATATTTCTGAATTCATTTTATCGATTAATTTTTCATAAATCTCGGCTGATGATGATTTGCTTGCTTCTTTAATCTCAACGGAAGAATCGTCAGGAATAACGGCAATAGCATCCTGAACCATTTCTTCCAACATATCTGCAAGAGAATCCGTCTCAGCTTTTGTTGCTCCTCTCGGATGTTTTCCTATAAGGTGCGGCATTCCGTATTTTTCGGTAAATATTACCCAAAACTTCATCCCACCTTTTTTGAAAGTTACATTCCAAAAAACACGTGAAAGTGTACGTTCGCCATACGGATTGTTATATGTCGGATTATTCTGCACTAATAAAAACTTTTTATCCGGCAGTAATTCTCCATAATAATTCTCTTTAGTTCTGAATTTGAGATTATTATCATCATCAAAACAAAACCATTCAGGAGGTTTTGCAACAACTCTTTCAGGTAAAACGTGTCCGCTTTTATCTCGCTTCCACATAATCTCAAGAGGCTGAAAGCCAAATGAAGTGGCATCCAAAATATCAGATATTAATTTATGAATATCTAATTTTTTGAGTAATTTTTCTATTTCTTCAGCGTTTTCGTCCTTATCAAGTCCTCTGTTAATGTCCCATTCAAGAGATAAAACACCTGATTTGCGAGACTGTATGCAAGCAAAAACGTGCGAATCACAAAGTAACTCTTTGTAAATAGTAATGTCTTTTCCCTGCTTTTTTAAAACAATATCAGGATCAGGCAGAATATTGGCAAGAGTATAAAAATTTAAAGCACGTTTACGAGTAGCAATCTCATCAGTAATTTTTCTTTTGAGATTTTTTTGTTTTAAAACGGGGTTTTCCATTATGCACCTATATTTCGCTTAAAGTTTGCTAACATATCGATGCCACCGACTTTGTAAATATTTTGCAGTACATCAATTTCAAAAATGTCCTGTCTGTTAACGACTAATTTTGCATAAGTAACGGACATTTGTGTTTCATATTCAGCATTATCCTGTGGTTTTATATTACCCATCGGAAATTCTTTAAACGTGCCGGTAAGGAAAGCGACAGCAGGAACTTCCTCTGTTCTTCCTGTTCCGTTGTAGGTTTCCAAAGATGCTCTGACTTGAATCATTACGGAGCTAAATGGTGATGCACAAGCCTTTAACACATTCGGGTAAAGAGCATTCCATTTAATTTTGCATTCAAGTTTATCAATGCCGGCAAAAAACTCTGCCGAGCCAACCATACCAAGTGCTTTATGTTCAGCCATTTTATGCTTGATTTGTGGGAGGTCAACTTCTTCTGCACGACCGAGTAAATTGTTGCCGTTCATGTAAATGTTTGCGTTTGTTAATTTGTTTATTTCGATTTTGTTAGACATAGGGGTAAATTCCTTTTTTTATTTTTTAAACAAGGCACACTCTTTGACTTCGATGTCGGAGTAATGCATAATAACGTATTCTTTGCTGATAGCTTGTAACAGCGGACATTTGTTTATGTTTTTGCAGGTGTAACAAGCATCAGTTGATTCTGTTCTGACTTCCAATTGTTCAAGTTCATTGATTATTGCGTACATTAAGATGCTCCCAAAGACTTCAGTAATTCGATATCTATGTATGATTCAAAAGTTATTCTTTCAGCCGGAGTCGGAGGCATAAATTCAATATCAAAAAGCAAATGTCCGTTTGCGATTTCAGTCGCTGAGTTTTTATCTTCGTTATAACTACATTTGCCGTCAATTAATGCACCACGACCTATAAGTGAACGAATAAACTGATTTACAGTTTCACAAATAGAATCGATTAAGCCGTCATCTATCGGGTAATCGAGGAATTGCAACATTGAATATTCAACAGATTCGTGAAGAATGTCTGCTGTTCTTCTTACGTTTATAAAATTAGTCGGATGAGTTGATGACGGGTAGGCTGCCGAACGGTTTCCCCAAGTTCTAAAACCTGAGCCGTAGGAATTAAAAACAGTTACAATTCCGGCTTCGTTCAGAGTGTTAACTTCAGATGAGGGATCGTTTATCATAGAAGTTAATTGTCTTTCCGTACCGACAATTCCTTGAATTTCAGTATTAGATGGTGACCAATGGTAACCTCTGTCGACATCTTTTGCTGCGATTACTCCGGCAAGTCTTTGAGAGTAAGGTTGCAGTTTGATAGAATCAGATTCGGCATCATATACTTTCAGGTGCGGATAGCATAAAATAATGCGTTCTGAAGATGTATTAAAATTAATTGTTCCTTGCGGCCCACGACCTGTTATTACATCATGGACAGTTGCACCGACTGGTGCATCAACGATTCCAATTGCACGAATTTTGTTGCAGATGGTGTTCATCTCTGTAACGACAGTCGCTTCTTCGCAGTAAACAGGAGCAATAATTGTTTTCGGATAATAACCGAATAATGAGTAACATTCTTCAAATGCTTTCATGCCTGTTCTTTTGCCTGTTGTAGCATCAACAGAACCGATAATGTCAGAAACTTTGACATCAGAAACGGACTCGTGTTTTGCGGGATCAAAAACATTAATTACAATTGCTATCCCTGCTCCTTGGTCGAAAATTGCTTGAAGAGCTTGAGGGATTGTAAATCCGTTTTTATGTTTCCCGAAGTATTTAACAGCTTCGGTTTCATTTAGAATAAGGGTTGGTGTGTTAATTGTTCGATTTGCTGCTTCTACATCATCAATCGGTGCAGTTCCGACAATTCCTACGACAGCAGTTTTTACTGTTTGAATTGTTCTTGCTCCTTTGGTGATTTCAACAGTCTCAACACCATGTAAAAAGGATGCTGGCATATAAATCCTCCAAATTATATTGCTTGTATGTTTTGAGTTATTAGGGTAAAGTTTATTCCGTATTGCCAAATACCGGCATTTTCGGATATAAAATAATCTTTTGTTGGTAGGAGTGATGTACACTCATCAATTTTGAAACCGCTTAAGGTGGATTTCACTTTATCAATCAGTTCATAAGCTCCGTTATTAGCACGAAGATTTCTTGTAATGACTGTAATTGAGAATTCTTTTTTATTCTCTTGCGAGATATAACTTAAGGCTTGTGTGTTGGTATAATTACTGCCTTGATAATGAACGAGTAAAGCTCCTGTCGGATGGAGCAGTCTGAATTCAGATGGCTTGTCGGGAAATCCTAAAACGAGGACTTCGGGAAAGTTTGTTTTCAGGTTTTCAATTATAGAGTTTTCAATAGTTCTAATATTCACTTAATCTTTGTTTCCCGAACAGCCTGTCTAATATATCTTTGTTTGTGCGATATTCGTCAGGATTAAAACTTGCAGTTTCCTGAGTATCGCTGCTCTCTGCTTGTAGAGATATTATTCCTTTTTGAATATCCCTTAGAGTTGCAATGGCATTTTTATATGCTTCTGCAATTACTTCCGGCATTTCGTGAAACATTCTTCGGGAATAAAGCCTGTAAATGCTTAAATCAATACAGAGGATTCTAAGTAAAGGAAAATGGGTATTGAGAGGCAGATTATATCTTCCCCTCAAGTACCCATCGATGAGGGTAGATGAGTATAGGATAGCTTCATCCACAACAGTACGGTCGATAGCATCTTGTCCCTCATCATCAGAAGAGAGCTGTATAAGGATAGGAGTAGAGAGTTGTGTTTCAATATCTTCGACCGCACAATAAAAAACCATTTACTATATTCCTCTTATTATGCGAATAATGTCTCCGGCAGCAGATGCGGAATCTAAAGCAATGCCGTTTACTTCGTCTGCATTTGCAACAGTTACGGCTTTGCCGTTTGCATCGGAAGTAACATTTGCACCGACAGTAATTGCGGATGCTGCTTCAACGAGGAATATTCCTAAAACACCGACTGGTGCGTATTGGTCTTTTTCGGTTGAAACATCACAGACTCCGTATGCTTTTTTACCGGCACCACAATGTTTGCCGTCAAAACCTACAAATCTGTACTGTTCCAAGTTTTCATTTGCAGTTACGGAATCGATTAAGAGAGGTTTATACAGTTTTTTCGCCATCTTGACCTCCTTTATCGTCTTGTTTTTCGCCTGTTTTGTTTTCGTTCTTTTTGTTTTGTTGCTTGTTATTTGCAGTTGTTTCAGGAATCAATTCCAAGAAGTCAACGAGTCTTGCTGCGTCTTCTTCTTTTAATTCGATTATTGAATCTTCTGCATAAGCCTTTTTGTTGTGTAAAATTGTTGTGTGTTTTACTTTATATTTAGCCATTATGAACCTCCGCTTACGTTAGAGATTAGGTATCCTGCTTCTGCACCAACAAGGAACGGAGTATAAATATCAGTTGCTCTGATATATTTAACTTTGTTTCCCTCTTTGGTGTATTCATCAATATTTAGGGCATCTTTTTTACGGACTGTGTACGCAAATGAAGGATCGTATTCAGTTCTTGATGCACCGAGGCTTGGAATATATGCAAGCACAATGTTGTCTTTCCAAATTCTTGTGAAGTTGCCGTTTGCATCTACGAATATGGATTTACCAATTACAATGTTTTGAATTTCAAAGATTTCTTTAATCAGGTCAAGAGTGACTAATTTTGTTTTAGAATCAGAAATCAAACCACGTAATTGTAAGTTTCTTTTGAGTGCTTTCCAAGCATCCTGACCGATAACCATCGTGTTAGGATCCTGTGCGATTTTTTTAGAAACGGCATCTTTTGCATCATCAATAACACCTTGCGGATCTGAGTCCTTATGTGTAAAACAAGATGTGCCGGAGAGTGCAATTTTACTTCCTGTTTCATAATTTGCAGGGTTCTGAACCAAGTCAGCACATTCTTTTTCAAGTTGTAAGTGCAGACCTTCAGTTACAACATTTGTTGCGTGAAGTTGCAGTTTAACTTTTTCGGCTTCCTGTTCTTCACGATAGTCGATAGGATAAGACAAATCGTGTTCTTTAAGTGTAGTTGTATGTTTTTTGAAACCTTGCGGTGAAACAACATTTGAATTTGCACGAATTGCTCTTTCAGTATCGTAAATATTGAAAGCTTCTTTGTTAAATTCAAAGATGTCAATTTTTTCTTTCTCGGAATATATTGTCGGGAATAGCACATCAGCAACAAATGAATTATTGTGATAGCCACGAGCCACTTCCGAGAGGTATGCGTTTATACGCAGTTCTTCAAGTCTTCCCATTTAGTAAACTCCTTTATTTTGTTAGGGGGGTAATTATATGTTTAATTTCAGGAGAGCATCTTTAAATCCGATGTTCTCTTTTTGAGCAAGAGCCTTTGCTTCCTTGAAAATCTCAAGACTTTCTTCATCGGCATTAGCGAATTGCTCAACTTCTTTTGTGTTGTCCGCTTGTGCCTGTTTGGTAGCAATTTCTTTGTAAGTGATTTGATTCGGCAGAGATTCAATAAAAGATTTAAAATCGTTAACGATTTGTGATTCTTCGCCAAACTTTTTAATATTGTCTAATTCTTTGAGGACAGATAATACAACATCTTTATTTGCAGGGATTAAAGTTCCTTTATCGATTTGTTTATCGATAAACTCGTTAAATTCACGATTTTTAATTGCAGTTTTAATGTTGTTTAATTCCTGTTCAATTGCTTCTTTACCCTCGGCTTTTTCTTTGAAAGTTGCAACTTCAGATGTTAAAGCTGAGATTTTTTCTTTTAAGGACTTAATTGTTTCAGTTTTTTTGTTAGTTTCTTTAAACTTTGCAAGCTGTGATTCTAAGTCCTCAACTTGTTTTTTTAAACCATCAATCTCTTCTTGAGAGAATTGTTCGACATCTTCTGTCGTTTCTTCAGGTTTCTTTTCTTCTTCTTCAAATTCGTATGTATCAGATTCTGATTCCATAAATTTGATTTGTTCAAGTCCTTTAACTTGAGGTGTGGCAGCACCTAAGAATGAAACAGCTTTTAAATATGCTCCTTTGCCTTCAAGATTTCTGTATAATTCAACGGAAACCTTTTTGTATTTGCCGTCATTAACGGCTTGTTCAAACTCTTGAGGAACATCTTTAAAAGCCACTTTCAGTTTTTCTCCGTCTGCCTTAACTGAATCAACCCAACCAAAAGCAGGGCCGCTTTGTTGATGGTCGATAGTAATTGGTGCTTCGCAGAATTTGGGATCGTAATTTTTAGCAATTTCTGCAATTTCTTTTTTGGTAAATTTGCCTTGAGGATATACTCCGGCTTTAAAAACCTCGTAAAATTTCATTAATAACTCCTTTTTGGGTTAGGGTAAATAAAAATTTAAAACATTATATTTGAGTATAGACTCGGACAGTTTACATTCTCAAATGTAATTTTTCATGGAAAAAATACATGAAGTTTTACTTTTGAATATGCAACCCGATTAAAGTTAGACTGATGATGTGAATCGTTTTTCATAAAAACTCAATCATATATACATACCCTTTCTCTCTATTCTACCTATCCCCTACTCTCTTGTGGGTGCTTGCTGAAAAGCAAGCTCCCCATTTCTTTCAAGGACTACAAAATAAAGGAATATAACTATATGGAATTTTTAGAACAATTATCGCCTTTTGTGGAAAATGTAGGTTTCCCTGCATTAATTTTCGCAATTTGGTACATCTATCATCAATCTCAGGTTAAAGCCTTTGAAAAGATTATTCAGAACAATTTTGAAATCTTAAAAGACTTACTTGAAACTAACCAATACCACGCAGCACTTTTGTCAAGGATAGAAAGTAAAATTGACAACAATTTATGGTGTCCGATTTTAAAACGGGAGGTCTCGTAAATGAATCCTGAAAAGCTACAGTTCAAAGGAATGCTTGCGGAGGCAAAAAAAAGCTTCCGTACAAAAAATACGGAAGCTTCAGGGTTAGTAATATTAATTCGTTCTTTGCTTAACCCTTACGAAGACATATCTAAATTAGATGTGGAAAAGGCTTTAATCAGCATGCAGAGATTACAAGAGATTCAAGAAGATATAAAAGCACTTGATACAAAAATAAAGAATTTGGAGTCAGAACTTGAATAGTAAACAACACTTATACAATGAGGCAGAAAGACTTTATATTTACAGCAATAAAGGACTTGAAGCAATTGCAAATGAATTAAACCTTAGTCGCAAAACATTAATGGATTGGAAAGAAAAAGGCGATTGGGGTGAAAGGCGAAAAGCCTATAAACAATGTAAAACAGCTTTTCACGAAGAGCTTTATGATTTTGCACGACAGCTAATGAAAGGTATTGCTGAAGATATGGCAGCCGGCGAAAAAGTTGATACAGGAAGAATTTATGCTTTTTGCAGGATTTTGCCATTGTTCGTAAAAGTAAAAGATTACGAGGATATCGCTGCTAAAAAGGCTGATGCATTTAAACCAAAAGGTTTGACAAAAGAAGTTATTGCTCAAATCGAAGAAGAGATTTTGGGCATACCCCGAAAAATAGAAAAAGAAGATGAAACCGACAATTAAGAATTCGTTTTTTTTACCATATCAAATGAGATGGTTAGAAGATAATTCAAAAGTAAAGATATGGGAAAAGTCCCGAAGAATCGGAGCAACTTATGTCCAATCTTACGAAGATGTCAGGGACTGCGTATATAAACGTGTCCCTGCTGTTTGGTTCTCATCCGCAGATGAATCAGCTGCGAGAGAATATATTGATTATTGCGAACAATGGGCGAAGTTATTTGATACAGCAACAAAATCTTATGGCGAAGTAATTATTGATGTTGAAAAAGATATTAAAGCCTACGTTATAGAATTTAAAAACGGATGCAAAATAAACGCACTATCATCAAATCCTAAAGGATTCCGTTCTAAAGGCGGAAAAGTCGTACTTGATGAGTTTGCATTCCATAAATCAGCAATGGAGCTTTGGAAAGCTGCTCGACCATGTATAACGTGGGGATATCCGTTAAGGATTCTATCAACACATAACGGACAAAACTGTCTTTATTACAAATTCCTCGACCAAGTTATGAAACACAAATTAAATTGGAGTCATCATAAAGTGCCGATACAACTTGCAGTTGAAGAGGGACTTGTTGATAAAATCTACGGCAGAGAAACCACGCCGGAGGAAAGACAGGAATGGTTGGATGAAGTTTGCCGAGACTGTTTTGATGATTACACATGGTTTCAGGAATATTGCTGTATTGCTATTGACGAAGCCTGTGCATTTTTACCTTACGATTTAATCGCAACTTGTGAAAAAACAGATATATTAAAACCGCTAGAGGATATTCAGGGCGATTTATATGTCGGAATTGATATCGGCAGACGAAAAGACTTAACAGTTATATGGTGCGTGGAACGATTTGAAAACGTGAAATATACACGAATGGTTAAGGTATTGGAAAAAACTCCGTTCCACATTCAATACGAAATAATATCCGAAATATTAAAACATCCAAAACTCAGACGATGCTGTATTGACTCAACCGGCTTGGGTATGCAGTTAGCAGAACAAGCTGTCAGAGATTTCGGACAATACAGAGTTGAGGCAGTTATGTTTACTAACCAATCAAAAGAGGAAATGGCATACAACCTCAGAACAAATTTTGAAGATAAATCTGTCTTTATACCGGCAGAACACGATATAAGAGAAGATTTACACTCAATTCGTAAAGTAACAACAAAGGCAGGGAATATAAGATTTGATGCCGAGACATCGGAAGTAAACGGACACGCTGACCGCTTTTGGGCATTAGCTTTGGCACTTATATCCTGTTCCACTCCATATTCCCCTGTGGATATTACAACAAGAAAAAAATATGAAACTCTAAAAATGACAGAAGCCTTTTAAAGGCTCTTAAAAATATCAGGTGCATAAATTTATACCTGACAGTACCTAAAAATTCAATACAGAGAAATTTAAACAACTTTTAAACAACATTTAAAACAAACTTAATACCCTATTTTTTACAAGGAGGAAAATTTATGTCAAAATCATTCACTTTATCAAACGGAAAAATTGCAAATGTGAGAAACGGAATCGGATACGATTTATTGCAAGCACAACAAAAAGCAAAGACTTCAGAAGAGATTCCTTATGCTCTTATTGCGGAACTAACTGAAATTGACGGACAAAAGTTAGTTTATGAAGACATCTTGGAATTGCCTCTTGAAGATGTCATTACTCTTCAAACTGCAATATCGGGAAAGTTACAAACCGAGAAAGTGCAGACAGTAAAACCAAAGGAGTACATCAAAACAGATGCTCCTGCATCCCCGACAGTCAGTCAATAATTCATCTGTGCAAGGTAACGGGATGGCAATATACGGAAATATGTAATATGTCAATCCCAACCCTAGCATACTGGTGCGGACAAACAATAAAATACACGAATCAACGAACCGAGGAACTTGAGAATCAATGTTAGATAATATGATGAAAATATCATTAACTCTTGTTGCCTTTGACAAAATGTCGAGGGTGATTCGTGATGCCGTAAATAAATCTGAACAACAATTTGATGAATTACAAAAGAAAATCAGAGCAACTTCAGAATCAATAGATAAACTCGGGCAAAATATAGCAAAAGTCGGTGCCGGACTCACAGCAACCGGCATGGGCTTTGCTTATAAACTCGGCATTACGGAAGCCATTCCCGAAGCACTTGCTATGGAACACAGACTTCGTGAATTAGGGAACGTGGGACAATTATCCGCAAAACAATTGGAAGAGATGGATAAAAGGCTTGGCGATATTTCCCGATATACAAACCAATTCAGAAGTGAAATATCTGAAGGTTTGAATGTTCTTGTTGCATCAGGTATTGCTCCCGAAGCCGCACTCGATTATATGAATGTAATCGGTAGAACTGCAACGGCAGCACAAGCAGAAATAGTTGATATTTCAAAGACGGCTTTTGCAGTTACGGATAACCTGAAAGTAAACGTTGCTGATTTGGGTAAAACAATGGACATCTTGGCACAAGCCGGTAAAGAGGGCAGATTTGAATTAAAAGATATGTCTGCTGCGTTCCCATCTTTGACTGCCGGTGCTGCGATGTTAGGAATGAAAGGAATTCCTGCTGTCACTCAATTAGGTGCTGCTTTGCAAGTTGCAATGAAAGGTGCAGGTTCAGCTCCCGAAGCTGCCACAAACTTTGAAAGTTTCTTACAAAGTATTACATCACCGATGGCAGTCAGAAGATTTGAAGAATTATATGGTGTAAATCTTCCGAATTTCTTAAATAGAGTTATTGCGGAGAACAAGGATCCTATTGAGGAAATGGTCGTTTTAATCAACCAACTTACTCATGGTGATGTATTCGCTGTGTCAGAAATCTTCAGGAATAAAACAGACTTAAATTTCCTTAAACCAATGATGCAAAACCTCGATGAATATCGGAGGATTAAAGATGCTGCCTTGAATGCAAACGGAGTAATGGATGAAGACTTTAACCATATGCTTGAAACAACAAACGAGCAATTTAAACTCTTAAAAATCAACATGAAAGAGTTAGTCTTCCCATATATGCACGAACCGATTCAAAAATTGAATGAATGGTTAACCAAAATAAATAAGAATCCGGCATTACAAAAAGGTTTATTCTTCGGTGTAATCGGAACAATAGGACTCGGACTTTTACTGACGGGTGTCGGTACGGCAATAATGATTATAGGAAAGTTTGTCGGTGCATACGGACAGGCTCTTGCAGGAATAAGAACCATTGCACCTAAAATAAAATTTTTGCTTGGTGATTTATTCCAATTTTTAAACCTCCGTTCATTAAATATACGATTCTTAAACGGACAGGGTGGTTATTTTGGAGCATTCCTTTCAGATATAACACGACTGGATAAAGAAATGCGGAAAGCAATTAAATCCGGCTTTTCTGATTTTGTAACCAATTTCAAAAATCTGCCGAAAACAATATCGCAGTCAGTTATAGCATTTAAGGATTGGACTGTTGCAGTTGTCAAAGGAATCCCTGCTGCGACAGTAAGAGGTTTAACGGCAATTAAAAACGGATTTTTAGGACTTCCCGGTATGATTAAAAATGCTCTTGTTGCATTCAGGACATTTTCTTTAACTCTCCTGACTTCTCCTGTTGGTTGGATAGCAGTTGCAATCGGAGCTGCTGCATTACTGATTTATAAATATTGGAAACCAATCACAGCATTTTTTAAAGGTGTATGGCAAGGACTTCGTGAGGGACTTCAACCGCTTATGCCATTATTCAAAAGAATTGCTGATGCGATTTCCCCGATTCTTACCCCTATAAAAGCACTTATTGATTGGATTAAAAAGATTTTAAAACCAGTCGAGGACACAGGCGGTGCTGCCGAGAAGATGGGTGTCAGATTCGGTAAAGCCATTGCCGGTATTATTCTGAAGTTTACGGAATTAATTGCTAAAGTTTTTGAGTTTGGTAAAAAAATAGGCGATATGCTTGCTGACGGAATCTTATCAAAACGTGGAAGAACACAGAACGCAATTGAACAACACGCACAAATTGTCAGAAACCATCTACCGCACTCTCCTGCAAAAACAGGACCATTAAAAGATTTGCATAAAGTAAAAATTATCGAAACTGTTGCATCAACAATGAAACCTCAACCGCTTGTAGATGCAATGAATAAATCTTTAGAAGTAATTGCTAATCCGAATTTTAAGGCAACACCAAGATTTAATATTAATCCGATTCCGCAATTAAGAGTTATTCCGGCAACACAAAATATAATGACCACATCTTCCGTAAAACCAAAACAGACAAAAGAAACGGCAGAAAACAGGCAGCCGAATAAATCTAATTCAACCAAATCAACAGTTATTAATTATAACCCCACAATATACCTCACAGGCAAAGAATCAAAAGAAGAATTTGCACAACTTCTGAAACAACACAAAAACGAGATTTTACGTTTAGTCCGAAATGAAGAAGAACGCAAGGAAAGAGTTAAATACTAATGTTTGCACAGTTAGGAGACATAAAATTTGAACTTATAACTTACTTTAACGGACTTAACGAAACTACCTCATACAACTTTGTCCAACACGACCGCATCGAAAATAAACCTCTTTTGCAGTTCTTGGGCAAGAATCTTCAGGAAGAAGAAATCAGTTTGAATTTTCACAAAACATTCTGTGTACCTGAAGATGAAATTAAAAAATTAAAGACGGCTGCGGATAAAGCATCCCCCTTAAAATTCATCAAAGGAAATGGCGAATATGTCGGCATCTTCGTTGTTGAAGAAATAAAACAAACCACAGAACAGGCAAGTCCTGAAGGTGACTTAGTATCCGTTCAAATGGATGTCAGACTGCGTGAGTATGCAGGACAAGTCAAAGAAGCAACAAACACTCAAAAAGGATTTAAGAAAAAAGCATAATGACTGAATTTTACTCATACATTACAAAAGACAATGACCGATGGGATTTGATTTCAAACCAATTCTATAATACCCCGACACTTTATGAAGAGATTATAAAAGCAAATCCAGATGTGAAAATTCTGCCTGTGCTTCCCTCCGGCATCAAATTAAAAATTCCAATATTGGATGAATCAGAAACCATAAAGTTTGAACTTCCTCCTTGGAAAAAATAAGCAAAAAAAAGCACTCTGAGGTCGAGTGTTAATACCTTAAATGTTTAATGAAATTTATTGCATGCTCATGCTACTCAAGTTTTCCATGACTTGCAACATGTTAAGACAAAAATTTACATAACCCTGAAAGTGAAAAATGTTAGTACCTATTTTTGAATTATTCTACGAAAAAAAGAACATAACAAAAGATGTGTCCCCGTATGTAACAAATATCGAATATACGGATTACGAACATGGACAGTCTGATGAACTTCAGATTACATTTGAAGATTCAGAGAAACTTTGGCAGGGTTCTTGGCTTCCTACAAAGGGCGATTCGCTTCGTGCGTATATCGGTTATGAGGCAGAAAAACTTTTAAATTGCGGAACATTTGAAATTGATGAGTTGGAATATTCTGCACCTCCTGATGAGATTATTGTAAAAGGACTTGCGACAGGAATTAAAAAACCGCTTCGTCAAAAGAATTCTGCCGGATATGAAAATAAAACTCTTAAACAAATTGCAAAGGAAATCGCTGACAGACAGGGATTAACTTTAGTTGGCAACATTGAAGATATAAAAGTGGACAGAATCACACAAGATAAGGAACGTGATTTAACATTCCTTACAAAACTTGCGGAACAATACGGATATATCTTCAAAGTCGCAGAGGGTAACTTGGTATTTTATAATGTCCGGGAACTCAAAACTGCAAAATCCTCACAAATCTTTTATAAATCAGATTTAATAAGCATCAGCTTTAGAGAAAAAACCAGTCAAAAATATAAAGCGGTGCAAGTAAAATATTTTGATCCGAAGAAAAAGAAAACCTTAACGGCTTCTGCTAAAAACGAATCTGTTGTTAAAGGTGACACGCTAAAAATCACAACAAGATGCACGAGTAAAAAACAAGCACTTGTTCAGGCTAAAGCTGCACTTGGTCGGTCTGACACAAAAATCGAGGGTTCGCTTGAATTTGTCGGTAATCCTTATTTAATTGCAGGATTAAATATTGAGATAAAAGGTGTCGGACATTTTTCAGGCAGATATCACATAACCGAAGCTCGTCACGTTTTCGACAGGATTTCAGGATACAAAACTTATTGCGAGGTGGAATCGTGTTAAGATTTGGAGTCGTTTCACAAATAGATGCAATAAACGTTTTGGCAAGAGTGAACTTTGGCGATGATGATTCAACTTCGTTTTGGCTTCCTGTTCTTCAGACAAAAACACTCAAAGATAAATTTTATGTAATGCCGGATGTGGGCGAACAAGTTGCTTGTCTTATGGATGAAAATTCAGAAGATGGTGTAATTCTCGGAGCAATTTATTCTGCGGAAGATAAACCGATTCTTCAATCCGAAAAGGAAATGGGAATCAACCTCGACTGCGAAGCCTCTATTCACGCAAATAAAGAAGAGAAAACACTTACAGTTGTTTTTCAAAAAATGAAATTAATCGGTGACATTGAACACGATGGAAACCTGAAAAATACAAAAGGAATAAAATCCGATGCCGACATTACTGATAAAAAGTCCTCAATGCAAGATATGAGAAACACATATAACGGACACACTCATACAGGTAATAAAGGAAGTCCAACCTCATCCCCACATCAAAGTATGTAAGGAAATAATAAAACGAAAGATATATTTACCCCAATGACAAATTTAAATGAAATAACATACGTTGATTGGCAAGTAAAACTCAACACCATCGGTGATGTGGCAGAGGGTGTTGATGATATCAATCAATGCATCGCAATAATTCTTCTGACTCGTAAAGGTTCGGATCCGCAAAGACCGACCTTTGGTTCAGAACTATACAAATATGTTGATTACCCTGTCAACGAAGCAATTCCAAATATTATTCGTGAGACAACCGATGCCATAAATCTTTGGGAAACACGAATCAAAGTTAATTCTGTATACGCAGTAATTGACAGCACGAACATAACAATAAAAGTTGAATGGACTCTTAAGGATTCCAATGTATCAGCAACCGCAGAGGTAACATTATGACAAATTTACCCGAACCGAATTTTATAGAACGAGATCCTGACACGATAATGAAAGCGTGGACAGAGCTTTACGAAGCAAAATCAGGCAAAGTTTTGCAACCGGCACAGATTGAAAAATTAATGATTGATGTCGGAGCTTACAGAGAAACTGTGCTTCGTATGGATATTCAGGAAACGGCAAAAAAGAATCTGTTAAGTTATGCTCCGCTTGATGTTTT
>JAEEGL017244992.1_pt1 | contig 18774 bp, 11 predicted proteins | sample 9134231 | NCBI WGS metagenome assembly JAEEGL01 (sample SAMN16246548, study PRJNA631951) | gut metagenome | biome: gut microbiome; feature: rumen; material: fiber-attached | host: Bos | place: Iran: Karaj | collected 2018-10 | reverse complement strand
TCCGAATCGTCGGCCGGTACATATCTGTAGATCTTGTACTTCGCAAAATCCGTGGGCAGGGACGACATGGTCCATCTGAGCGTGACCGCAAGCTCGCTCGAGGAAACGCTCAGGACCGGCACCGGCGGTGCGGCGTTGTCGATCCGATAACTGACCGTCGCGTCGCTGAAGTTGCCTGCCGCGTCGAAGACCCTGACCTTGAAGTTAAGGGTGCCCTCCTTTAAATATTGCCTGCTGTCGACCGTGATCGAGCCTTTAGGCGAACTGCCCAGACGGGTCTCCCTGGCGCCTTCCGTCAGGAAGAAATCGACGTGATCGACCCCGACGTTGTCGACGGCTACCGGGGCGAGCGTAAACTCGCCTGCGAGCCTCTTCCCCTCGGGCACGATGAAGCCCGTGATCTGCGGCGCCGTAGTATCCGAAAGCGGGGAGACAGTGCCGGCCAGGATGATGGCGGGTCCTTCCGTCTCGGCCTCGCTGACGCCGGTGACCTTATACTGATAGGCGGTTCCGGTAACGACATCCAGGTCGGTGTAGGTCGTGAGCGTGGTAGAAGCCAACAGGACATAATCCCCGCTTCCGGTCTTTCTGTAAATGTTGTAGCGGGCGACCCTGACGTCGCCATCGCTCGGTTCTTCCCAGCTTAAGCTGATCCGCATCTGGCCCGCGACCGCGCTGAGCTCCTCCGGAGCCTGGGGCGCCAGAGAACTGATCGTCAGCGTCTTGGTAAGAGGTGCGGAGCGCCTTCCGCCGGCGTCGAAGGCCTGCACGCAGAGTGTGTACGTGCCGTCGGCAAGCCCATCCACCGGATATTCGGCGTTGAAAGTGCCGGACTTGGCGTTACCGGACGCCGCGCAGGTGGCAATGTCGGCATAGTCTTCGTCGGACGCGCCGAAGGGTTTGATCCGGAATACCACGCGGCCGAGGCGCAGGTCGTCCGAAGCCTCTGCGATGAGGAGGATCTTGTCGCCGCTGCGCTGGAACGTGAAGACCGTGACCTCGGGATCGGTCGTATCGGCATCGGGGCTGGCAAACATCCGCTCGCTCTTTTCTCCCTCGTTGCCGTAGCGGTCGACAGCCGCGATCATGTAGTAATAGATGTTGCCGGCGTTGCCGGTGACACTGAGATTCTTATCCCTGTAGCTGGTGCCGTAGACCCTGTCCGCGAGCAGTACCGCTTCGGCAGCAGGCCCTTCGGCCCTATAGACCCTGTAATAGGAGGCACCGCTCACGGCGTCCCATCTGAGGTTGATCTCCATGAGCCCCACTTCGGTCTCGGGCGCGGGAGGCGCGGGCAGCGACGCGGGGGCGCAGGTGAAGGAGGCGGAAGCGACGGCCTCCGAATACCCGCCTTTAAAGGTGATGGTATGCTCGCCGGCTGTGGTGGCTCTGACGTAACTCCAGTCGGTCGAAACGTTGCCGTCATCGTCCGCGTAGACCCAGAAGAGCCAGTCATCACTGTCGTCGATGTAGACCGTGACGGATTCTCCGCCGCGGAAACCGGAACCGGTAAGATGCAGGACACTTCCGGGGGTGACACCCTGGACGGGGCTGACCGTCATGACGGCATTGTAACTGCCTCTGACGGCAGAAGACGTATTGGACTCCGCGCTCTGATTGCTGACATCGTCCACGGCGACGATCTTATAGGTATAGGTGACACCGTCGGCGGTGTTGTAGTCGATCCAGCTGACGGTATTGCCCGAGGTGATCTTCAGCGGCGAGAGCCAGTTTCTTGCGGTGAAAGCTCCGCCGTCCTCCGATCTGTATACATAGTAGTAGGACAGATCGTTGTCCGGACTCTTATCCCAGGTGAGCCTGACGCCGCCGGGCGCGGAAGAAGCCGAAAGACCGGTAACGGCAGAGACCCGGTTGTCGAATTCCACCGTGATGGTATAGGGATCGGAAACGTTGCCCGAACGGTCGGCGACCGTGAAGCGGAGCTGATAGCTTCCGTTGAGACTGTTGTCGCTGCCGTTGATATAACTTCCGCTGCCTGTGCCGTAATTGATGTAGGCACCGCCGGACCCGGCGTTGATCTGCGCTTTTAAGCTGCTCCAATCGATCTCGGCGTCGTCGGTCGCTTCGACGTGGAAATACGGATCTTTTCCGACCTTCTCACCGTCGTGTCCGACCGCGCTGATGACGGGCTTTTCGGTATCGAGCAGCGGAGTGCCCGTTGTGCTGACATAGGCGCTCTCGTTGCCCGCGATATCGACCGCGCTGATCTTGAAGTAGTAGAGCTTATTGGGCGTCAAACCTCTGAGTGTGACGCTCCTGTCGCCGCTCGAGTTGTAGACGTGAGTATACTCATTATCGCGATAATCGCTGTACTGCGAATAACGGACCCTGAAAAAGTCCGGGACTTCGCCATGTTCGTCGGGAGTCCAGCTCCAACTGACGTTGAGGCCGCTGGCGGCACCTGCAGCGTTCGGGTTGGTGACGGGTGCGACCGGGGTGTTATCGACAAAATAGCGGTTCTCGAGCATGCCGCTGTTGCCGGAACTGTCGTACGCGATGTAGCGGAAGGTATAGACCCCGTCGGCAAGCGTTGTCGTATCGACGGGGGCCGTTCCTCTATAGTTGGAACCGCTTCCGCTGCTGCCGTTATATACCGGATCGGGGGAAGCCACGAGAACGTACTCTCCTCCCTCGGGTGCAGCCAGGATCTCGAAGGCTGTGATCTGCTGGTCGTCGCTGGCCGTAACGGTGAAACGGTTCTCCGACCCCCTGATGGTGGGGATGTATTCTCCGCCGGAACGCACATAGCTTCCGGAATTGCCGTACCCGTAGGTGACTTCGGGCGCGTCTCCGCCCTCCGACAGGCTCGCGCCGACCGCGGCCGCACGTTCGCACTCATTGCCGAGTCTGTCTTTCGCCGTCACGGCGTATTCGTAACGGGTCTGCGCGTTCAGCGGGAGCGTCTCGTTCATCATCTCGTGCGTCCAGCTCGTGATGCCGCTGTCCAAGGTGGCCAGCCTGACATAGTCGCCGCCCGCAGAGCGGCCGTAGACGATGTAGCTCGCGATATCCTCATCGACGGGAGCCGTCCAGTTGAGAAGAATGCTCTGCTTTCTGGGCAGAACGGTAAGAGCCGGCACGCCGGGAGCTGTCGTGTCCATGCGGACAAAGCTGATTGCCGTCATACCGCTCGTAAGGTCGTTCGCGATGAGTCTGTACCGCCCGTCCGCGAAGCCGGCAGGGATGGTGAAGCTGCCGCTGATGTCGCCGTTTCCGTCGATCGAAGCATTCGAGGCAATGAGCTGGCTCTCGAAATACAGATCATATTTTCCGAGCGGCGTGAAATTCATGCCCGTGAATTCGAGCGTGTCGCCCGCCTTGCCTTCCGCAGCCCCGCTTAGAGGATCTCCGGCGGAAAGCAGCGGCCCCGTCTCCGTGACAGTCACGGTGCCGGTAGCCAATCTGTAGCTGGTGCGGCCGATCACGGCGATTTTGTGCTCTCCGGGCGAAGTCGCGATCGGAAGGGTGTAGACAGTGCTGATCGTACCGTCCTGACCTGCCGTGACAGTAGCCAGAGCCGCATTGATCTCCCTGCTGTCAAAAAGGACCGTAAGCGTTTCGAGCGCCTTAAAGCCGGCCGCGCTGATCGTGACCGACGCGTCATCTTCGTTCATCGTGCCCCGGACGGACGCGGCCGGGACGCTGACCGTGACGTTCCTCGTGACCGAAACGGCCGACTTTTCGAAGACGATCGTAACGGGCATCGTGCCCGGAGCGGCGTTGATAGGAACGTTATAGACCGTAGAAGCCGTACCGGCGGCCGCGCTGATCGCGCCGCCGACGCTCTTGCCGTTGATGGTGACCCGCATGATCTCGCCGGCGGCAAGTCCGCTGGCCGTGATCCCGAGCTGGGAGCCCGGCATGACGGAAGAACTGATGCTGATGTCCGGAGCCGGGGCGCCGATCGTAACGGGCGACTGAAGGAGCATGCCGCTGACAGGATCGAACACGCAAAGCGTATGACCGCCGACCACTGCGTTGACGGGCACCGTGTATTCGAGCGAAGCCGCTCCGTTCTGACCGACCGTGGCGCTGACGCCGGTGTCACGTCCGTCGAAGCTGAGCCGGAGCGCGGCGCCGGGGATCATGTCGCTCGCGGTGATCTCGAGCGTGCAGCCGGCAGAGGGCTGCTCGGGGCTGACGCTGAGCGAAGGCGCATACGCGGAAGACGCGAGGACGACCGTGCCCCAGAGCTGAGAACTCTGACCGCAGACATAGACCGGAATATTGCCCGTTAAGCCTGCGGGTACGGTATACCAAAGGACGGCGTTGCCCTGACCGTCAGCCGTGACGGCCTGCTCCGCCTTGTTGTTGATGAAGACATCGGCGGTCTCGCTTGGATCAAGGCCCGAGACCGCGACGCGGACCGTGGCCCCGCCGCGGATCCGGCCCTCGTAGGATAGGCTCAGATCGCCGTTTGCGGCCGACGAGACGCCCTGGAAGGCGACACGGCCGCTGCTCTCGCCCCTGGCGGTGAACGCATAGCTGCCGTTGGCAGGCGAGTAGTTGAGAGAAGCTATCTCGAAATCGGCAGCCCCGCTTCCGTCAGCGCTGACCCGTCCGGAGAGCTCCGCGATGCCGTTGACACTGAACGCGACCGTCTCGTTAGGTTTGAAGCCTCTGGCATAGAGCGTGAGCGGAGACTGCAGCGTCGGAGCACCGGAGAGAACAAGGGTCTGAGCGGAATCGGCAAAGACCACGCTGCCGGCGGCGATATTGCCGTTCGATCCTCGCAGTTCGATGCCGTGCGTGCCCGAAGCTGTTCCGTAACCGAAGCTGTAGCTGAAGCTGACCGCGCCCCCTCCGGAAGCGCCGGAGGAATTGACCTTCGCGCCGTCGACGTAGAGATCGATCGTCTCGTAACTTGCGAAGCCGCTGCCCGAAACCGTAAACTGCGTGAAGCCGAGGCTTTCCCCGGGAAGGGTGATGGTCGCGGTCGATCTCGCGAGCGGGACCGTGATGCTGGCCTGCAGGCCCGTAGCGGGCTGATAGGCAGTTGCCAGGATCATGCCGGCGTCCCGGGCAGACTCGGGGACGGTGGCGTAGAAGGTATGGACGCCGCCGTAATTCGAAGGATTGAGCCCCGTATCGACCCCGTCTATGTAGAGGTCGAGATCTTCGCTGCTCTTGAAGCCTTCGGCGACAAAGGTGACGCCGTTTCCGGCAGTCGGCTGCGCTGTCTCACAGCGCAGCGTGGCCGTTTTCGGCGTGACCGTGAGCGGCGTGACAGCCGTGAGGCCCGAGGCGGGATCGAGCGCGCGGAGCGTATAAGCGCCCGGCGCCGGATTGCCGAAGACCGAAAGGAAGGTATCGGTGTAATTGTCTTCGCCCCAGTAATAGATGCCCGGAGCGTTGTCAGTGTCGTTGTCCAGCGGATCCAGGAAGAGGCTGACGGACGAGCCCGTCGGGAAGCCTTCCACACTGATCCTGAGTTCTCCGCCCTCGACGACCGAAGCGGGTTCGACCGTGACCGCGGGCGACAGATCCTCGATGATGACGCGCAGCTGGGCCACGGCGCCGCTGTTGTATCCGACAGCCTTGACGGTATGGACGCCCTTCAGCGAGGGACTGCCCTCTATCGTAACGGACTCTTCGACGCCCGGATCACCCATGTACCCGTTGGCGCTGGCATATTCGCCGCGGTCAAGATAGAACTGGACATATTCGCCTTCTCTGAAGCCGCTGTAGGCGATCTCGAAATCCTCTCCGAGGATGGCGGCCCCGGAGAAGCGGATCTGCGGATTGTAATTGCCGGCAGTCCCCTGGACGGGGGCGCTCTCGCCGTAATTGCCCGCATAATCGATCGCCCGGGCCTTGAACCAGTACGAGGTGCCCGGCGCCAGATAATCCCAGTCGGAATACGGATAGGTGCAGGCCCGCTCCGTCAGCAGATCCCAGTTGAGGGTGTTGTAATAGCCGTCCTGCGTCTCGGAATAATAAAGCTGATATCCCTTGACGTCGTCGGAGGAAGCCGTCCACCGCAGGTCGATCTTACCCGGGATCGGGGACGCCGTGATGACGGGCGCTGAAGGCGCCGTGCTGTCCTTGGTGAACGAAAGCGAAAGATCGGAGCTGTTGCCGAAGGCGTCTACCGCCGTTATGCTCAGGATGTAGAGCCCGTCGGGAAGCGACGAGAACTCGGACTCCGAGACCGTGCACCACTCGTAGTTGTAAACAGCACCGGGGGTATAGACCCAGGGGCTGCCGGCGGGAACGGTCTGTATGCCTTCGGAGTCTGTCAGGACCGCGCTGATCCTCGAAAGCGTCGTGTTGTCTTCCGCGTGGATCTGGATATCGCCGCTGCTCTTATAGCCTCCGTCCTCGACGCCGCTCACACTCACCCGGGGATCGGTCGTATCCATAAGCGGGCTCACCGGACCGATACTCGCCATGATACTCTCGGCGCCGCGCTTGTCGATGATCTTGACGCCGTAATAATACGAAGCCGAAGCTTCCGCTTCGTTGCAGAACTGCTCGGACCATGTATAGGAATAATAGCCGGCCCAGAAGCTGGAGACCTGATGGTCTGCGAGAGCCTCCAGAGAACTCGCCCTGTAGATGAGGACTTTGTCGTCGAACGTCAGTTCCTTGCTTCTTGTCCAGTTCAGGGTGATCCCGCCGGAGGTCGGCACCGCCGTGAGATCTTCGACGGGCAGGCAGGCCGTATTGTCCACCTTGAAAGCCGGCGCCCAGGTGGCATCGTAAGACGCATTGAGATCTGCCGGGGCCGCGTTCGCGTTGCCCGCCGCGTCGTAGACGATGACCGCGAGCCGGACGTCGACTTCACCTTCGCGGGAGCCCTCCACCGCAGTCGTATCCCAGACAAAGCTCTCCCCGTCGGGGATCTCCCCGATCTTGAGGAAAGAGCCGCCATCGACGGAAAGGAAAAGGTCTGCATGGTCGACGCCGCTGCGGTTGACCCAGCCAGTGGAGGAAGGATCATTCAGCTCCAGCACGCGGAGCGTGACCTGCCCCCGCAGGGCACTGTCAGAGCGGATATAGCCCGATGCTGTACCGTCTTCATTGGTGTAGTTGAAACGCCAGCCATCCCCGAGAGTCGGCGCTTCCGAGTCGACACCGAAAGATCCTTCCGAGACGTCGCTCCTCGCGCCGCCGGACTCGGCATAGGTGTAGATGTAGGTCTGGCCTCTGACGCTGAGCGGGGCAGTATATACCGAATAGTCCAGATCATCGTAGTCCCACTGCCTGCTGTCAGATTGATAATAATAGATGTCGCTGTTAGGATCGTCGTGAAGGATGCGGACGCTGAACGGCGCCGTGAACCATCCGCTGTCGTGCGAGAACGTCGGGAGGGACAGGCCCCGTTCGATGCGCAGCGAATATTTCTCGCAGCCTCCGTAACCCGTCTGGTTGTGCGCGAGCTTTAAAGTGTATGATCCAACTGCCAGCGTGGTGTTGATGACCAGATCTCTGTTCGTTACAGAGTCTTCGTCGTCGAGAGCCGCTATCGTCTCACCCTGCGCATTGTAGAGATAGACGGGGTAGGAATTATCGGAGTAATAACCGCCCCACAGGTCCGGACGCTCGATCGAGATCTTGTAGCCGCCCGCCTGCTGCACGTTGAGCGTATAGGTCTCGTCATAATCCCCCATAACATAGCCGTCGGATTCCACCGCAGACGACTGGGTAACGTTCAGTGTCTTCGGCCTTGTGATGACATAGCCTTTGTATACGGGGGAGTCGCTGTAGAGCTCCGTCACCGGATCGTAAGCCTGCGCACCGATCGTCATATCCCGGTCGACCGTAACGGTGACACGGTTGGTGCCGTTGGAGAGCACTTCGCTGTTCTGCGGCGTCAGCTCGACATAATTATCGCTGTTGATCGTGTAGTAGAGGACCGTATTCGCAGCGGAAGAAATAGTGACTGTCTTAGGCTCGCTCCAGATGACCGGATTATATGTTCCGGAGGAGTTCGGATCGTCCGGGCTGAAGACCGGTGCCTTGGGGGGCGGTGTGCCGATCGTGACGCTGATGTCCGTCGACCTGGACCTGCGCAGCCCGTTGCTCTTGACCGCGACGTAGAAGATGTCGATGCTCTGGCCTTCGGAACCCGTGACCGTGAACGGACCGGTGTAGCGTGTTCCGTTCTCCACGAGATATTCGGCCTGCATATACTGACGGCGCAGCTGCGAGTACTCCGCCGACCACTCTTCGGGGCTTGGAAGCGTTGCGTAATAGAGCGTGAGCGTGGGATCGGCGACCGTCAGGCTGACGCTCGTCCCGCTCTCGATGATCTCGTTATAATCGACGCTGCAGACCGGTTCCTCGATGTCAACATAATAATTCTTATACCGGGTCTCGCTCGTCAGGACACCGTTTGCGGTGGCCTTCTGCGCGTAGACATCGACGCCGCATTCCGAATCGATGCTGATGCCCTGCGACGGATCGTATAGCGTGTATACAGGATCCTCCCAGCCGCCCATTCCGGAGCTGACATAGTAGTATACCTCCGCGCCGTTTGGGATATTGGTGAAGTGAAGCAGGAAAGGCGCGCTGAATTCTTCGGTCTCGACGCTGAAACCGGGGGCCGCGATGGTCTTCCAGGCCTTGAGGGAAACATCCGCGGAAGATCCCTCGTTGAAATACACACTGTTGAAATCAAGTGAATAAGTACCTGCAGCGCCGGCTGTGAAGTAACAGTTATGCGCAGATCCGCTGTAATAAACATCATTGACAGCGCTGCCGTTCGGGTCCAGGACCGCGCCATACGCATAAAAATCGGCATCCCCGGAGCCCGGAGTGAAGCTGATGACATAAGGACCCGCAGACGGGATCACCAGATCGAGAGACAGGGGGTCCATCCCGCTTTCCAACGTAAGTTCCACGCCCTCGCCGTCCGGGCCGCCCACGACCGGGATCGCGTCCGGTGTACCCGCCTGGGGCAGGGTGAGCAAGGTTACGGCTGCGCCTGTCGGGGGAGCCGCCATGAGCCCCTTGCTGCCGGACAGATCCTCGGGATCTTCCTCTTCAGGCTCCTCATCGTTTGCTCCGGTGATGGCGGCAGGGGTCAGCGCATCCTCCGGCTCTTCGGCGCCAGAAGGAAGCTGGATCTCGTCCGGATAAACAACGGCAGACGGAGTCTGTACATCGTCCGACCGCAAAATGACATCGGGAGACTGGCCGTCCTCCGGGTCCGAAACGACAGCGGGAAGCTCCGCGTCGTCCGTCACCGCGTCGGCAACGGGAAGCTGAAGCTCGTCCGACCCATTGATCACAGCGGGAATCTGCCCGTCCGTTCCGGCGGGAAGTTCGGGCGACAGCCGGACATTCTCCTCTTCGCTGCCGGGCTCGGTCAACAGAACAGGATCTTCCGGTATATATTCTTCGATGTCCGGCTCCGCGAAGACCTGCATCGGCATGCTGGAGAGCAGCATCGCGAGCGTGAGCACCAGACTGATGAGTCGTTTACGCATGATGGTCCCCCTTTTCGTGAAAGAAGAATCTGTATTGAAACGATTGTCGCGATACACCGCGAAATTCGTACAAAAATCCATGATTATGATACCCGCATCAGAAGCGCATTACAAGAGATGGAGCCCTTTTGTCACGGATTTTGGCACGAGCATTCCTTTTACGCCCATTTTGTCACAAAACGTGCCACGCTTTCACGGCGCCTCCCTGCTGCCATCTCCGATAAAAAAACGGCCCCGCAGGGCCGTTCGAGATCTGATCGGAAGCGTTATTTAACGCCTGTAAACCACTTGAGCATGATCGTGCCGTCGGACAGGCGCTGGAAGATATCGTGCCCGAAATGCGCCGAAATGCGCACGATCAGATAGAAGACGACGATGCAGAAAGCGATGCCGAACACCATTCCTCCCAGGAAGTCGAAGAATCGGATGACCGGCAGGTCGGCCGCGCCTTCGAGCAGCTTGGAGATGAGACGGAAGACGATGTACGCCAGGACCGTGACGATGCCCAGGATGGCGAAGTGCACGGTATGGCTGAGCGCCGTACGCGTGGTGAGTCCGACAGCCTCGGTGATCTGATCGGGCAGGCCGTTGGAGATGATCTCCTGCATATCGTAGCTGCCGCTCTGGCTGAGAAGCGGCGCCAGCTGTTCCGATACCTTGCCGAGCATCTTAGCGTACACGCGGTCCGTGATCTGTTCCGTGTAGGTGTTGGCCATGGAGATGCCGCAGCCCAGCGCCAGCACGACACAGGCGATAGGCGCCGCGGTGCTGATGAGACCTTTTTTGGCAAAGCCGATGATGATGATCAGAAAGATAAAGCCGATCAGAATATCGTAAATGAGCGCCCCGTGCTCGATCAGCAGGGACATGAAATCGATGCCCGCGAACTTTTCCGCGATCCCTTCAAATCTCCCTAAGTCCATCCCTTGTTCTCCCTTATAACGTATCGGAATCGAGCACGATGGTGAACGGCCCGTCATTGAGCAATTCCACTTTCATCTCGGCTCCGAAGGATCCCTTTTCCACGACGGGGACATACTTTTTCGCCTCGCCGATGATATAGTCGTACATGGCGCTTGCCATATCCGGCTTGCCCGCGTTGATAAAACTGGGCCGATTGCCTTTTTTGCAGTCCGCATAGAGCGTGAACTGCGAGATCAGCAGCATCTCGCCTCCGACGTCCGCCAGTGAGAGGTTCGTCTTACCCTCGCTGTCTTCGAAGATGCGCAGCTGGCACATCTTTTTTACCATCTTGTCCGCGATGGATTCGGTGTCGCTCTGCGCGACCCCGATGAGCACCAGAAAGCCCTGCCCTATCCTGCCGATGACCGTCCCGTCGACCGCCACCGACGCGTGACTGACACGCTGTATCACAAACTTCATGCGCCGCTGCCTTTCTTGCTCGGTCTAATCGGCATAGACCTGGTAGACCGTCTCGTCCCCGTAGAGCGCGATGAAACCGCTGCCTGCCGGGATATCGTCGGGGATGTAGTAAACGATGGTCGACTTCGCCGTTTCGCCCGGCTCGATATCGCTGTACCACAGATAATCCTCGCAGAAGAGATAGTCGTCATAGAACTCGCTGTAGACCCGACCGTCCTCCGTAAAGAGCTGCAGGATCTCGTTGGTGAAATTGACGGTCTCGCCACTCGTGTTCTCGACCGTAAAGTCGCAGATGACGAACTTCGTTCCGGGCTCGGCCTCGTAGACCGCTTCGGAATTCTCGAGACTGCCGGCGCTGCGGAATCCTGTGAAGGTGACAGTATAGTCGTCCAGCGTGATCGGCGTTCCGATACCGACTCGCTCCGCCGTCATCTCTCCGAAACCGTCATACGAGTCGTGATCCTGCCAGTCATCACTCCAGTCGGTGTCCCATCCTTCCGGATCTTCGCCGCTGTCCCAGCCCTCCGGGTCTTCGTCGCCTTCATACTCCATATAGCCGGTGATGGCCTCCTCTATATTGGCCGTCAGCACGGTGCCCAGTTCGATCGGCAGGTCGCCGATGAGCCATTTATCTCCCGTCTTGACGAGCGAAAAGTCGAGGCTGAGGCTTTTCGTTCCGTTTTCCGCCCCGTCCCAGGCGTCGCTGATCGACTCGGAGAACATCTTCATGGCGTCTTCATCGCTGATGTCCTCGTTGTTCGCCCAGATCGCCTCGATGAGCCTGTCGTAATAGCTGTCCATGACGGCGGTCATGGCGTTGGTGCAGTCCTCAAACTCGAAACTGACCGGCACGACGGCGCCGTCTCCGCTGACCGCAGACTCTCCGACCGTATAGCGAAGCTCTTTTGCGCAGGTCCGGAGCCTGTCAAAGAGCAGCTGCTCCATCTCGCCGAGTCCCTCCAGGAAGGAACCCGAATCGCTCTCCCCTGCCAGACAGGCGTCCATCGCATCAAAATCAAAGGTCTTCATGGCCTCGCAAAAGCGTGTGACCGTGTCCTCCGGCTTCGCGGCGCTGCCGCCGCAGCCGGCCAGCCCCATGCACAGGGCGGCCGTGATGATGATCGCCAGGATCTTTTTCATGGGGCCTCCTTCGGAGCCCGCGCCTCTTCGCGCAGCCACCTGTTAAGATAATAAACAAAAGCGGGCTTTTGGTCAAGTAAGACCATCAGCCCGTCCAAAGGCAAATGCAGTTTTTAGAGGCCTCGCCGCAGGGATGTTTGCCGAAGTTTTTGTCCTTTGGGGCAGTTTTCTTCTGCGAGCTGTTTTATCGTCGCCGCGATGGCCTCCGATCCCGGAAAGGCCGGCCTATAAACGCCGGTACAGATCCTCCGGCCTGATGCCGTTCTGTTTCGCCGTCCGGTTCCAATTCGCGTTGGCGATGCCGATATAAAGCGAGCGGGGAAAGAGATAAGGCTCGGCGTAGATATCTTCTATGGCTTTTCCGCCGTCAATGGCGGCCGCCAGCCGGTCCATGCCCTGCGCCGCTCTTCTGGTGGTGCCGAGCCGGAAGGGAACGAATTCCATCAGCGTGCCCAGCAGTTCTCCCGCGCTGATGCCAAGCCCGCCGCCGTACTCGAAACCCATGACGCCGCACCACTGCCGCGCGGCGCTGAAGAGACTGACCAGCTGAGAGCTCTCGTACAGGCCCATATTCGCCAGCACGTAGACCCGTTTGGGTCCGCCGCGGTAAAGGCGCCGGGCCTGTTCCATCCAGCGGATGACCTGAGACGGCAGCCCGTCGACATAAAGCGGCGTGCAGAGCACGAGGGTGTCGGCGTCTTCCAGCAAACGGACCAGCGACGCCATATCGTTTAAGTACCCCTTCAGATCGAGGATCTCGGATGCGCGTTTCAACTGTCCTGCCAGCCGCCGCGCCAGCTTGGCTGAATTGCCGCTGACAGACCGCATGCTTCCGTTGAGCAGAAGGACCTTGCCGGACGAACCGTCCAAAGGAGCGGCGGGATCCGTGCCGGCCGGCGGAAGAGCTTCTCCTTCGCGGAAGACGACTTCCTTAACGTGACCCCGGATATTGGCGCAGACCGCCGTGACATACCGGCGCGCGGCGGCCTTGCTCTCTTCGCTGAGATCATGGCCGTAAAAGATGAAGGTGAAAGGCGTGTCTTCGTCGTAGCGCTTCTGATGGTGCGTCTCGCCGCCGATGATCTCGAACTGCGGCAGCACGTAGCCCAGACTTCGGTCGAAAACATTCTTGACAAAACCCGAAAAGCCGCCGTAGGTATAACGGCTGATGACGACCACTTCGTCCGCCTGATGATGAAGAAGGCCCATGTTCTCGTAGCCGTCCTTTTGGACGCAGCAGCCGGGGGTCCTGTTCCAGCAGGAAAAGCAGCCGATACACGGCCGGATCGTACCGCTGTCGGACACGACGTTCCAGCCGTCGTACGCTGCGCTGACCGCGCTCCATTCCTCCGCTGGGAGATCGTGTATGACGAGATTCATGGCCGCTTCCCTGTCCTTTCGTATTCTCTGATGAGACCCTGCCGGGCGTCCCGGGTCTACCGTTTTTTATACAGCACCAGCTCCGGATCGGCGCCGTCCGGCCCGTAGGTGGAGATCAGGATGAAATCCATGTTGGCGAGGACGCCGAAACAGCGCTCGCCGCCCAGCTCCGACTCGAGCTGATTGCCAAGATAGGTCGTCCCGTCGTCCAGGAATCTGATGCTCGCTCCGCTGGGCAGCCGATAAGCCAGATTGACATACTGTCCGACCAGAGCATTGAGCTTTTCCAGTCTGGGCATGCCCTCGATATGAAGCTCGTTGATCTCGCCGATCAGCTTCTGTTTGAAGGCTTCGAACTGGCCGTCATCGCTGAGCTGCTCGTAGCGCTTCCAGTAATCCAGCGTGGGCAGCAGCTGCTTCATGTAAGCGCGGGCCTGTTCCTCCGAAAAGCCCTCCCCCACCATATGCGGGACGCAGACCTCGATCAGATCGTCCATGCTGCTGTAGGTATACGTGCCGTCGGCATAGCACCACTTGCAGTACTGTTCGTTGAGCGAGCCGTCTCTGTCGCGGCCGAGGATCCCGTCCTCGAGCGGCATGCCGCAGCACTGGCAGACGAGCTTGTGCGGCGAGCCCAGCAGCGTATTGATGGAAACCCCGAAGAGCTTAGACAGCAGTTTTAAGGTCTCGGTGCTTGGGACCGTCTCGCCGGTCTCCCAGCGCGACACCGCCTGGCGGGTGACGAAGACCTTCTCGGCCAGCTCGTCCTGCGAGAGGCCGTTCCTTGTCCTCAGTTCGTATATGACATCTTTCGTACTCATGTTGCGTACCTCCTCGGGTCGATTCTACTACAGCCGTGCCGCTCTTACACGCAACACGCCGTTGCTTTTCTGCGCGAAGGATCCGCGCTTCCATTATACACGTTTTTCAGAATTCTTTCTTTTCCATGATGCGGATGCTGAGCATGACCGAAACCGCCAGCAGGATCAGACCTGCTGCGAAAAACGGTATAACGACGGACGACGGGGAAAGGGCGTCCATTTTTCCGACCGAAGCTTTGATGCCGCCGAGCTTGCCGACCAGGAAAAAGACCGCAAAGACCATGGCATAGAGGATCAGCAGCACCGTTCTGCCCTTTTCCGCGCCCCATTTCAGCTGCGGCGGGATGCTCACGGCCACAATGACCAGCATGAGCGCAAGAAAAGTAATCAGCATAGGCAGATCTTCCGCCGGAGAGAAGCTTTTCCCGCCAAATCGACCGAAGACGGCTACGATAAGTACGGAAAGGAGCCAGGACCCGGTCCCGAAGAGCATCGAAAAGAGGTATTTCTCTACAGCGTACGTGCGGCGGGTGACCGGCAGGCTCATCAGGAACGGCATACAGTTGTCGTATTCGTCGTAGCTGATGGTGCTGATGGAGGTGATCGTCGCGATCATGACCATCCATCCGACGACAAAGGCGCCGTTCTCCATGACAAAGACCATGATGATCCCCCAGACGATCAGGAAGAGCATGATCTTCATCCGCTGCCTCATGAGCGCGAAATCGTTCGCAAGAAGTCCTTTCATTTTTATGCCTCCTTTGCCATCATGATGATCAGATCGTCGATACTGCCGCTCTCGATCACGATGTCCGGATAGTTCTCCGCGTAATACTGCTTCTGGTTCGTCAGACAGGAGTATCCGAACGGCTCCTGTTTCGTCTGCAGGATGTACTGTTTGTCGAGCTGTTCGTAGACAGATACCGGCAGTCTCAGCACGGCGTATTCTCCCAGGATCACGTCCGTATCCTCATGCAGCGCGATCCTGCCGTCGTGCAGCATGTAGATGTCGTCGCAAAGCCCCTCCAGATCGGAAGAGATGTGCGAGGAGATCAGCATCGTCCGTTCGCTGTCCTCGGCGAGGTAATCCCGGAGCATGTCCAGCACCTCGTTGCGGGCAACGACGTCCAGACCGGCCGTAGGCTCGTCCAGGATCAACAGCTTAGCGCCGTGGCTGCAGGCCGTAAGGACCCGCAGCCTCGCCCGCATGCCGGTGGAATAGTCCTTCAGTCTCTTGCCCATCGGCAGCTGGCCTCTTTCGCAGGCCTCCAGAAACCAGGCTTCGTCGAAACGGCGATAGCTGCCGCGCAGGACCCTGACGACGTCCTGCAGCCTTAAAAATCCGGAAAAGCCGGAGTCCGAAAAAGCGACGCCGATCTGCTCCCGATCCTCCGCTGTCAGCTCCGGAACCGCTTTACCAAGCACTTTCAGGTCGCCGCCGTCCGGCCGGATGAGCCCCAGGATCGCTTTGATGGCAGTGCTTTTGCCTGCGCCGTTGCGGCCGACAAGACCTGTGACCTGCCCCTTTGGGATCTTCATGTCAAGCTCCAGCCGGAACGGCCCGTAATTTTTGGTGAGTCCTTTTACCTGTATCATCTTACCCCTCCAGAATGATCTCCACCAGCGTGCGGATCTCCTCGTCGGAAAGCCCCGCTGCACGGACGGTGTCCACCGCCTGCGAAAGTCTTTCCTCTGCCTCCCGGCGTCTGGCCTCTTCCGCGAGTCCCCTGTCCGTCTGAGCCACAAAACTGCCCTTGCCGTGGACCGTGACCACGAAGCCCTCTTCTTCCAGGCGATCATAAGCCTTCTTGACCGTCAGTGCACTGATCTTCAGCTCCGCCGCCAGCGTTCGCACCGAAGGCAACCCCTCTCCGGACTGCAGTTCCCCGCTGATGATCGCCGATTTCATATATCCCATAAGCTGCTCGTAAAGAGGTACCATGGACTGGTGATTCAGAATGATGTGCATGCCGCACCTCCTGTTCACAAACAGTATATAACAGTGATAAACAGATGTCAACAGTATATAACAGTTTTTTAAGAAGCCGTGTGGCCCCGGACGCGCCGGAATACGACCGAACCTTTCGATCATCCCCGAACACATCAAAATATTGCCATATCCTTTGATTGCCCCCCCAACACATCAAAAAACGGCCAGGGCCTCCGGCAGCCCGGATGCATTAAAAAACGGCCGCGTCCCCGGGACCACGAAAGGGACCGGGCCGGTCGTTTCATACATCTGCAGCACGGGGCAGCGTCAGGACTTCTCAGTTTTGGAAAGTTTCCGGCGGACTCCAGACGAACAGTCCCTCCGCTTCCGCCAGCTTTTGCAGCTTGTCCTGCAGAAGATCCTCCGGATCGTAGACAGTCATCCAGGTTTCGTCGGGTTCGATATCGATCATGGCGCCCTGTTTTTCGAACATTGCCCTCAGAAAAACATTCCCCGACAGCCCGTCCAGCCTCGCGGCAAACGCTTCGGGATCGGGATTCTCTTCCCAGCTCTCACAGCTGTCGAAGGAGACCGTCATATCGAACCAGCAGTTGAGGCGCAGAAGGATCCCGGCAAAGCTCCGCCGCAGCGGCCGGAGCCTCTCGGGCTGCAGGAAATACCGCTCTACCGCAAAATACTGGCCGTCGGCCTCCGCGGGGACCTGTCCCGGCAGGATATCCACGATCCGGTACGGACCTTCCAGCAGGTCGCCCATCAGGTCGTCGAAGCGGCGCGGGTCCTTCTCCGGGACTCTGTCCGGCAGCTCTTCGATCTTTCGGATGTCGGACTGAAAGATCTGCACATCACCGAGCTGCAGGCTCTCCTCCGCGCGGCCGAATTCATGAAGGCCATATCCGGCGGGACATACGTCTGCGACTCCGGCAAACATCTCTCCGCTTTCCGTCGTGACCCTGATCCTCTTGTTCTGATAGCGTGACAGCAATGCCATCTTTTCCTTTCTTGAAGCCTACACTTCTTTCGACAGACGCGCCATGCTCTCCGCAAGGATGTGCTCCGGATCGGCTCCGTCAAGATCCAGGCCGACTGCCTGTACGAGCCGGACCGCCCTGATCCCGTAATAATTCTGCGCCAGCGCTTTCACATAGCCGAAACCGAATTCCTCCGGGACATACGTCCCGCCCGCCGTCGTCACATAGACTAACTCCTCCGCGCGGCAAAGCCCCTGAGGAACGCCTTCCGGTGTGTAAAAGAACGTGATGCCGGGAACATTGATCTTCTCCAGATACTGCTTGAGGACGGCCGGGAACGAAAGGTCCCAATAGGGAGCGGCAATCAGGATCCTGTCCGCAGACGCGAACTGGACCGCCAACGAGAATATCGGGTCTGTGAGATCCTTCTCCTCGAGCAGCCTGTCGCGGCGTATGAGATAGGCCTCATCCGTCGGATCAAAGACGCATTCGGCAAGCCTCACCTCCGTGACGGGTCCGCCCCATTCTGCAAGCAGGCGGTCTGCCAGTCTCTTCGTTCTCGACCCGCTCCGTACACAGGCATCGATGAACAGCGTCATACGATCATGCTCCTTTCGGCCCCTTTCCGCGCGTTACAACTGGAGCCCGCAGCTTCTTAAGGTCTGCGCCTTCCATCCTCAGCAGTTTCATTTTTTTATCGATCCCGCCGGCATAACCGGTCAGGCTGCCGTCCGACCCGATGACGCGGTGGCAGGGGATGATGAGCGAGACGGCGTTGTGCCCGACGGCGCCCCCGACAGCCTGTGCCGACATGCCGGCGAGCCCTTTCTGATTGGCGAGCCGCCTCGCGATGTCACCGTAGGTCATCGTCTGACCGTACGGGATCGTCAGAAGGATATCCCAGACGTCCTTGCGGAACGGCGTCGATCTCGGGTTCAAGGCTGGAGTAAAACCGGGCGCTTTGCCGCCAAAATAGACATCCAGCCATTCGGCGGTCTCTTCGAAGATCGGCAGCCGCCTTTCCTCCCGCTGCGCCGACAGCGTGGCGGCAAAATACTTCTGTCCGTCAAACCAGAGACCTGTCAGCGCCTCTCCGTCGCTGGCCAGCGTGATGCCGCCCAGCGGCGAAGTATAGTGACTGATATAATCCATATTGTATCAAGCCTCTTCTTTCTTTGCCCCCATCGGGCTGCAGGCATCCGCAGGTCCGACATGCCGACTATCTCCTCAGCCAGGCTGCCGACCCGGACAGAACTATCGGAAGCGGTCGACCTGTCATACCGCAGGCTCTTTTTGAGATCATTATATCAAGGTGTCATGGAAGCATCAAGGTTCACCGGGGAGCGTCCGGCGGCGGGTCTCCCCGTTCTTCTCCCCGCTTGCGGCATAAGCTTTCAGCGCGCGTTTTGTTCCAAAGACCGTCAGACATTGAGCCGTCCGCATAAAACTGCTATAATTTGTGGGATCCCTAATGGTTCACGAACACGTACCCGTTTTATGGCTGTTCGGGGAGGATTGAAGAGGTGCTGCAGATGGAAAAGATCCGTTCCGTTATGATAGTCGGCCTGGGTGCCCTGGGGACGCTGTACGCGGACGCGTTTCAGCGCACGGGCAAATTCGATGTTACGGTCCTGGCGGATAAAGACAGAGTCGCCCGCTACACGGCTGAGTCCCGT
>JAEEGL016703243.1_pt1 | contig 18774 bp, 15 predicted proteins | sample 9134231 | NCBI WGS metagenome assembly JAEEGL01 (sample SAMN16246548, study PRJNA631951) | gut metagenome | biome: gut microbiome; feature: rumen; material: fiber-attached | host: Bos | place: Iran: Karaj | collected 2018-10 | reverse complement strand
GCAGTCTTGGCCGCCTCGATGGCCTTCTCCTGCGATGCCTTGATGGCAACGAGGGCCCTTTCATACTGCTCTTTTTCGCCGGCCCGGAGTGCCTCCTCCGTCTTGACCTGTGCCTCCAGCCGGATCAGCTCTTCCTCTTTGTGCGAGAGCTCCCGATTGAACTTTGCCCGTTTATTATTGGCACTGACAATCCAGGCAATGACCAAAGCGACAATGACAACCGCCGCTGCGATGACGATGATGAGTGTCGTGTTCATGGTTTGTTTCAAATACTTTACAATTATAGTGATTTTTGGGCACTTCTGGCTATGCGCATTCGCGCAACTCCTGATAGGAGAGACCATAGATGTTTTGAAACTGGTTCGCCAGGAAGTGACGCGTCTCATAGCGTCCCCGGTTCGTGAATCGGCTCTTCGTCCGAGCGCTTTTCCAATAGTCCTGGACCACTCGTTTTTCAAGAATCCGTCTGACCTTTTTGCAAGTTAAATTATCACGGATATAGATATCGCCGAGACGCCGGCCATGTTTGAAACTCATGCGCTGCGAGGCATAAGCGTCCGTCCGATTCTTGATATGTTTCTGCACGCTGAGCCAAGGGGTGGAGAATTGTTTCATGGACGGGTGGTTTGTCTATAGGTATTTACTGCTGGAGAATGGATTTCTTTCAGTAGGGGATAGAATCCAAGAGAAATGTGCTTATATTTGATAGAAATAATCAAATACAAATAAGATGGTCGATTATAAAACGTTTGCAGAGACTTCCAGTGAAACACTGGAAGAGTTTAAGAAGTTCTATTATTCCAAGTTTTCTGAATTGTTTACTTGGTATTATCCTTCTCGATGTGAAAATATGATTTTATTTGCAGCTAGGGATTCTAATAATAATCGTTCCTTATCTGGTAAGATAGACAGTATTGGCTGTTATTTCTTCTCCGTCGCAGTCTTCTTTCATGTATTGATTCCACAAGTTATTATTCGTATTGCAGGGCGCAAAGCTTTTGATTTGTTCATCAAGTCAAGCGCTTGGCCTCGGTTTTCTGCAGGGATGGGTGGCCCAGTCAGTGCTGAACAATGGCTTTATGAATCTGATAACAATATTTACCCATCATTGGAAGAGGCTCGCTACTATAATGACTTACTGGAAATTACGCTTCCTTTCTTTCAGTCGGAAATTTCTGCTTTCTTGAAAGGTGATCATCCGTCAGCCGATAGGGCATCATATGAGAGTCTTTGCAAAATTGTCAAAGGGAAAGAGGACGCTATTTTGAATGAAATAGCTTCTGCTACCAAAGCGGCCGAGAAAAACTTTGAGAACGGTGAGCATCTTGTGTACTACTTGACGGACAAAGAGATGAAGTACTGAAGAATGTGTCATCTTTAGCCCAGCCTGTGCGTGAAAGATAAGTAATTATGACTGACTATGCGCATTCGCGCAACTCATGATTGGAGAGACCATAGATGTTCTGAAACTGGTTCGCCAGGAAGTGGCGTGTCTCATAGCGTCCCCGATTTGTGAACCGGCTCTTCATCCGAGCGTTTTTCCAATAGTCCTGGGCTACTCGTTTTTCAAGAATCCGTCTGACCTTTTTGCAGGTTGAATTGTCAGAGATATAGATATCGCCGAGCCGCCGGCCATTCTTGAAGTTCATACGCTGTGATGCATAAGCATCCGTCCGATTCTTGATATGTTTCTGCTCGCTGAGCCAGGGGGTGGAGAATTGTTTCATAGTCTAGGTGGTTTTTTGTTTCTATGGGTATTTACTGCTGCAGAAGGGATTTCTTTCAACGGGTGTTGATTCGATGGAGAAAATTAATTAAATTTGTAGAAATTAACTCAAACTATAGCAATGATTTCTTTGTCAGAAGAACAATCCTTTTTCAAGGATCAGGTCATTATTGAACTACTCTGTACTCATCGCTCTGGTATTGAGCAATTTATCAAGGAACTGGATAATACGGATTTTTATACCAGTAAGTGCGTCGGACACGACCGCTATGAAGGAGGGACTGCCAGTCATTCCCTATGGGTATTGTATGTGGCCAGAGATATTTTATCGAAAAAATCCTCTGACTATCCCGGGGTTTCTGATATCAACTTGGTAATTGTTTGCCTTTTGCATGATTTGGGCGATATTCACAGAGGTGTTCATTATAGAGGCCACGGTAGAAAGGCCGCATTGTTTTTGAAAGACGCTAAGAAGAAGTTTGGTTTAGAGATTACAGATGAAGAGTTGGCTGCCATCAGGTTTCATCGAGGACACAGAATTGTGGATGACTTTGACCAACAGTTAGATCAGCTCGGAAACACACCTTTGATTCGTATCTTAAAGAAAGCAGACCATATTGCTGCCGGCGTTATGAATGACATACCTTTCGGTGTGAAACCTGTCAATGCACCGCTCACTAGCAAGGAGATTTTTCAGCATACGGCTATCTTTAACCCTGCGGTAAAGCATTGGTATATCGATACCCATTCATCTCCACTAAATGAATACCCTACGAGAAAGGGGAACGTGAATCCTGCATTGTTGTCCCAACGGATGATGGTTGAACAATTTTTTGGCATAAATCTGTTCCATTTCTGCGCTTACGATTTATTGATCTGCAAGAATAATAATGGTCAACTTGCTGTTTTTACAGTGGTAAGTGCTTCGATGGGTTATGGGGATCTTTATCGCACTGATCGCAAGGGTTTTGGATATAAGAAAGTCGTTATCTACTTCAATAGATTCTCGCCCAGCGCTCGCGCTCATTTTGCTGTAACAGAAAGCGTTCGTGGTCATTGGTCAGTAGTTGAGTTGACATATCCGAAAGAAAAATGGAACAAGACCAAGCCATGTTCCTGCAGCAAGGTGGATGAATCATATAAGGAATTTATTGAAAGAAAGTTGGTCGTTCGGGGATGTAAGTCTGAGCGTGAGGCTTTAGAAGCATTGCGTAAGAGTCATCACGGGATTGATTTGAGGAACAAGGAGTATTATGAGAGAATTATTGTCTCAAGCAAATAGGACGATATTATTGAATAAACAAGCAGAGTCTTTGGCCTTTGCTCACCACAGGCAGATGTATTTTTTTATTTTTAAGTATTTTTTGATAAAAATGGAAATAAATATTGAAAGAAGAATGCCGGGCAGGAGTAGATATAATTAGAATACATTTAACATTTTTATCGGAGAAATCTTTATTTTTTTGTCATGCTAGCGGCTTATCACTAATGCGACGACATCTTTTTTGACGTTTATGACTATGAGATCGAGTTTCTTTGAGAAATCTTATCGTCTGCGACGTCTGCTTAGTAATAGCTCTTTTTGAAGATAATTTGTAACAACCTACTTTATTTATTACCTAAACCAAATTACTATGGCTATGTCAGTTGATTTCACCTCAAATGAGTTTGCCGAGCCACTTCGTTGGATACGTCGTAAGCGCGAAAAAGGTGTCGAATGGATCGATCTTGAAACAAGACCATCCGAATCCCCATTACATACTTTTCTAGAAAAAAAAGAAAAAGACGACTATTGGCCGCATATGGATATTTCCATATGGAAAGAATTGGTCAATTTTCAAAGGGAGAACGAAAAGAATACCATTGATTTTGATATTAAGACCGGACAGGCACTTGTTGTTGATGGGGCTTCTGACAATAATACTAGTTTGCCCGACGGGGAAAGGACTTGTTGGCAGTTATATAAAACAAAGTTAAAGGAGAAGGGCTTCGCTGATGAATCTATTGGTGAGATTGAACGGGCTACCTCGAAGATTCTTAAGCGTTTGAGTGATGATACGCGCGAAAGTGGTCCGGTCAAGGGGATGGTAATAGGTAATGTGCAGTCAGGTAAGACCGCTAATATGGCTGCACTTATGGCAATGGCAGCGGACTGGGGGTGGAACTTTTTCATCATCTTATCTGGAACGATTGAAAATCTTCGCCTGCAAACCCAATCGCGTTTGAATAAAGATCTTCACACAGATGGCGGAAATCTTTTTTGGTTCCCTCCTTTGCAACATCTTTCTCCGCAATCCCCAGAGGGATACAGAGCACAAGACCTTCATTTCGAGGAGAATTCTAGATGCCGATACTTTACGGTATCACTCAAGAACGCTGGCCGTCTCAAGGGCCTCATCCAATGGCTCCAAAGAGATAGAAATAAAATGCAGCAGATGAAGATTCTCGTTATTGACGATGAGGCCGACCAAGCCGGTATCAATACGGCTAGCGTGGATTCAAAAACCCGTAGGCAGATCAACAGACTGATTTGTGCCTTGGTAAACGGACAGAATACAAAGTCAAGGGATATCCCGGAACAATACCTAGCAATGAACTATATTGGATATACGGCAACACCTTATGCAAATATTCTAAACGAATCTTCTTTGGAGTCACTATACCCTAAAAATTTCATTGCTACTCTAAGCGTTTCAAGTGAATATTTCGGTCCCCAACAAGTTTTCGGGAGCCCGGATGGAAGGTATGAGGGTATGGACGTTATCCGGGAAGTCCCGATATCGGAATTAAATGTCATCAAGAACATCCATAAGGGTACTTCGAATACTTTGCCGAATTCTTTTAAAGACGCGGTTTGTTGGTTTATATGTTCTGTGGCGGCAATGAGATATAGGGGGTTCAAGGAACCTATAAGCATGCTTATACATACTAGCCAAAAGGTCAAGCACCACGCCAATATTTCCGATGCTGTAGAATCTTGGATTAACTCTTCAAATAATAATGACCTAATAGAACGTTGCCGATTGGTCTGGGAGTCAGAAACGAAACAGTTTTCTATCGGTGAATTTATGGAACAGTATCCCGACTATGGACGAGCTGAGATGATTAGTGATTATCCTTCATTTAAGGAAATCAAGGATGGGATTATCAAGCTTCTCGCAGTGAAATTAAAACCTATTAAAATGGATGAAGAGAGTACCGTCACTTACCATGATGGTATTCATCTCTGCATCGACAACTCGAAGAACAACAAGGTCAATGACCAAAACGAATATCTTCGTCTTGTATATCCCGATGACGAGAAGATGCCTACTCCTGCTCCCGCGTTTATGGTCATTGGCGGAGCTACATTGTCAAGGGGCTTGACATTGAAGGGGCTTGTTTGTACGTTCTTTTTACGTTCGGTCAAACAGGCCGATACCCTGATGCAGATGGGCCGGTGGTTTGGATATAGAAAAGGGTATGAGCTGTATCCTCGGGTATGGCTCTCCGGGAATACGAAAGAGCAGTTTGAGTATCTGTCAATGATGGACCAGGAGTTGCGTGAAGAAATCCGTATGATGGAGGTGCGAGGACTTCGCCCCGATCGTTATGCCGTCAAGATCCGCAACACACCAAACCTTGGGTTTATACGCATTACTGCTAGAAACAGAATGCAAAGCGTGATGGACGCGGAGATGGATTACAGTGGGTCCTACAACCAAACATATATATTCGACAACGACAAGGTTATTCTAGATGATAATCTAAAGATCGGCCGAAAATTCATCGAGAGTCTCGGAATCCCGAGGGAGCAGAAGATATGTAACCCCCATTCCGAACATGCTGTTGTTTGGGAAGGCGTACCATTCTCTAAAATTGAAGTCTTCCTCAAGGAGTTCAAGTTTTATAAGAATCTCACTGTCTTCAATGATCTTGATCCTTTGATCGCTTGGATAAAAAAGATTACTGAAGATGGCGACATGGAGAATTGGAACGTAGTTCTTGCCGGAAAAAAGAACAATGTGGGTGTCAAAACATGGTCTCTTGAAAACTGTAAAGTTGCAAAGGTCTCCCGAACAAGGAAGAATACCAAAAACGAGAATCCTAAAATTATCAATATAGGAGCACTCCGTGCCCCTCTCGACTTGATAGCCGATGTCGATCTTGACGGCAAAGATCAATCTGTAATTGATTTCTTCACCAATCTTCCAGAGAGCCGAATCAAAGAGGCACGCATGAAGGCAGGACTCGGTAAGACACCTCAGCTTTTAATGTATTTGGTTGACAAGGATTCATCACCTAGGCCCGACAGCAAGTCAAGAAAACCCTTAAATGCACCTGCCGACATTCTCGGTGTATGCATCAACATACCAAGTGGTGTTGGGGGGGATAATTGTGTGGCAAGGGTAAGTATCCGTTTGGACAAGACCCTTTTGTCCGGATCAGACCTTGACGAGAATTATAATGAGGATGAAGACAATCAATAGCCATGAAGATTGAATTGTATGGAGCGGAAAAAATGAGCGTCTCTGGCAGCGCCCTCCACTCAATGATCCAAAACAGGAATACGCCGATCTTGGATCTCTTTGTAAGGGAGTCAATCCAGAATAGCCTGGATGCCAAGGATGATACATCTAAGTCTAAATTTGTTACTGTCGAATTCAATACGGGTACTTTTCGACGAGATGTACTAGAAGAGGTATTGGAGAATGTGACCCTTTCCTCTCGTCCTGAATGGGGAGACTCTTTCATTTCCATTTCCGACAGAAATACTGTCGGTCTTACTGGGAATTACAAGGATAAGAGTAGTAATCTGTACAAGCTTGTTTTTGGTATTATGGACGGTCAGAAGAATGCTGGTGCTGGTGGGTCATGGGGTATCGGCAAGACCGTGTATTTTAGGGTAGGGGTTGGCTTTGTCCTCTATTATAGTCGCATTAAGACTAGGGAAGGATACGAGTCGCTTATTGCTGCTGCCTTGGTGGAGGACGAGACCCAGCGTAATGCCCTTCTTCCGGCTATTGACGGCCATAAATACGGTATTGCATGGTGGGGTGACGAGGTGTTTCCTGGTGCGGGTAAGGTGAGGGAGTGCCGAGAGCAAAAGACTATCGGCCGTGTTCTGGAGAGTTTTGGTTTAAAGCCTTATGAGGGAGAAACCACGGGGACCATCATTATTATTCCATTCATTGATCAGAACAACCTTCTTTCGCATAATCTTCCTACCAAGGAATCGTGTAGTAATGTTCCTTCATGGCTGTGTAGTATAGATGAGTATATCGAGATATCCATTCAGAAATGGTATTCTGCTCGTCTTAATAACCGGAAATACCCTTATGGCAAATATCTTAACGTAGTTATAAATAGTAAACCGTTTGGCCCTCCCGGTATGGCGCCGTTTTTTAGGTTGCTTCAGGCACTATACAATAAGGCGGCATTGAAAAATGTCGGATCTCCTGATGCTGATACGGTTAATTTCTGTGACTGTGAGATTCATTGTGTGGAAATCAAAGTCAATTCGTACATAAAAGACAACTGTGCAGGTCATTTAGCCTATGCCTTGGTCAACAGAAGTCACCTTGGAATGAACCCGCCGGACAATCTGCCCTCTCCTTACGAATACCTTTCCTCGGAGAGAGACGATGAGGATTTTGGGAATCCAATTCTTTTTTTCTGCCGGAAGCCTGGTATGGCCGTCAATTATGACTACAATAAGGACGGAAAAACGGAATGGCTGTATAGAGTGCCGCTGACATCGGAGGACGAATATCTTGTTGCTTACTTCGTGCTAAACTCAGAATCGCTCCTACAAAACATCGGCTCAGAACTGCCACTTGAAGAGTATGTGCGGAAATCTGAACTGGCTGACCATTTCCAATGGGATGATATCGACCTGTCCGGCTTCAATGCGCCCATAGTGAGGCGGATCAAGATAAACGTTGCCAATAAACTCAGAAGTGCTTTTGAAGAGGCCGTCAAGGATGTAGAGAAAACCATAGATGCAGGGTTGGGGAACCTTCTGGGACGTGTACTGCTTCCTCCAGAAGGTTTTGGACGCAGACCGAGTCCTGCGGTTAGTTCACAAGAAAGCGGGGGAGGAAGTTCCGTGATGCGCAAAAATATAAGATATACATTCGACATCACTAGTTATACCGCGAATGGGATTACAATTAAAATGACGGCGAAAACAGGGAAAAAGGCCGTAAGGACTTTGGGTTTTAGCCTTGAGATGTCTTCTTTAGCGGGAACTATAAGTGCGGATAGCTGGGAGAAAGATACGGGAATTGAGCTGCCTTTTTTCATTAACTCTATTTGTTTTACGTCAAAGAAGATAGATGGTGATAGCGCCGCTGAGACTATTTCTCTAATGAAGAATGAAACCTTATCAGCGGGATTGCTAAGATATGTCCCTCTTCTTTCACAGGCCGGCGAGTGGTATGGCTTATCTGTCGGCTTCGCCGACGGGGAGGGGCACTCTATTGACGCAGAAATTCTGCTTGATATTACTATACGTCGAAAGGATGTGAAACCTTCAATTCAGTTTGTCTTTTGATTATGGAGAGCCTTTCATTTTTTCCCATGCTGGATGATGCACTCGTTCAAAAAACGGGCCCGAAGTTTACTCCCTTCTCTTTTTACTATAGGGAAGAAAACGGAGATAGGGTAGAACTTCTTGCTGAAGATTCTGCTTCTTGTGTCCATCCTTTGACAGACGAACACGGCCGGTGGTCTCCCGATGTCAATGGCTTCGGTTTTTCCCGAACATTTACAATAAGATGCGCATCTTTCCTCTACGGCAAGAATGGAGTAGCGTGCAAGGATGCTGTTCTTGCGGTCGTACTCCTTTGGAAGTCTCCGGACTCAAGGCAGCGTTCATCGATGGAGGTGGGTATTCTCAACGACTTACCTACACCTCAGTCCTTCCAAATTGAAAAGTACTTTTCGACGCCTTGTTTCAAAGGGCGACTTGACCTCCAGACAGCTGTCGTTATTAAAAAAGCTGGTAACCCCGATGAAGATGAAGGACATCTTGCCAATATTCCAGGGACTGTATTGGGTATTCTTGACACTTTTTCTGTAGAATTTGACGGAAGGGGTTCATCCTTCCCCGTGATGGTAGTTAATGATCCGGGAAGCTTACTATGGTCTGTGAAGTGCGATTTCGATGATCCTCTCATAGACAAGTTTTCTGACTCAGTGTCCATAAACCTTAACAGCGCTCACCGGGACTTTAGGTTCATCAATGCGACGGACAAGAAGAACTTCAACCCATCCTTCCTCCGAGAGGTTCTTGCAGGAGCTTTATCCACCATTGTTGACACTCTTCGTGAAAGTATTTGGTGGGACGATATCAAGAATGGCAAAGGTGAGGAAGACAGTATAGCTAAAGCAATAAACTATTTCGATTCCGGACTAGAATTAATCTTGGACGATCCACGGCAGTGTTCGATGGCGTTCCGCGAATATTTTGAAAAAAAGCTTGGAGAACTATAAATGAAGATAGAAAGACTTACTCGCAAGGAGGCCTTTGAAGCCATGAACTCATGGATCGGCAGTTCGTTTGCTGTCCCTGTTCTGGGTGTGGAGTATTCTGCAATGCGTCATGACCTCGTAGAAATGTTCGATCGATCGAAGACCAATGCCGGGAAGGACGCAAGATCATACGAAACGGATGTGTATTTTGCAACGGAGTTGTACGCGTACTTCAAAGCGAAGTCCTGGTTCAATGAGCGTCTCGCATGTGATGACGGGTTTTGGCGTTATATTTCACTCAAGGTCATCCCCGACCTTGTCGGTGAGAGGTGGGGAAACGAACAGGCAGATCATTATTATGCAAAACCCAGTAGAATATGGCCCAAGAGCTTATGGTGGTATTTCCATCTTTCTTTGAAGGATTATAGTGTGGACGAAACTAAGCAGTTGCTTCTTTCCGAACACTTTTCCACAGATACCATCCTAAACCTAGTTGAACGCACTGGAAGGTATGGGACGAACCTTGGCGTGTATAGGACCATCATGTCAAAATATGGGGCCTTGGAAGATGTGCCCGAAAAGAGCTTCAGAAAAGTGATGATACTCAACACTGCAAAATCGATTGTACTTGAACCCACATTTTTTGAAGGTGGTGTCGGCGGCTACGTGGATTCGATTTTTCAAGAATTGTCTTTGAAATGAGAGATGATCTTCCCGTAGTAATTGACCTCTTCTCGGGCTGTGGAGGTATTGCGCTCGGATTTGAAAAAGCCGGCTTCAAGATAGCGGGAGGTATAGAAATGGTGAAGGAGGCGGTCGCGACCGTCTCCAGTAACCTTTCATGGCGATATGGACGGGATACCAATCATATTTGCGCCGATATCACTGAGACAAGTGCAGATGTCATGAAGGTGCTCGTTGGCTCCGAAGGATGCATCGTAATTGGCGGGCCTCCATGCCAAGCCTATTCAAGAGCCGGAAAAGCGAAATTAAACTCTCTCGGAGAAGACAGGAGGAACACGACTGACTCCCGAGGTTTCCTATACCAAGACTTTCTTAGATTCGTTTTTGATCTCGATGCCCGCGCTGTAGTCATGGAGAACGTACCCGAAGCAACACGTTTCGGTGACATGAACATTCCTGAAATCGTTTCCGAGGAACTCGAATCCCACGGATATTCTGTTTGGTGGACGGTGTTATGTGCAGCAGATTTTGGGGTTCCTCAAGTGAGAGAACGGCTCTTCATCGTAGCCAGAAAGGTGGATGAGAGAGAAATACTGCCGCCTGTCCCCACTCATGCGGATCTCTACGGGAAAATCACACAGTATGGAAAACAGGTGGCTTCTTTCATGAAATTCAGGCATTTCGTATGCCCATCCTCGGCTGTCGGAACCGCTCTTCCTTGGGTAACTGTGGGCGAAGCCTTCTCGGACCTTCCAAGTCTTTTTCCTACGGAGGGCAGCCGGTACGTCAATAGCCCGTTGAATACAGAACTTCCATACCGGACTTCTGCGACAAATGTTTTTCAGACAGCGATGCGAAATTGGTACGGCTTCGACATAGGCACAGTGACCGGGAACTCGTTTAGAAAAAACGTCAGGGACTTTCCTATCTTTGCCAGAATGAAGCAGGGGGACATCTTCACAGATGCAAGCCGTATCGCAGACGAACTCTTCTACAAGAGAGCACATGAACTGGGACTTTCATCTGGAAGCCAAGAGTATGAGAAACTCAAGAGGCAGATGGTGCCCATATATGACCGCGACAATTTTGCGGAGAAATGGAGACGTCTGGATGAAAACAGGCCTTCTCATACTGTTGTCGCGCATCTCTCTGTCGACACTTATAGCCATATACATCCCTGGGAGCCGCGTGGAATCAGCGTTCGTGAGGCTGCACGCCTCCAATCCTTTCCGGATGACTTCTCTTTCAGCTGCTCAATGGGAGATGCCTTCAAACAGATAGGAAATGCCGTGCCGCCCCTCTTGGCACTGGCTGTAGCAAAATCGGTATTCAATTCTTTTAAATAATAATAGTAATATGGATCTTCTTGAGGAAATCAAACGTTTTTTTGCATCAACATTTAAGGGTGCATTTCTTCTTACATCCCTCCCATTGGAATATCCGGCATATGCCATCCGAAGCGAAGAGGGTTTTGGTGTGGCAATGAAGTGGGATGGGGATGAACCTATTTCAGAGCATTTTGCCAATGCCCGTCTTCTTACTTCATCTGCTGTCCTACAAGGAGAAGACACCAAACTCCTACTATTGGTTATGAATATTGAGGAATCTCGCAACGAATTTGCCAGCGTTTGTGCTCAGTTCGTGGATCCGGGGAAAGAAGGAGAGGATCGTAAAAAACTCCTTAAAGATCCTCTCGGATGGTGGAGTAACTGGAAGAATTTAATGGGTAATGCTATACACGACAAAGCTCCGTATAGTGTTTTGTGTGAGATGGTCGTCCTTGATTATGTTCGTTCTTTCGACCCTTCTGCAGAATGGATAGCAGCTATATCCGGAACACATGATATAGAATCTGAAAGTCACAGTTATGAAGTGAAGTCCACTATCAAGCGATACGGTTCATCCATCACCGTCTCTAGTCAATATCAATTGCTGACTCCCAAACCCTTGGATTTGTTTTTCCTCCGAGTTGAAGAATCGCCCACGGGAATTTCTATCAATGATATGAAGTTGGAGTTGGTTAATAAGGGATACAATGAATCGAAACTCGAAGGTCAATTACTTAAGGCTGGTTATGAGTTGGGAGCTAGTGCTAGGAATAAGAAGTACTCTATTTTGGAAAAGCGCGTCTATAAAGTGGATGATGAGTTCCCTAAGATTACGGAAAAGACCTTCAAAGGAGATGTTGCCCCCAAAGGTATATCGCAAATAACATATGTGGTTGATTTGGAAGTTCCGTCTTTCGATATTTGGTAATCTGTAAAAAGCAGAATAGCATTTGACTACAAGAGGTCTCTTGTTCATTGTCAATTTGATGAAAATGGAGGGAGATTCTTGTCAAATATGATGGTTGAGGTGTTTATTTGCATACTCTTCTAAAGCTTGGAAAATAATACTTATAGTAGAATTAAAATTCTTGTTTTTTAATTGGCACTCCCATACTTTAACAACACTCCATCCCATTCCTTCAAGTTGTGATTGAACTATTGAGTCACGTAGTTTGTTATTCTTGATTTTGTTTATCCAAAATGAGGTGTTTGTTTTTGGTACGACAAAATGATGACAACCGTCATGACCGTGCCAGAAGCATCCGTTCACGAAGATAACGGTACGATATTTTGGGAGGACAATATCTGGTTTCCCCGGCAAGCTTTTGTCATTTATCTTGTAGCGAAACCCTCTTCTCCAAAGTGCATGACGAAGCATGATCTCCGGCTTGGTTCCGGAGGCCTTTATTCTTGACATGTTGTAATGTCTTTGAGCCGGAGTCAGTACATCACTCATCACGGGAGGCTTTCTGGCGATGCAATATTACGCTTTTTTTTGTTTTCTTCTTTCTGATTTTACTGCTAACGCTGAAAAAACTTATCTTTGTCTCAGAAAATAGAGCAACAATGACGAACGAGAGGAGATATAAATTCACTGGTGGTATTGACGCCCAGGCCCTTTTGAATACGGCCTTAAGCGAGGGGAACACGGATTCCCTTTCTGTACTGACTCAGTATCTTCATAATGAGAGGTATGTGACGAAGGAAGGTCGACAGGAGGCGAGAGATTACATTAAAAATAACTTGTTGCCCAGTAGTGGCATCGATCTTGGCAGCCTTTGTGATGATCCGATGGAACTCTTCTTTGCCGATTTCTTGGAAGTACCATTCCCGTCCCCCGAAAAGCCGAAATTTACTTTTATCGACTTGTTCGCCGGAATGGGCGGCTTCAGGCTTGCCATGCAAGCGCAAGGAGGTAAGTGTATCTTTTCTTCGGAATGGAACAAGTATGCGCAGAAGACTTACCTCGCCAACTTCGGAGATGTTCCATTTGGAGACATTACACTAGAATCGACCAAATCGTATATTCCCAAGCAATTTGATATTCTTTGTGCTGGTTTTCCCTGCCAGCCGTTCTCTATCGCCGGAGTCTCCAAGAAAAACAGTCTTGGCCGGGAAACAGGATTCAAGGATAAGACACAGGGCACGTTGTTCTTTGATGTTGCTGATATCATCAGCCGTCACCGTCCTAAGGCTTTCTATCTGGAGAATGTCAAGAATCTTGTCTCTCACGATCGTGGTAATACTTTCAAAGTGATTACCGAGACGCTTGAAGAACTTGACTATAGCATTCACTATGCTGTCCTTGATGGTAAATCTTTCGTTCCGCAGCACCGTGAGCGCATCATGATTGTCGGTTACGACAAGAAACTTTATAAAGGTAAAGAACAATTTGAATTCCCCGAGCTCGGAGACCCTGTTAATTGTATAGCCGACATTCTTGAAGATGACGTTCCGGCGAAGTATACACTGTCGGACAAGCTTTGGGGCTACCTTCAAAATTATGCTGAAAAACACAAAGTCAAGGGTAACGGATTCGGTTATGGCTTGGTCGATATGGATGGAATTACCCGTACGCTTAGTGCCCGTTATTACAAAGACGGATCGGAAATCCTGATTCCTCAAGGAGAAGGGAAGAATCCTCGACGTCTTACTCCTCGCGAATGCGCTCGTTTGATGGGATATCCCGATGAGTATATTATTAGCACAGTTTCCGAAGTACAGGCCTATCGGCAGTGCGGAAACTCTGTTATTGTTCCGCTTATCACAGCAGTTTCAGAGAATTTAGTTAAAACAATGCAGATGTAGCCATGTCCGACATTCTTAATTACGCTGTAGCGCAGGTAAATAAGTCAAAGCGAGCTTTTTGCCGCTTTATCACAGCTAATGATGTCAGCCAGACTTCCCATCAGGAAGGATTCTATGTCCCGAAGCAAGCGGCTTCTCTTCTTTTTGATAAACCTGGTGTCAAGGGAGGCAACAAAGACCGTTTTGTCAAAATCCGCTGGCAAGATGATTTTGAAACAGACAGCCGTTTCATTTATTATGGTGTCGGAAGCAGGAACGAATATCGTATTACACGTTTCGGAAAAGGCTTTCCCTTTTTAGCCGAGAAATATGTCGGCAGTCTTCTCATCATTTGCCAGATGGATCGGGATGATTACTCCGGCATCGTGCTGGAGCATGACGAAGAGATAGATGAGTTCTATGCAGAATTCAATCTATCCGCAGACAAGACCAATCACTTCATAGATATCAGTACTGTAGTTTCACCCGATGTGAGACTGAAGAAACGGCTTGAGGAAGTTGTGGAAACAATGTCAGATTTCCCCGAGACCCGTGAAATCTCTCTCATGGCCAGCCAGATTTACAATGATGTTTTTGGCATCACTGATAATAAGGTGCTGGATGATCCCGACAAGATCCTTTGTTGCTGGATTCAGACAGAGACGGATTTGTTTTATCAGTTTGAAGACATTTTCTACCGCCCGATGTATTCGACACCTTTTGCGTCGATCAAGGATTTTGCCGATGCTGCCAACTCGTTTTTAAACAGGCGTAAATCCCGTTACGGAAAGTCTCTTGAACATCATTTGGCAAGAATCTTCACAGCTTCTCAGTTGAAGTATGAAGAACAAGTCATCACAGAAGACAGGAAACGGCCTGACTTCTTGTTTCCTGGCGGTGCAGAGTATCATAGCAAGTTATTCCCTGTAGATGACCTTACATTCCTTGGCGCCAAGACAACCTGTAAAGACCGCTGGCGCCAAGTACTTAATGAGGCAAAAAAGATTGAGAAAAAGTTTCTCTTTACACTTCAGCCCGGCATTTCGGTTAATCAACTAAAGGAAATGAAATCAGAGCATCTGACACTGGTTATTCCTGAATCCCACCGTTCTTTTTTTGATGATCGCTATAAGGACGCGTTACTATCTCTAAAGCAGTTTGTCGGTATGGTTCGCGAGAAGCAAGATCGCCATTTTTCATCAGTTGTCATCTGAATCTACTGATTAGGAGAATCAGAATTCCTGCCCCCATCTCTCAACCAAATCCATCTTCCATTTGTCTTCGTCCTCTTTGTCTTTCCGGAAGAGGTAGGCCTGCAGGTGGTCATGGTTGGAATGGTAGATGAAGACTAGGAGCATTTTGGCAGTCCGCTGGATTTCAGCTGGCTCGAAGTCGCTGAAAACCGAATGGCTCTCTGAGTTGAGGACGGATCGGATGGCGAAAGCCTGGATCTTTTCCCGGAGTCCAATCGGAAGGCATTCCAGTCGTTGGGGATTGGTGAACAGTTCGGGCCAGCTGCATTTGTACATCTGCGTTGCGAAAAATTCGGCAAAGCTCCGGATCGTGTTTCCGATGGTGTCGAAGCCGTCAAATTCTTCCGGATCGACTGCTTGCGCAAAATTGAAGATGGTCATCAAGTCGCTGTAGTACTCCATGTTTCCATGGATATTCGAGCACTTGCGCGTTTTGAGTTTATGGCTCTGTGAGAGCAGGAGAAAGTTCTCTGTCTGTTCCTTGTCGCCGGAAAAGAACTGGAAACGATGTTCACAAAGTGTGCGAAGGGAGGTCTGGTCGTGCGTAAAAATCAGTATCTTGCTTTCGGCCTGACCCTTCATGATCTTCTGGCACTGAGTGGATAGGAGAGAGAGTACGCCGGCCTTGTTCTCCGTGTCAAAGCTGGAAACAGGATCGTCGATGACCAGCAGGATCGGGTCGCTGTAGTCATACTTCTTGTCTTTCTTTTCAAGGACGCAGGCAAAGAAATAGGCGAGGGCCAGGGCGTTCCGCTCGCCCGACGAGATGGCGCGGGGAGGGATGTCCTGATATCCTTCGTCTGTTCTGAGCTGTAGCTTGTAGCTGTCTTTGGAGGCATTGGCCAGACGCAGCTTCCTGTCGCCGAAGATAAGATTGAGATAGTAATTGATCTGCTCCCGGGCGTCGTCAATCTGGTCGAGTTGTCCCTGGCGCGACTTGAGCGTGTCTTCCTCTGTCCGGACTTTGGCTTGCAGAGCGGCAATTTCAGCGTCCAAGTCTTTTTTTCGGTCATTCCTTCGCTTGAGCTCTTCAATCCAGCTCCGGTTCTCCCGGGCAGCAAGCGCTATGTTTCTTTGCTTGATGTCGGAGAGCAGTTTGGCTTTTTCCTGCAGTTTCTGATTGTAGGCGCTTACTTCTTCCGCAATCATCTTGCATGCGTCCCGGCAGGACGAAACGATCGTTTCCCATTCTTTCTTGTCTAGCATGGGCAATGCTGAGAATGGATTGGCCAGCTTCTTCTCCAGCGATTCCCGGATGCCGGTAATGAAAACGCTCAAACGGGATATTGATTGATGTCCTTTCTCAAGCTTCTCTTTGTTCACGGCGGGGATGTCGGGAATCGTATCCGATACCAAGGTGATTCCATTCAGGGCTGACCTGATCTTTTCCTTGAAATCTTCGACCTGTCTGTCGCGGAAACGGACGATGCGCTGCTCAAGCATGTGCTTGTGTTCTGCCGATACGGGTTGGTGGCAGAGCGGGCAATAATCCCGGTCGTTTTTGATAATCAGGTTTTCGGTCTTGGCAATGAAATTTTCGGCGGCCAGTGAGTTGGATAAATCGTCAAGAATGGCGCGCTCCTGATCGCTCATCTCAGCCGGCCGTATGGCCTGGATCAGCAGGTTGTTGATGGAATCCAGATCGGGCAGTCCCGACAGGTCGGGGGTCTGCCAGGCGACGGGACTGCCTTCCTGCAAGGAGAGATACCGGTCAATCTCTTCATTGAGTGCTTTTTCTTCTTCCAGAATGGGAATGCTTGCGGATTCGTCAAGCCGGACGTTACAGACAGCCGCTATTATAGTGCCGCCTAAATTGTGATCACGGCCTTCGATTTTGTTCAGCCTTACTATGAATCTGTCTCTCAGCCCTTCTCTGAGTTTTTTGTCGGCCGCATTGACGGATTTGTCGCCCTTGCCGGCCAGTTCCACGGATTCCTTCTGGAGCGGCTCGAGTTCTTTCGTCAGCTCTTTGATCTTGTTCTTTGTATCTTCGATGGGCCCCTCGAGTTCGGCACTGGAACCGATCCGGACAATGGACTTGAGCCCGCCGTCTGAAAATTTCACATTGGCGTCAATGAAATCCTCGTTGAACACAAACAGCCGTTCCTGGACGTCCGCTGGCAAGGAGTCGCTTTTCCCATCAAAAGAGAGGCTATACGACTGTCCCGGATGCTTCTGCTGATAGTCCGGCTGCTGCTCGCGGAAGGCCCGCGCGATGGATGATTTGCCGCTGCCGTTGCGGCCGTAGACGATATTCATCCGTTTGCCAAGGATATCTTTCAAGGTCTTCTTCTCAGCGAACGGACCGCCCTTGATGGTAATGGTGGAATCAAACATAGGAATCAGTGTAACATTCAAATTTACAAAATTTTCAAGAGACGGTCAAATTTTACTAACTTAGCGAAAGAATACCATCCCTCCGGCGTATATGCCAATAAGAACCTGACTTAATAGCAAAACGCGGAACTAAAAGAATAACAAACATGTATGCACAAAAGTATCCTGATTTCGATTCCTTTATGGAAAATCTGGCGCCGATTATCGCCGGCGCGCCTGACGAGGAGGAGTTCAGTATGGAATTCCGGGTCATAGAAGATTCTGAAACGGTCGTCCTGGTCCGGCTGAACCCGGTCGAATCCATGTTGGAGTTTTTTATGGTACGGCCGGATGGCCTAGTGGCCAATTTCCCTTTTTCGTATGCCGACCGCGCTGTGGATGATGACGGTTGGGAAATGTATTCGGACATTGGAAATCAGCTGTTTTCCTTCCTGGTTGACGAGGAGGCAGAGGCTCACGGCGCTGAGGAGCTGGATATCGAGAGCCGTCTTAAGGTAGTGGCAAACATAAACGACCTTTGTGAAAGTATTGACGATGTTCCTGGAGGAGTAAAGACTTTCAGTTTCGTGAAGGAGCTGGATGCCTATTTGTATATGGAATACATTCCCGAAGGAGCAACGTTACTGGCCGTTGCCATGAATAAAGACAATGAAGAAACCTTCCTGGGCGTACACCTCAGAGAGCAGCTGGAGCACACCACTCCAACCATGCTTGGATTCAGGATCGTCGAACAGTTAGAGAAGGGGATGGGAAAAAGTAATAAATAAATAATATCTGAAATGAAAGAAACTGATGATATAGATTTAAGTCAATGGCCTTGTGATGATATTGATACATTTGTAAATCCGAATAGTCAAGAGATTGAGAGATTATCTTCATATGATTCGGAGGGTAATGATGATGTTGAATATGCTATGGCTGAAATTACAGGAATCATTCAAGAAGTAACTGATAAATTATATGATTTAAAAGACTTTTTAGATACGGATGATTATGTAGCTAATCATAAAAATAAATATCAACAAATAATTCATAATGTCGGCTATTTAATAGATAGAATTGATTCAATTTGGACAGAAGAATTATAATAGAATAACAACCATGCAAGCACACAATTTTCCTAAAAGGTATGATCCGGCTATCGCTGCCCGGAAACAGAAGAATGCGGCGATCTTTCGTGAAACGATGAGGTGCATAAACCAGG